>WARP01010375.1_pt1 | contig 12930 bp, 8 predicted proteins | sample 4769151 | NCBI WGS metagenome assembly WARP01 (sample SAMN08893023, study PRJNA449175) | gut metagenome | isolation source: rumen sample fed with dry roughage | host: cow | place: India: Nagpur | collected 2016 | reverse complement strand
TAGGATAGAGATGATAGTTTTTATAAATTTGCTTGTCGATAAGTTGGCAGACCCAGTACAACTTGTCGTTATTGTTCAACCCTGCAGGTATGGTGTCCAGTTCGTCCCCAAGCGGCGTACCTATAACCATATAGATATGACCTTTAGGGTCAAAGATGCCATGTTTGATACTCTCAAAATCTTCTCCGGGGCGTTTCTGATAAGGTCCTTTTTCACTCAGAGCCATTTCGCGAGCTTTGAATTGATCGCAAGGCTCATATTCGTATGAGATGGTCAAGGGCGTGATGTTCATGCGACGGATGAGCGATAGCAGATCTTTATCGTAACCCATGGTAATCATTTTCAGCAGTCCCTGCTTAGTCTGGTCAAGACCATCCTTCGTGCGCCCATCGCGTTGAGCAATCCAAACAGAAGCTCCATCTTCGAGCACACTCTGTTGGATGTAGGACGAAAGACGATGCGAGTTGGCCAATTTTTCACGAAGAGTACCCGACCGTTTCACAAGAATCATCTTGTTGAGTCGGGCAATCTCCTCCAACAGCGGGGTTTGAAAAAGATTGTCTCCGATGGCAATGCGGGTGGTGGGACGGTTCTGTTTGAAATAATAGAGTTGAAGCATCGCCGGATCAAAGGTAATGTCTCGATGATTGCCAATGTATAGATAAGCCTTGCCGGGAGGCGTATTTTCCACACCCTCAAAGGTATAGCCGGTAGTTGAGTTCTTTACAAAAGTTTCGAGCCAACGACGGAAGAATACCCTTTGAATTTCGTCGACGCCATGATGAACCTCCAAATCGCGGCGCAATTGCTCTACCGTATAGTCGGGCATACATTTGGCAAGTGCATCCTGAAATCGGGGATCCTCCGACAAGCGGAAATAGGCTTCCACCGCCTCGTCATCACTATAGGGCCTTATGTCTTCAAAAACATCCATCTTTTGTATTATAACGGCTGCAAAGATACAATTTTATTGCCTAACAAAACCACATCGGGAGACAATCCATCCACCTTCAATTTCGCTTGTTCGTAGAAAGGGCTGCGCACGATTAGTGTCCGGTGAATATAATCAGCAAGTTCATCGTCGTTCAGGTTCTGAGTCAATGGCCGGGGTTTCCTACTATTTTTCAAGCGTTGGAAAAGATCCTGTTCCGACAGGCTAACATAAACAGAGATGGCAGTGCGGTTGATGCAATCCATGGCGTCGCGATAGCATGGGGCTCCGCCACCCGTAGCAATCAGCACGCCGTCCATAGTCAGACATTCGTTGAGCACCGAATACTCACAAGCTCTAAAAACAGGTTCCCCATACTTTTGGAAAAGACGGGGAACTGTTGTTTTGTAACGGTCTTCTATGGCCGTGTCCAAATCAATGAAGCGCATACCCAACAGGGTGGCCAGCTTGCGGCCCAGCGTGGTCTTGCCCGACCCGGGAAAGCCGACCATCACCACGTTACTCATGCCTATTGGATATTGTCCAAAATGGCCTCAATCAGGTTTTCGGCACAATCCGCAATATCGGAAATATGGGCAGGCAACATATAGCAAGGGGTGGTAAAGACCATGTTCTGCTTATCTGCAATCACTTCCGTCTGTTGGGTGTTTATGTGCTTTGTACCAAAGGACTGAACATGAGCAATGGTATTCTCATCGTTACCTACGGTGATGGTAATATCGCCGAGCACCTTGGCCAGCATCACCGGAGCAATACAGAGAGCACCGATAGGCTTTTTTTGTTGATGGAATGCCCGGATCAGTTGCGCTACATCCTCCCGCACCGAACAGCCTGGACCGTCAATCGCATACGTGAAAAGGTTCTTCGCCGAGCCGTTCCCTCCCGGGAAAACCAAGGCGTCGAAATCTTCCACCCGGCACGCATCCAACGGTTTTACCTTGCCACGGGCAATGCGGGCTGCCTCCACCATCATATTGCGCGACTCCTCCATCACCTGACCGGTGACGTGATTTACTACATGGTATTGGTTGTCATTCGGGGCAAATATGCTGTATTCACATTCGTTGCGGTCAATGGCGAGCAACGTCATCACAGACTCGTGAATCTCGCTGCCGTCAAGCGTGCCACAACCACATAATATTACGGCGAATTTTTTCATAATAATCGTCTTTATATTGGGTTTGGTGTTTCTATTCCTGAACGTCCGATTCATAGAAGAATCGTCTGTATGCATTGCCCCAACCGGGAGCAGCAGCATCCACAGCATTGATCAACGATTCTGCCATATCTTGCATCTTCTTAGCCATAGCCTTGTCGCCAGCGAATTCCGCAATCTTCATAATCTGACGAATCTCCTGGAAATTACCCGCAAGAGCCTGCTGGTCGAAGTCCGGACGACGAATCTGACGCGTGATACTCTCCTTCAAGGTGTTGACATAAAAATCGGCCACATGGTCAAACTTCAGTTCTTTGTATCGTGACTGCAAGTCCTGACTCGGATATGTGACATTGTTCATGAAATAATACAGGAACATAAAGTCATAGTGAATATTATCAGCATGGAAAGTCAACGTCTTTTCATCCTGCTGGTTGTACCAGTTGAACAGTTCTGCAAAGCCATCCCATATCTTTCCCGCCATTTCCATGCCCTTCTTATTGGCAGAAGGCGTTTTGAGATTGAAATAGTCTTGCATGTAGAAAATGCTGTTCTGGGTGTATCCATACATGTTTGACATAACCGACACATAGGGATATATCTCGTTGGGAAGAATGTTGTTGCCTTCGTCCAGAACTTTTTCAGCCTGCTCCAGATCACCCTCGGCGGCCAGCTGCGCACTCAATCGGCTATAATTTTTGCGAATGAGCGACACAAGACGTACATTATCCTCATTTTGATACACTCTAGGATCATTGAAGCCTCCCCATGCGTAAGGATAAGCCTCTTTTTGCGGTGCATCCGGATTGTTCGCCCGATCAACACGGCTGTGATCCAAGAACACATTCATGAGATTGTTATAAAGCACCTTGGAATCAACACGTCCGATGTCAGAATAAGTCGAGCGCGGCGTGCGAATAGGCACAAGACGGTAAGCGAAACCTTCCAACTGGAAATAATCTTCCAGTCCGAGGTAAGCTTCTGAACCTGTAGTAGAAGCATAATATATGGGGCGTTCCCAGTTGTTGTTGGCCAAAATGTCCATCATGATGATGTAAGCCTTTGCCAACGGGTTCACTCCGGAACTCTTCATATTCCACTCCAGACGATCTACGACAAGGGCGGAATCCTTAGGATTGACCGTGCCGTTGGAGAGCACTTTCGCCTTGTCCACTTTCAAAGAGAAACTGGCCGGAACCGCTTTGCCGTTGCTTCGGTATCCTTTATCCTGCGAGAGCAGAAGGATATGACGGGTATGGTCAAACTGCGGATCCTTGATATAGTTCACCAAAGCCTGCAAATCCACAAACTGATTGCCTGCTGGTTCCAGATAGAGCACGTCACGTGTACCATCTTTATATTGACTCCATGTCATGGAAATAGGCAGCGGATCGGAATTGTAAGCTTTACGTTTCATCTGATCAACATACCAGCTGGTACTCAACAGTGACAGGTTACATACACGGACATCCGTACGGTAGCCTTCTACTTCCTGAGCGTACCACAATGGGAAGGTGTCGTTATCGCCCAAGGTGAAGAGGATAGCGTTTGGAGCGCAAGAGTCAAGATAGTTCTTGGCTATTCCCAACGCCGTGTAACGGTTGGCGCGATTGTGGTCATCCCAGTTTTGCTCAGCCATGACACACGGAACCAGAGCAAAGCATACCACGGTGGTCAGGACTGCCCCTCCAATCTGAACAGGTTTGCTCTTAATCTTATCGAAAAGTTCATAGATAGCCAATACACCGAAACCTATCCAAATGGCAAACGCATAGAAAGAGGCGGCGAATGCATAGTCCCGCTCACGCGGCTGGAAAGCGTACATGTTTAGGTAGAATGCAATAGCCAACCCTGTCATGACGAACAACATAAATACCACAAAGGCATTTGACGTATCCTTGCGGGTTTGGAATACAATACCAATAATACCGAGCAACAAAGGCAGCAGATAATAGGTATTATGTCCCGGACGCTGCATAGCGGTAGGCTGGTTGCGCTGTTCTCCTACCATAGCTTTATCGATAAACGGGATACCCGAAATCCAGTTACCATTCATATAATCGCCACGACCTTGCATATCGTTCTGACGACCTGCAAAATTCCACATAAAGTAACGCCAATACATGAAACCGAACTGATAGGTTTGCAAGAACTTGACGTTCTGCTGCCAGGTAGGTAGGTCGCCGCGCGCCAGCTTACGACGGTTCTCTTTGTCAGAAGGGCTGTCACTGTCGTAACGATTGTTCAACCAGTTGATGTACTCGCCCTGTTTTTCGGAAGACCACATTCTCGGGAAGAGCATGCAACCGGAAGCATCGTATTTAGGCTGGTCGCCACGACGGTCATTGGAAACCACATAGCTCTTTGTATTCTGATCTTTCACATAAACGGGGTTGCCATCTTCCGAACCCACTACACGGGTGTTATAACTTTGACCGTAAAAGAGAGGATTGGAACCATACTGTTCACGGTTGAGGTAGGCCAACAAAGCCACTGCATCTTCGGGATTATTCTCATCTATCGTGGGATTGGCGTTGGAGCGAATCACCAGCGTAAAGAATGTGGAATAACCCACCAGCAGCATCAAAAAACTAAACGAACTAAGGAGCAACACGGGTTTGCTGCGCTTATATCCGTACCAGATACCCCATGCAATAAGACCCGCGATAAGGAGGAAGAAGAAGATGGTGCCCGAATTGAACGGCAAGTGCAAAGAATTGACGAAAAACAGGTCGAATTTACCCGCCATATTTACCACCTGCGGGATAATACCCCACAGAATGACGCCCAACAACACCACTGAACCGCACAAAGAGAGGAATACACCCCATTCTGCCTTTGATTTCAAAGTACCTTTCTTTACACAAAGCACAAAGAGCGGGACGGAGACGAACAACCAAATGAGAACCATCCACATCGGGGAACAGAAGAAGGCAAAAAAGAAGGAGATAATCGCCATACAAAGTACAGCCCCCATACTTGTCGCATTCTTGGAAAGCTTGTAGTAAACAATGAGCACAATGGCCGGTAAGGTCAGCAAGTTCAACAGGTGCACGCCGATGGAAAGTCCAATCAGATAGGCGATGAGTACAATCCAACGGTTGGGATTTGTGTTCTCTTTCGGGTGGTCATATTCCTCGTCCCACTTCAAGATACACCAGAAAACCAAGGCGGTGAAAAATGATGACATGGCATAAACTTCGCCCTCGACGGCCGAGAACCAGAACGTGTCACTGAACGTGTAAGCCATAGCTCCCACCAGTGCCGAACCCAATATTGCAATAAAACGCGGGGTGTTCAGCTCGCCGTACTTGTTCACCAACTTACGAGCCAGCCGCACAATCGTGAAATAGAGCATCATGATTGTGAGACCGCTACATACTGCCGACATACAGTTCACGCAGAAAGCCATCTTCGTGGGATCGCCACCAGCAAACAGGGTACAGATACGACCGATGAGCTGAAACGTAGGTGCTCCAGGGGGGTGTCCCACCAAAAGCTTGGACGTAGTGGCGATATACTCACCACAATCCCACCATGACACGGTCGGCTCTGCCGTCATGATATACACGGCGGAAGCCACAATGCCGACAATCAGGCCGATAATGAAATTGATTCTTTTTTGAGTTTTAGTCATGTATTATAAAATTTTAAGTTTCAAAAAATCCATGTTTACTCTTAGCGGGTAGCCGCCTTGAACTGACGCAGGAAACGAACATCGTTCTCAAAATAGAGGCGGATGTCGTTGGTTCGATATTTGAGCATGGTCATGCGCTCAATGCCGAGACCAAAGGCAAAACCGGTGTATTTCTTACTGTCGATTCCGCAATTTTCCAAAACGTTGGGATCCACCATACCACAACCGAGAATCTCCACCCAACCCGTGTGCTTGCAAAGGTTACAACCCGCACCGCCACAGATATTACAGGAGATGTCCATCTCCGCAGAAGGTTCCGTAAAGGGGAAGTACGACGGGCGAAGGCGAATCTTAACCTCAGGACCGAACATACGCTGGGCAAAATAGAGCAGTGTCTGCTTCATATCGGCAAACGACACGTTTTCATCCACATACAAACCCTCCATCTGATGGAAGATGCAATGGGCACGGGAAGTGATAGCCTCATTGCGGAAAACGCGTCCGGGACAAATCACTCGGATAGGGGGTTTCTGATGCTCCATGGTACGCACCTGGATAGAGGAAGTATGTGTACGGAGAAGCACATCAGGATGCAATTCCACGAAGAAGGTATCCTGCATATCACGGGCAGGATGCTCTTCCGGAAAATTCAACGCCGTGAACACATGCCAGTCGTCCTCAATATCGGGACCTGTTTCCGTGTTGAAACCGATATCCTCAAAAATCCGACGCACCTGATTCATCATGATAGAAATTGGGTGCATGGAGCCTACCGGCAGGGGTGCTGACGGTCGGGTCATATCCGCGATGGTCAGCATGGCATCGGCTACATCGTCCATCGAGATACGACTCTCCTCAAAACGACGCTGCGCACTCTCTTTCAATTCATTGAGCATTTGTCCGAAACGCTTTCTATCTTCCGGTGCGATGTTCTTAATCTCACCGAACATCGACTGCAATTCACTCTTCTTGCTCAAGAAAAGCAGACGGAACTGCTCCAACGCCTCTGCATTTTCAATCTTAAAGCTTTCTATTTCCGCTCTTATTTCGTCAATGGATTTCATATTTTAAGAATAATAAATCTTTCCAATCTAAACTTTACGAAACTTACGAAACTGTATAAACCCTACTCCACAATCGTCGCACGAATAATCTTAATGTCCGTTGTGGGTCTGTCGGCACCGTCCTTGGGTTGGGAAGCGATTTTGTCCACAATATCCATGCCGGACACCACTTCGCCGAAGACGGTATAGTCGCCATCCAGGAAGGGAGCACCACCGATTGTGGTATAGATATGGCGCTGCTCAGCTCCGAACTTTCTACCCATACGCTGCTCGATCATATTCATCTTCGCATCGTCATAGACAGTTCCGTCCACAATGTAGAACTGAGAGCCGGAAGATGCCTTGGCAGGATTGTTGTCGCGTGCGGCGGCCACGGCACCACGTTTGTGGAAAAGAGTGGGTACAAACTCTGCCGGAATGCGATAGTCCGGACCTCCCATGCCAAGTCGCTGACCCGGTTTTGCCGTCTTGGAATCCGGATCACCTGTCTGAACCATGAAACCTTTAATGATACGATGGAAAAGAACCCCGTCGTAGTAGCTTTCCTTCACCAATTTGATGAAGTTGTCACGGTGTTGCGGAGTTTCGTTGTAAAGGACAATCGTAATATTGCCCATGGATGTTTCAATTAATACTTGTGTCATCTTATCGTTTTTTGGGACTGTTTGCGTTGGAGTATCCTGCTTTTTTGCAACAGGCTCCACTTTGTTTTGGGCAAAACAGGAAGTTAACATTGTAATTGTCAATAAAATAATAAAGAAACGGTAGTTGTGCATATTATTAAAATTTTAAACGGCAAAGATACAAAAAAATAGGTGTCATTCGTTTCTCGTCATCGGATATCCGGCACAAAATACATTCATTACGAAATTCATAACATCTTTATGAAAAAAAAGGTATCTTTGCACCCTCATTCTAATAGAAAAATTATGCGCCCAGATTTTAGTAATGTAGATTTTAAGAAGGTTCCTGAGAATCAAGAGGATTTTAAGAAATGGGAACAAGAACACCATATTTCGGCAGACTGGATAACGGCCGAGCAGATTCCTGTGAAACAGGTATATGGCGTAGATGATTTGGCAGACATGGAGCACCTCAACTACACCGCTGGTATTCCTCCTTTCCTGCGCGGACCCTATTCCATGATGTATGCCTTCCGTCCGTGGACCATCCGTCAATATGCTGGGTTCTCCACCGCAGAGGAATCAAACGCCTTCTACCGCCGCAACCTTGCCGCCGGTCAGAAGGGTTTGTCCATCGCCTTCGACTTGGCCACGCACCGTGGTTACGATTCCGACCATCCCCGCGTGGTGGGTGACGTCGGTAAAGCCGGTGTGGCTGTGGATTCCATCCTCGATATGAAGATTCTGTTCGACCAGATTCCGTTAGATAAAATGTCGGTTTCCATGACCATGAACGGCGCCGTGCTGCCCGTGCTGGCTTTCTACATTGTGGCCGCCGAGGAACAGGGAGTGAGTATGGATCAACTCTCCGGAACCATCCAAAACGACATTCTGAAAGAGTTCATGGTGCGCAACACGTATATCTATCCGCCGTTGCACTCTATGAAGATCATCGCCGATATCTTCGAGTTTACCTCCAAGAATATGCCCAAGTTCAACTCTATTTCCATCTCCGGCTATCACATGCAGGAGGCGGGCGCCACGGGAGACATCGAGTTAGCTTATACGCTGGCCGATGGTTTGGAATACCTCCGTGCCGGTGTGAATGCGGGTATGAGCGTGGACGACTTTGCCCCACGTCTCTCCTTCTTCTGGGGTGTGGGCATGAACCATTTCATGGAGATTGCCAAGATGCGCGCCGCCCGTATGCTGTGGGCTAAGATTGTGAAACAATTCAACCCGAAGAATCCCAAATCCTTGGCTTTACGTACGCACAGCCAGACTTCCGGTTGGTCTCTTACCGAGCAGGATCCCTTCAACAATGTGTGCCGCACTTGCGTGGAAGCCATGGGCGCTGCCCTGGGTCATACGCAGTCGTTGCACACCAACGCCCTCGATGAAGCTATTGCCCTGCCCACCGACTTCTCGGCTCGTATTGCCCGTAACACTCAGATATACATTCAGGAAGAGACTAAGATCTGCAAGTCTATCGATCCGTGGGCCGGTTCCTACTATGTAGAAAGCCTCACCCACCAGATTGCCCACCGCGCCTGGAAACACATCCAGGAAATCGAGTCTCTGGGGGGCATGGCTAAAGCCATTGAGACGGGTATTCCGAAAATGCGTATTGAAGAGGCATCGGCTCGCAAGCAGGCTCGTATTGACTCCGGTCGTGAGGCCATCATCGGCGTCAGCAAATACAAGCTCGACAAAGAGGCTCCGATTGAGACCTTGGAGGTGGATAACACCACCGTGCGAGAGGCTCAGCTCAAGCGTCTGGCCGAACTTCGCGCCAACCGCAATGAAGAGGAAGTCCAAGCTGCATTGGCTGCCCTAACGGAGTGCGCCCGTACCGGCAACGGCAACCTGCTCGACCTTTCCATCAAAGCCGCCCGCGTGCGCGCTTCCCTCGGTGAAATTTCCGACGCCCTGGAGAAAATCTACGGACGTTATAAAGCCAAAATAAATCTGATTTCCGGCGTGTATAGTGCAGAACAACAAAACAACAACAGCTTCAAGAGAGCTTGCGAACTCTGCGATGAGTTTGCCAAGAAGGAGGGTCGCCGCCCCCGTATTATGATTGCCAAGATGGGTCAAGACGGCCATGACCGCGGCGCCAAAGTGGTGGCTACCGGCTACGCTGACATCGGCTTCGATGTGGATATGGGACCGCTGTTCCAGACCCCTGAGGAGGCCGCCAAACAGGCCGTGGAAAACGACGTACACATTATGGGCGTCTCTTCCCTCGCCGCCGGACATAAGACCCTGGTGCCCCAAGTAATTGAAGAACTCAAGAAACTCGGCCGCGATGATATCATGGTCATTGTGGGCGGCGTTATTCCGCCACAGGACTACGACTTCCTCTATAAGGCTGGCGCATCCTGCATCTTCGGACCAGGCTCCATCATCAGCGATTGCGCTATCAAGATGCTCGAAATCCTGATGCAAGAGTAAAACTTTGGGGTAATATTTTCCGGAAGTGAAAACTCACGAACGAAGAGGAAACGGCTATAAGCCTATTCCTCTTCGTTTTGTTTTTTCCGTTTTTTCTCAATGATGACATATCCCACCCAATAGGCGATGGTCACCGCCAAGGTGATGCCCAACACTATGGGAAAACGCTCGCGTTCCACGATAGAACCGTCTTTCATGAACGTGAAAGGTATGATGCAGACGGCTAACAACATGAAATATCGTAAGGTGGCCTTCATGACTTCAATGCGGCTAACTGTTCCCGGATAATGCGAATCTTTTCCTCCGCATCAGCCTGTTTCTTGCGTTCCATATCCACCACATTTTGCGGGGCATTGTTTACGAAACGCTCGTTTGAGAGTTTCTTCATCACACCTTGCAAGAAGCCCTCAGCATACTTCAGATCGGCCTCCAGCTTCTTGATTTCCTCACCGGCATCCACAAGACCTGTCAAAGGAATGGAATATTTGGTGTTTTTCTCAATGAAAGAAGCTCCGCTTACCTCAGCATTGGAACCGACATACTCCACCATATCCACATTGGCCAGCTTACGGATGACAGCATCCATATCGGATTGGGCTTCTTTTGAATCGCGGTAAGCCATCAGGTGAAGCGCTTGCTTGTTGGCGATGTTTTTCTCGGAACGGATACGACGCACCTGCTCAATAATATTCCGCGTAGAGGCAAATCCATCCAACAATGCCCGATCAATATTTCCAGCCGGTTTGGGCATGGAGGTCAGCATGATGGACTCATCCTCCTTACGCTCACGCAAGGCATGCCACAATTCTTCCGTAATGAAAGGCATGAACGGGTGCAAAATCTCCATCAACGTTTCAAACAGTCCAGTAATCTCTTCAAAGGTCTTCCCGTCAATCGGTTGCAAATAGGGCGGTTTCACCACCTCAAGGAAACAGGAGCAGAAATCATCCCAAATCAGCTTATAAACTGACATGAGAGCCTCGGAGAGACGATAGCGAGTGAAGTCCTCCTCCATACCGGAAAGCACCTCGTTGATGCGCTCCTGCATCCAACGAATGGCCACGGCGGAATGGGCAGGTTGTTCGGCTTGCGCGTCCACCGCCCAACCTTTCACAAGACGGAAGGCATTCCACAATTTGTTGCTAAAATTACGTCCCTGCTCGCAGAGAGCCTCGTCGAACAACAAGTCGTTACCAGCCGGCGAGGTTACCAACATGCCAAAGCGTACGCCGTCGGCGCCATATTGCTCCATCAACATAATGGGATCGGGAGAGTTGCCCAACGATTTGGACATCTTGCGGTGCAGTTTGTCGCGAACCGTACCGGTGAAATAGACGTCCTTGAACGGGATCGTTCCACGCCATTCCAATCCGGCCATAATCATACGGGCTACCCAGAAGAATATGATGTCGGGAGCCGTAATCAGGGCGGAGGTGGGATAATAGTAGTTAATTTCCGGATTATCGGGTTTCCGGATGCCGTCAAACACAGAGAGAGGCCACAACCAAGAGGAGAACCAGGTGTCCATCACATCCTCATCCTGCTTCAGATCATCCAAGGTGAGGTTCAGTTCAGGATACTGCTGTTGGGCAATGTTAAGAGCCTCGTCGGCATTGTGCGCCACCACAAACTCGTGGTTGGGCAGATACCAAGCCGGAATCCGATGACCCCACCAAAGCTGACGGCTGATGCACCAGTCTTTCACATTCTCCATCCAGTGTGCGTAGGTATTTTTGAATTTGTCGGGATAGAAACGGATATCGTTGTTCATAACCGCATCCAAAGCCGGTTTTGCCAGCTCACCCATCTTGCAGAACCACTGCATAGAGAGTTTCGGCTCAATTACTTCGTTGGTTCTTTCTGAGAATCCCACTTTATTGACATAATCTTCGATTTTCACGAGACTGCCTGCCTCTTCCAACATCGGGATGATAGCCTTGCGAGCCTCAAAACGGTCAACACCCACTAAGAATTGGGCATTCTCATTCAAGGTTCCATTATCGTTGAAGATATTAATGGTCTCCAAATGGTGTTTAATACCGAGATTATAGTCGTTGATATCGTGTGCCGGAGTAATTTTGAGAGCTCCCGTACCAAATTCACGTTCCACGTATTCATCGTAAATGAGCGGGATAGGACGGTTAACCAGCGGCACAATAGCTCGTTTACCTTTATACTTGGCATAGCGTTCATCATCGGGATGCATACAGATAGCCGTATCTCCGAGAATAGTCTCTGGACGGGTAGTGGCTATGGTGATGTATTCGCCAGGTTCACCCTCAATGGCATAGCGGACATAATAGAGTTTCGACTGTAACTCCTTATAAACCACTTCCTCATCCGACACCGCAGTCAGGGCTTTGGGATCCCAGTTCACCATCCGGACGCCGCGATAGATTTTGCCTTTATTGTAGAGATCCACAAAGACTTCAATCACAGCTTCGGAGAGATCCGGATCCATTGTAAACTTAGTACGATCCCAGTCGCATGAAGCGCCGAGTTTGCGCAACTGCTTCAGGATGATGCCGCCATGTTTCTCTTTCCACTGCCAGGCATGTTCGAGAAATTGCTCGCGGGTAAGGGATTTTTTGTCAATACCCTGTTCTTTTAAGAAGTTTACCACTTTTGCCTCCGTGGCGATGGAGGCATGGTCGGTGCCCGGTACCCAAACCGCATTAAAACCTTTCATGCGGGCACGACGTATCAGCACGTCCTGGATGGTGTTGTTGAGCANNGTCCCATGTGCAGCACGCCGGTAACATTGGGCGGGGGGATCACGATGGTGTAGGCTGGCCGGGCATCCGGTTCGGAATGAAACATCCGGTGTTCCATCCAAAAGGCGTACCATTTATCTTCCACTGCTGCGGGATCGTATTTAGTTGCTAATTCCATGTGTGATAAACTTTATATTCTTAAAAATCAATATTTTGTAAATAAGAAAACCGATAAAACGGAATCTTTGGAAAAGCCTTTTCAAAGGCGGTCGCAAAAATAGTAAAAATGTGTTGAAAAATGTATCTTTGCCGCTCTTAAACAAAACCATC
>WARP01000645.1_pt1 | contig 12933 bp, 4 predicted proteins | sample 4769151 | NCBI WGS metagenome assembly WARP01 (sample SAMN08893023, study PRJNA449175) | gut metagenome | isolation source: rumen sample fed with dry roughage | host: cow | place: India: Nagpur | collected 2016 | reverse complement strand
AAATCAATGTCCAATGGTGTTATGAAAATAACGAATTTCATAGTTTGTATTTTGGTTGTTTTGGCTTTGCCGTTGTCGGGACAGGTAGTCACGCATCCGATTGCGGAGGACTGGGAGACCGGCGATTTCTCCTCTCTTTCATGGGAACGCCCCGGTTCGCAGTATCGTTGGGAAATTACCAGCGAAGGAGCACACAATGGCCGATATTGTGCCCGAAGCGGGAACTATTACACGCTGAATACGGAATCGGTAATGCAGCTGGGAGTCTATCTGACGGAGAACGGAAATCTTTCGTATTATCGCAAGGTTTTCTCGGCTGAAGGTAGCGGCAAGTTTCGCTTCTGGTTGGATGGTGAACTACGCGACTCGTTAGCAGGATATGTGGAGTGGAGCGAGTTCCAATGTCCCATCAGTTCAGGTTACCACGTGTTGAAGTTCTGCTATACAAAGAACCAGACGAAAAGCAAGGGGTCGGATTGCGTTTGGATTGATGACATATACCTGCCCGAAGGTGTCATAGCACAATTCAGCACGGATTCGTGTGAGATACCTATGAGGCTGCAGGCTTCGGTTAGCGGAAACGAGGTGACGCTCTCGTGGGGCAGCGCCTACCATGCTGAAGAGATTCTCCTTTTTGATGATGTGGAAGGTCATCCATACGGGACGGTCAATTCACCTGGGACATTGGGATGGCACTATGTTGACGGCGACGGGGTACCAACCCCCAACTTCAGCGTTTTAAGTTTCCCCAATGAGGGCTCGCCGATGGCCTTTGTTGTGTTGGACGACTATCTTCTAGTCGGGAATCAGTATAACACCACGGCACATTCTGGCCACCGGTTTTTCGGAAGCCCTTTCCATTCGGATGTTACCAACGATGATTGGATTATAAGCCCTGAGTTGGACTTCTCAGAACCATTCACCTTCTCGTTTTTTGCCCGTAGCTTTGCCGACCGGTTCCCGGACGAGCAATTCGTGGCGGCGTATTCGATGACGGATACCAATGTCAGCAGTTTTATCCCCTTGCACAGTGTCCCGGTGACAACAGTTGCCGAGTGGAACGAATACTCCTTCCTAGTGCCTGCAGCAGCCAAATATGTGGCGGTGCACTGTGTATCGCACGACCAGTATATATTTTGCATAGACGATCTCTCCATACGTGGCAGAAGGACGAGTGGGCATCCTTGTAACGTATATCGCGACGGGGTGCTGATTGCCTCTGGGGTAACCGATTCGGTGTATGTTGACCGCTACGCCACTGCAGGAGAGCATTGTTATTCGATAACCTATATCTGTGGTGGGGTGGAGTCCGCACATTCTGATACCGTATGTGTCCATCTTGATACCGTGCAAGAAGCGGCCATGCCGGCCGAAACGAACGCCATCTCTAATGAGTTGGCATCTGTATGCAAAGATATTAGCGACAGCCACATGGCTAACACCTTAGAGGAGATGCTGCGGTGGAACAAGTATCCGACATACGATGTTTATACCCAACTTTTGCAATATTTCCAAGACTCCTTCCCGACTCTTTGTAAGATAGACACCATTTTGGAGGACACTCCCCATCCGGATTTGCATCACTCCATTTTCGCCATTCACATCAGCAATACATTGGGACAAACCACCAGGAAACCGGCCTTTCTTTATTCGTCCACGATGCACGGGTGGGAAACGGTGTGTTACTACGTGATGCTGCGTCTGGCTGACTATATTTTGAATAATGCGACAACGGACACTGCCGTTCAGAGACTGTTAGACAGTGTTGATCTTTACATCTGCCCGCTTGAGAACCCCGACGGAACCTATTATCTAACCAACGATTTGATCTTGAAAGATGGTGTCCATTCTATCTACCACAACTACAACGATGTGCAGCTGAACCGCAATTATCCCTACCTGCCTGGGTTGGAGGGTTCGGCTAATATACAACCCGAAACGCAAGCCATCATCAACTGGGTTACGCCAATACATTTTGTGATGTCGGTGAATTTCCATTGCGGTGCCGAAATTGTGAACTACCCGTGGGATGCCTGGACAACCGCGCAGCGCTCCCATGCCGATGCTGACTGGTTTCGATATACAGGCCAGAACTATGCCTCGCTGTGTCAAGCGCAAGATACCGCCTACCTCTATGGCGATTACCGAGGACGTTCGGTCATTGAAGGCGCCGACTGGAGCCCGCTTGCTGGCGGTCGGCAGGATTACATGACCTACTACCAGCGATGCCGTGAGGTGACTATAGAGATGAGCTACATACCGGTAATTACGGACACTTTGGTGTTGCCCACCTACTGGGACAAGAGCAAGGATGCTCTGCTCAGCTACGCGATGGAGTGTAGTTATGGATTCTCAGGCACCGTTACCGATGCGGTTACCCACGAGCCCGTGGAAGCAATGATAAAGGTGTTGAATCATGACCGTTTCCACTCCGAAGTCTTTTCTCATTTGCCGTTAGGAGTTTATCATCGTCCGATTATGGCGGGCTCATACACGGTGGAAGTTTCTGCCCCGTGTTATCAAACGGCCACATTTACCGTCACCACCCGTCCGGGCATGGCTGTTCAGTGCGATGTGGCACTCCAGCCGCAGGTTGAGGCACCGGTTGCTTTTGACCAGTATATCTTGCCGGGGATGCAGACAACGGTGGTAGCACTTGCACAAAATGAAGTGTTTTGGTACGACTCCGACACCGCGTCGCAGCCGCTTGCTGTGGGGGACTATTACACCACACCGGTGCTTTTTGACACAACAACTTACTACTTGGAAGAGCATTATCAGGGCGATACGCTCGTGTGTGTGAGTTCGCGCAGTGCCGTTACGGTATATGTACTCGGCAATACAACTGTTTCTGAATACGATAAAGATTCCGAGTTAAATGTTTACCCGAATCCAGCAGGTGATTATTTGATGGTGAAAACGGGTGGTGAGGCCATACGAACATTATCTATCTATGATGCCATCGGGAAACAGGTGCTGACAAAAATGGTATCCGCTCCGGTGGTGCTGGATGTCACGATGCTGAAGCCTGGGAACTATTTTCTGCGCGTGGAGTATGTGGATGGCCAAAGTCGCGGGGTTAAGTTTGTGAAGACTAGTGACTGATGAAAGAAATGAGTTATAAGGCTGGCTTAGCAGTTATGGTCTTATTGCGGTTGGCCATTGACTTTCAGGCAATTCACTTTTTATCAACGCTATGGCTTGCTCAGTGTCAGCCTGCACTTCCTCAATAGTGTTGCCTGCTGCATAGATGCCGTCACCATTCTCGGCGTATGCGCCGTAATGATTTCGCGATTTTTCAATTATCATTACTAATCTTTCCATAAAAATTACTTATCTTATCTTCATAGTTGCTACTGGCGTTCTTTAGATGCTGCAAAAGATATTTTTTTTCTATTGATTTTGATAGAAAATTATTTATACCTCTACCGCAGTCATTTTTTTGTATCTTTGCCGCCTTATGAAGAACATCCGAAATTTCTGTATTATTGCCCATATCGACCACGGTAAGAGCACGTTGGCCGACAGGCTTCTCCAATATACCAATACCGTCAACGACCGCGAGTTCCAAAACCAGGTACTCGACGACATGGATCTTGAGCGCGAGCGTGGCATCACCATCAAAAGTCACGCCATCCAGATGGAATATGTGTATAATGGCGAGAAATATATTCTGAACCTCATCGACACACCGGGTCACGTGGATTTCTCCTACGAGGTTTCCCGCTCTATTGCCGCGTGCGAGGGTGCGCTGCTGTTAGTGGATGCCACACAGGGCGTGCAGGCTCAGACTATCTCCAACCTCTACCAGGCAATAGACAATGACCTAGAAATCATACCAGTGCTCAATAAGATGGACATGCCCGCCGCCATGCCGCTGGAGGTTAAAGACCAGATCATAGACCTACTTGGCTGCGACGAGTCCGACATCATTGAGGCTTCCGGCAAAACGGGTCAGGGTGTGGAGGAGGTTCTGCAGGCCATCATCGAGCGCATACCTGCACCCAAGGGCGACCCAGACGCTCCGCTGCAAGCTCTTATTTTCGACTCTGTGTTCAACTCCTTCCGCGGCATCATTGCCTATTTCCGCATCTTCAACGGTACCATCAAAACCCATGAGTTGGTGAAGTTTGTCTCCACAAAGCATGAATATGACGCTGATGAGATCGGTATCCTCAAGATGGATCGCGTACCCAAGGACACCCTTTCAGCCGGCGATGTAGGCTATCTCATTACGGGCATCAAGACCTCCACGGAGGTGCGTGTGGGCGACACCATCACCCATGTGGCACGCCCATGCGAAGAGGCTGTCGAGGGCTTTCAGGAGGTGAAACCGATGCTCTTTGCCGGTATCTATCCCACCGAGGCCGACCAATATGAAGAACTGCGTGCTTCGTTGGAGAAACTGAAACTCAACGACGCCTCCTTGACCTTTGAACCGGAGTCTTCGGCAGCTCTCGGCTTCGGCTTCCGCTGCGGCTTCCTCGGCCTGCCCCACATGGAGATCCTGGAAGAACGCCTTGACCGCGAGTTTGACCAAGATGTCATCGCTACGGTGCCCAATGTGTCCTATAAGGTGCTGACCACCAAGAAGCAGTGGTTGGATGTGTATAACCCGTCGGGAATGCCCTCACCCACTGAAATTGACCATGTGGAGGAACCCTACATTCGCGCCCAAATTATCTCGAAAGATGACTACATCGGCTCCATCATGAAACTCTGTATCGACAAGCGTGGCTCGTTGGTGAACCAGATGTATGTGGCCGCCAACCGCGTGGAGTTGACCTTTGATATGCCATTAGGCGAGATTGTATTTGACTTTTACGATAAACTGAAGAGTATCTCGAAAGGCTATGCCTCTTTCGATTATCATATTACCGATTTTAAGCCGGCCAGTCTGGTGAAATTGGATATTCTGCTGAATGGCGATTCCGTGGATGCGCTCTCTTCGTTGATCCATTCCGACAATGCCTACACTTTCGGCCGTCGTATTTGTGAGAAACTGAAAGAACTGATTCCGCGTCAGCAGTTTGACATTGCTATTCAAGCGGCCATCGGTTCTAAAATCATAGCGCGAGAAACGGTGAAGGCTGTCCGTAAGGATGTGACAGCCAAATGCTACGGCGGCGATATTACCCGTAAGCGGAAACTCTTAGAGAAACAGAAGCGTGGCAAGAAACGTATGCGCCAGATTGGTAATGTGCAGGTGCCGCAGTCGGCATTCCTCGCCGTGCTCAAGCTGGATTAACTTTGTGCCAACATGAGTTTTTTATCTGAACTTTCCCATGATGTTTTAGCCTCGGGGATCCCACTTGAGGAAACTATGTTCGTGTTCCCCAATCGCCGGGCACAGCGTATGTTGTTGAAGTCGCTGGCCGCAGAAGTGGGTCGCCCTGTCTTTTCCCCGAAGGTGTGCTCCATTGACGAGTTTGTGGAGACTCTCTCCCCCCTGCGGAAGGCGGGAACGCTGGAACAATGGGTACAGCTGCTCATGCTTTATCGTGAGAAATGGCCGGGGAAGGATGAGAATCTGGAACGTTTTCAGACCTGGGCAGCGCCTTTTCTGAAGGATATTTCCGAAATAGATATGCAAATGGCCGATGGCGAGGGTATCCTCAAGGATTTGGCCTCCGCTAAAACTTTTGAGATTCCCTTCGGACAGGATGACTTGGATCCGGATCAGAAGGAAAGTCTAGACTTGTATCAGATGCTGGCAGACCTCTATTTGAGCTATCGCGAATATTTGAAAAACCAAGGTTTGGCGTATGATGGTTTGCTCTATCGCGACTGTGCGGAGCATATCTCGGAGTATGCCGGCAAACTGACCCACTCGCATTATGTATTTGCGGGTTTCCACGTGCTCACCCCTTCCGAATTGGCCGTGGTGCAGTATGTCAAGGAGCATTTTGATACCCGTTTTTACTTTGACGTGGATCCCTTTTATTGTGATTTTAGAAAGGATGCCCGTTTCTCGACCTCCTATTTCCTCCGTAAGATTTGTTCGACATTGTCGTTGCCGGAAGAAAAGATAAAATTTACAACCAACAGTTTCGCGACGCAGCCTAAACGTATCCGCATTGTGGGCACGAGCCAATCGATGAACCAGCTTTATTACGCCGTGGAGTGCTTGGAAGAAATCCGTCGTGAACAGGGAAACCTAAACGATACGGCGTTGGTATTTGCCGACGAGTCGCTCTTGTTGCCCTTCCTGACGACCTACGATGTGTTGGAGGCCAATGTGACGATGGGGTACCCGTTGGCGGCGACACCGGCATACGCTTTGATGGATACCCTGCTGGATGCCTGTTTGAGCTGCCGCCGCTACTCACTGCCAGCGGGTGGCCGTATGGTGTGGCATTACCGGGATGTGTTGGATCTTATCCGGAATCCTTATGTGCAGCGCTACCTGTTTGAATCTCCGGTGGAGTTCCAGGAAACCGTTTCAAAGTTGGAGAACTATCAGCACTCCACCTTGTATGATGTGACCGATTTTGCCGACGGACTGTTGCCGGTCTTTCCTCCCGAGGACGCCGATGTGCCGGCGGTCTTGGCCGATTATTTGGAGCGGATTCTACAGCAGATGGAGGCATCCTGGGAACGCGACTCGCTGAGTGTGCTGGTGGAGGTGATCCGTCAAACGGACGAATTGTTGCGCCCGTTGGCATCGCACACGCGTTTGCCGTTCCATCTCATCCGATTCGCTATATGCCAGCAGACGGAGGCGCTCACCCTCCCCACCCGCGGTGATGCAACTCAGGGCTTGCAGGTAATGGGTATTTTGGAAACCCGTACCCTTGATTTCAAGAATGTTATCATGCTCTCCGTTAATGAGGGCGTGTTGCCCGCCGGCATTAGTTTTAGCTCCCTGATACCCTTTGATTTTAAGTTCAATGGAGAGACATTGGAGAATTTTCTCTATAAAGACCAAGTATATGCATACCACTTCTACCGGTTGTTGCAACGTGCCGAGAATGTGGTGCTGCTTTATGATAATGCCTCTACCGATAGCTTGGTGGAAAAGAGCCGTTTCATCAGTCAGTTGGAGTTTGAAGTCAAAGAACAAAAGCTTGATAATATCACCATTGAGTATCCGGTAGTGGCTTTCCCCTTCCAATTGCAGGAGTCGGAAACCATATCCGTGAAGAAAAACGATGAGGTAATGGAACAGTTGAAAGCATTTGAATATTCGGCGTCAGCCTTGAAAGTGTATATCAACTGTCCTTTGCAATTTTATTTGAAGCATCTCTGCAAATTACATAAGGCAGAGACTTTTAATAGCCGGATAGAGAGTAACCTGATAGGATCGGTTGTCCATGCTTTGTTTGAGCAGATATTTAACGACATAAAGAAGAATCCAGCCCAAATCTCCGCCATTTTGGAAGAGGGAGTGGAGCAGGTGGACGCCCGCATCCGTCACTTGTTGTTGGAAGATGAAAAATTTCGTCGAGATTTCAGGCTGCAGATACAGGCGAGCGATTTAGAATGTGGCCGCATGTACTTGGCAGTACAGATGATTCGTAACGATGTAATTCAGTATCTTCAGAAGGCTAAAATGGAGTTGATGAATAATCCGATCTCCATTTTGGGGAATGAGTTGAAACTGAGTTGTCGTATGCAGGTGGGAAATAATAAACAAGAACTAACACTAAAAGGTACGATTGACCGTCTCCAGAAGGAGGATAATCACTTGGTTGTGGTGGACTATAAGACAGGTCGCGTGGATCCCGCCAAACTCAAAGCACCGCTTGATTCCTTGAAGGATGTTTTTGCCAACCCTGATTACGAACAGTTTATCCAACTGGTGTTTTACGCCATATTGTGCCGTTATGCAAAACATCCGGACTTGCCGGATCCTAAAACGTTGGGTGATCCCCGCTGCACCATCATCAGCATTCGGGATGTGAATAGAAACAAACCTTACCAGCATCCGGCGGTGGTGGGAACCACAATGAAAGGAAATAGATTGGTGGATGTGACCGAATTCTTGTCGACTGATATTCTTGACAAATTGGAGGAGGCGTTGAAGAGGGTACTGGCCGAGTTGATAGATCCGACTACCCGTTTTGAGCAGACTTCCGACGTTGGTCACTGCCGGTACTGTGATTTCAAACATATTTGTAAACGATAATTTTTAGGATGAAACGAAATATTTTCCTACTGTTTTTCTTGATTTTTTTCGCCATGTGGTCTCTATACTCCCGCCCGGTGGACACAACGGTTGCCCGCAGGGTAGCGCTGACGTTCTACAAAGCCCGGATTCCGGACAGGGCTTCTTTCGGGAGTGCGCGGTTGGCGTATGTGCAAGAGGCTGCCCTGTCGACTACACGAGGTCCACAGGTGGTGTTTTATGTTTTCAATATTGGCAATGGCTATGTGGTGGTGTCGGGTGATGACAGGATGAAGCCTGTGTTGGGATATTCCACAGAAGGCAATTTCAATGCAGAGGAAGTTCCGGCCACGATGCAGTCTTTCTTGGACAGTTACATCACTGAGCTGGGCGTATTGGAGTCCTCTGGGTTGGATGCGGATCCACGTATTGCGAGCAGATGGAGTGCCTTGCTGTCGGGGCAGACGGCACCCGCCACGCGCAACACGGCGGTGGTGTTGCCGTTGCTCTCCACTGTGTGGGATCAGAATGCCCCGTACAACGAATTGTGTCCTGTGGCGCAGGGAGGACCCGGCGGACACGCGTATGCCGGGTGCGTGGCTACGGCCATGGGTCAGATTATGCGCTATTGGCGGCATCCTGAGCACGGCACCGGTTCGCATACCTACGTAAACACCGACACCAATATTACCTGTTTTGATACTTTGTCCGCCAATTTTGCAGCGGCCACGTACGACTATTCGCTGATGCCGGCCTCCATTACCACGTCCTCTCCCGACAGCCAGCGTCTTGCTGTGGCTACCTTGCTGCTGCATTGCGGCATTAGCGTGAATATGGGATACAACTACACCGGCAGCGGTGCCTACTCTGCCAATGTTCCCAATGCCATGTTTACCTACTTCGGTTATCCGCTCTCGCTGCGTATTAAGCGCGACGAATTTCCCGGGAAGTGGGAGATGCTGATCAAACAGGAACTGGACTCCCTGCGTCCGGTGCAATACAGTGGACAAGGCTCCGGCGGACACGCCTTTGTGTGCGACGGCTATGACGACCAGGACTTCTTCCATTTCAACTGGGGGTGGAGCGGCAGCCATAACGGATATTATCAGTTGAGTTCTCTCTTGCCCGGTACACATGATTTCAATACTTCCCAGAGCGCCATCGTGGGGCTGTATGTGAACAAACCTATGATGCAGTCGAGCACCCACCGCCTCTCCTTTCTTACGGAATCCGGTGAAGTGAGTGGAACAAAGTCTATGCGTGTGCGTGTGGTCAACCACAACCAACCTGTGGGGGTTCGGGTCAGTGGGAATTTCTTGATAAGCGCCGACTCGCTGCAGTTTGACACGGTCGCTATACTGCCTTCCTGTGGGGGAACCGTATATGTGCGCTATCTTTCCGGTGCGCCCTCAACAGTGGAGCATGAAACGTTAGTCATCACGGCAGGCACACTGTCGGATACCCTCGAAATGGTGGGCATGACCTGCGACCACCTTTGTCGCCCGCCCCGCAATTTGACCTTGACCCGCCGCGACCGCAACATCGATCTGCAATGGGAGGCGCCCGAGGTGGATTCCACTGGATTGACACTCACATGGGATACCCTTTACACGACCTCGTACAAGTATCCATTTAACTACACAGTCTCAATGTTCCACCGTTATTGTGACACGGATCTGGTGAGGCTTCATGGACACCAGTTGACGGAGGTGTCGTTTTATGCAAAGGCGGGTATTTACGACTGCAATATTGTGATTTATAAAGGAGGAACTTACGGGAACGGGATATTCCAACCAGGCGAGATGTTGCGCTTCCAGCCGGTGTCGGTCTCATCGCTCACAATGGGGCAGTGGAACACGGTGGTGTTAGACACGGCTGTAACCATTGACGCCGCCCAGGAGTTGTGGGTGGGATTTAATATATCGGTCAATGGCGGCAGTTATGCTATACCCGTGGGACTTGTGGCTAACTATGTTCCGGAAAAAGGCGATGTTTATGCTTATCATAATGCATCCGGCAGCGTAACATGGAAACTTTTTGGTAACAATCGTAACTTTATGATTAAGGCAGGTGTGGGAGCTACGGAGCCGCATGTGGGGTATCGTGTGGAGGAGGGAGCCCATCCGGTAGCTCTGCTTTCGGAAACTGCCACCCAATATTCCGATACCTTGTGGATTCCTGGGTTACACCATTACACGGTAGCAGCGCTATATGGCAGCGGTTGCGAAGCCTCTATACAGGATACCATCATGGTGGTGGAGGCCACCCAGTATGTCTATGACAGTCTTGAGGTGGATGTTTGCGCCAATCAGATGCCCTACAGTTGGCGCGGTCACACGCTCTATGCCGCTGGCACTTATATAGACACCGTCATTCAGCCCAGTTGGGATACTGTTTTCTTTTATTGTCTGCACCTTTCGCTTTTGCCGGTCAGTGAGTTTGATACGGTGGTATTTACCCATGCCCCGGAATATGACTGGAACGGCACGTTGCTGACGGAAAATGGTGAATACACACAGACGTTCACCGCTGCCAACGGCTGCGATAGTGTGGTGACCCTGTATCTCACCGTATCTGTTGGGGTGAACCAAGCTTCTGAGGCTCTTGTGTGTCGGGTATATCCAAATCCAACCGATGGCGTATGTCGTGTGCGTGGGGAGGCGCTTGCGGGTGCCGTCGTGCGTGTGTACGATGTGTTGGGTCGTATGCGCCATCAGCAGATTCTCCAGGGAGATGTGGATATGATTGACCTTTCGAGCCAGGCTTCCGGCGTATATTTGCTATGCATTGAAGATAGAGATGGCCGCCGTGCGATTCTTCGATTGTTGAAGAGATAAGAGAGACCCTTCAATTATTCAAAATAAAGAATCCCCCCTCTACTTTCTCCCTATCGTCTCCATCGGCACGGTGCCGTCATCAGGCAAGGGCAGAGACGGCGATTTCAGTATGCCGGTGATAGCTTTGTTCTTGCCTTCCGCTGAACCCCGTTAGGGGTTGCATAATGGTTTAATTGAAATTCGGCATCATGACCGAGTCTTGTTCCACTTCATGACATCCCGATGGGTCTCCGGTATATGCGGCTGGGATGGGGAAGTTGTACCCTGATACGGTGTTCTTGTCTTCCGCATTGACAACGGCGGAATAGGGTAGCTGTTTGTCGTTGTACACTTTCTGCATGAAAAGTCCGAATACTGGCAATGCCGTGCGTGCGCCTTGTCCTAATGCTGTGCTGCGGAAGTGTGCGGAACGATCTTCGCATCCTACCCAGACACCGCAGGTCAGCAGGGGCGTGTAGCCCACAAACCAACCGTCGGACTGGTTGTCGGTGGTGCCGGTCTTGCCCGCTAACGGGAAGCTGAGCTTATACTGGCTGCGCAGGCGTCCGCCAGTACCGAAGTCCACCACACCCTGCATCAGTCGCACAGTCTTGAACGCGGTAATCGGATCAAGAGCCTGATTGCTCTTGGGCACGTTGTTGTAGATGACATTGCCGTCTTTATCGCAGATGCGGGTGATGAATATGGGTTCCACATATACGCCTTGATTCGGGAAACAGTTTATAGCGCCCACTTGCTCGTACAGCGTCAACTCACAAGCTCCTAAACAGATGGCGGGCACTTCGGGAATGTCGGAGGTCATACCCATACCCCGTACCAGTTCTACAACAGCATGGGGGCCGTATCGTTTCATTAGGTATGCCGACACTTGGTTGAGGGAGTAGGCGAGAGCCTCTCGCAAGGGCATCATCTGTCCTTCTTTGTGGGCACCAGAGTTTTTCGGAGTCCAAGAACCACCAGGTGTCTCTATAGTGACGGGAACATTGGGTACCATCGTGCAGGGGTCAAAGTCACCACTCATCATGGCTACCGTATACACGTAGGGCTTGAATGTGGATCCCACCTGGCGTCTGGAAAGTTTGACATGGTCGAATTGGAAATATTCGTAGTTAGTGCCGCCTACATAAGCCTTTACATGGCCGGTATTGGATTCCATGCACATCATACCGCATTGCAGGAAGGATTTGTAGTAGCGTATCGAGTCCAATGGGGTCATCACGGTGTCTTTCGGTCCCTTGTAGGTGAAGACGGTCATTTGCACTTTCTGATTGAAACTTGCCCAGATTTCCTCATCGCTACGCCCGGCATCTTTCATACGTTCATAGCGTTCCGACTTTTTTATGGCAGCCCAGAGTATTTTATTAGTCTGCTCTTCGGAAAGATTGACAAAGGGTGCATTTTTCTTGCCTTTGATATGTTCGAAAAACATGGGCTGCAGGTAGTCGCACACGTGCTCTTTGACGGCCTCTTCCGCATGTTTCTGCATCCGAGAGTCGATAGTGGTGTAAATTTTGAGACCATCACAGTACAAATCGTAATGGCTTCCATCCTGTTTGGGATGTTTTTCACACCAATCTTTTAGGAACAGGCGGAGGTATTCGCGGAAGTAGGTTGCCAGACCAGCATAATGAGCCTGTGACCGGAAGTTGGAGAGATCTATGGGGATGTTCTTGATGGAGTCGAACTGTTGTTGGGTCATGAAATCGTATTTCTTCATCTGTCCTAAGACCACATTCCGACGTTCTATAGAGGCTTGATAATGGCGTCGGGGACTGTATTTGGAGGGAGCCTTCAGCATACCCACCAATAGGGCGGCCTCTTCCGTATTGATTTCGGAAGGTTTCTTGTCGAAATAGGTTCGTGCAGCGGACTTGATGCCGACGGCATTGTTCCCAAAATCGACGGTGTTGAAATACATGGCCAAAATCTCATCTTTGGAATAGGCTCGTTCCAGTTTGATGGCGACCACCCATTCCTTAAATTTCGTAA
>WARP01003893.1_pt1 | contig 12943 bp, 8 predicted proteins | sample 4769151 | NCBI WGS metagenome assembly WARP01 (sample SAMN08893023, study PRJNA449175) | gut metagenome | isolation source: rumen sample fed with dry roughage | host: cow | place: India: Nagpur | collected 2016 | reverse complement strand
ATGGGAACCATCATGAATCCTGAAGGGACGAAACTGACCATCATCCTGCAGAACTATGACGCCAAGGAACAAGCCCTTGGAACCATTGGAAGTGCAAAAAGAATTGAGGATACCGTAATATCCCTGCTGCCGTTGTTGCCAAATGGGACGATCGTTACACTCGACGGGGAGCCGCATAGAAGTTTACACTTCTCTGAAGCCTTGCTGTCGGATCAGATGAAGAGCACATACGCAAGTGTGTTATTAGTGTTCTTGGTGGTACTCTTCGCTTTCAAATCGGTCTCCCTGGCCCTGTATGCCCTGATTCCCATCATCAGCGGTGTCATGGCAAACTACATTTTCATGTATTTTTTCCAAATTCCCTTCGATATGATCACGGTAAGTTTCGGATCGATTGCAGTCGGGGCGGGCATCGACGATGCCATCCACTTCTTGATCCGTTACAAGAACAAGCTCGGTATCGACGACCGTACGGTTGAATCGCTTCTTTCAGAGACCATACGGGAAACCGGCAGACCCATCATTCTCACCACCCTCTCCATCGTCGGCGGCATGCTGATGTTCCTGTTTGCCTCCTATACCCCGGTTCGCTACTTCGGAAGCCTCATGAGCATGGCACTATTGAACTGTATGCTCTCCACCCTGCTGATCATGCCTTCGGTGATTCGCTTGGTTACTTTCTTTCAGCGAAAAATCGGCATGCAAACGAACACACAACGCAGATAGGGCACAAGCCCAACGTTCGAGGTTGAAACGCTCGCTCTCCTTTTTCGCCCGCTCCCCCATCTGCCTGATGAGAGAGGGATTATGGATGAGAGAGGAGAGAATGGATACAAACCCTTTTTCATCGTGATAGAGAAACCCACATCCGGATTCCTCGATTGAGAAACCAAGTGAGCCGTCCTCTCTGAGCAAGACAGGAAGGCCGCTTGCCATTGCCTCCACGAAACCCAATCCCTGTGACTCCCGTATTGACGAGGAGACGAATAGATCACTGGCCTGATACAAGCGGTGTATTGATTCGGATGGAACCGTACCGGTGAAAATTACACGATTTTCCAAGCCGAAATCCCTCACCTGCTGCTTCAGGCTCTCCTGTTTAGGCCCTCCTCCAACAATAAGCAGGCGAACCGAAGGCTCAAGCAGGGAGAGGAGAAAGAAGGCATCAATGGTGCGGTTCACTCGTTTCTCTGAAGCTAATCGGCAGACTGAGATCAGCACAATGTGCTCCACACCAAAGCCATATTCGCTTCGAATTCTGTTTCTTGTCTCTTCAGGGAGGCTCAGACCGAACCGGCTGAGTTCTATGCCGCTTGGCAATACCTCGATCGGCTTGGATATTCGATAGCGCTCAAGCATCGCTTTATGGGCGGCTGAGGGGCTGATAAGCAGACTGCAAAACCGCACCCTTCGTTTGACGACAGCCGCCATTGCAGCATCCCACAGGGTATGTCGGATTCTCTGTTGCTCATCGTAGCGGGTGAAGTCAGTATGACAGGTATGAAGCAGCGGTATGTGCAGCTCTTTCTGTATTCGCGTTGCATAGCCCATGGAGAAAAACTCGTTGTTTGAGTGGATTATATCGGGCTTCCAAGCAAGGATGTCGTCCAACAAGGAATCTCTGTAAGAGAAGGTCATATAGGAATCGGGGAATGGTTTGATTCTGCTGGCCTTCATGTGATACACACCGTCACGGAAGTAGGAAATGCGTGCATCGCCGATGGTTAGAAGCCGCACCTCATGCCCTTGGAAAGGGAGCATGAGCATTTCATTGACCACTACGGTCGACACCCCGGTTACCGAAGGCACAAAAAAGTCCGTGGTGATGAGTATCTTCACAGCGCATCACTCCTTGTTGCACTATACCGCGAGGGTCCCTTCCACGCAACAAACAAAATCAGCTCTTGTTGTGGTCCGGCTTATTGGTTATGATACATCCATGCTTGGTGCAATGCTCTATGTACATGCAGGAAAGGGACATTATATTCCTGCCAAAGCCGTAACGGATGCAATGGAACGTGCAGGTCATCAGACATGTCTGCTTGATATGTTCGATGTGCTGAGAGCCCCCTTCTGGCAGTGGTTTTGCAAACATGAGTGGCGATTCATGCTCCATCACCCACGCATTGAACGGTTTTACCATCGGTTGATGGATACTCATTTCATTGCATCCGTGGTGCGGTTCCTGTCGGTCAGACTGCATATCAACCGTGATTTCCTCGCTTGGTATGAGCAAACCAAACCTGATTTCATTCTCTGCACCAATTTTCTGGGCGGCTCGGTCATCGCAACCATCGCCAAACAGGCCAAGCTCAAGGTTCCCGTCTTCGTCTACGCCGCCGATGTATTCAATAATCCGAAGGCCGGGTATCATCACAAAATCGACCGCCTGTTCATTCCAACCGAGCTTGGAGTGAAGAATCTCCTTGACCAGGGCTATACGTCAAACCAGGTGCGGCTCTCGCCTTTTCCGCTGCAGACTTCAATCCAGCAGATGGAGCATCTTTCCAAGAGTCAAGCACGACAAAGTCTGGGTCTTGAAGACCGGTTCACCATTTTGTTGAATCTCGGAGGAGAGGGAATCGGTTCAACCGCCTTGATAAAGCAATTGATCAAAAATAAACTTGCCTGGCAGGTGGTTGTCGTGGGAAACCTATCTGAACACACCAAGCTGCGATTCCATGCGCTTGCCAGAGAACTGCCGGGGATGAACATTCATACTCCAGGTTTTGTTTCCAATATCGGCCTGTACATGCTCGCCTGTGATGTACAGGCCGGGAAGGCCGGGGCAAACGCCTTGATGGAGTCCCTCTCGCTGGGACGACCATTTATGATCAATGAGCTGTTGCATGCAGCACGTGATACCCAGGCCTTCTTTGATGAATACAAGGTAGGATGGGTGATACGTAGACCAAAGCAACAAATGATTACTCTCAAGAACTTTGCTGAGGATCAACAGGCTCAGCGACTCATGCAGGAAAGGCTTGCTTCCCTGCCGCTTTCTTTCAGCAGCGATCTATTCGTCAACCTTCTGCTCAATGAGATGCAAGCTCTTGCAGATTGACTGATTTTCTCCTATTCTTTGCTCATGCATATAGCACTTTTGTATGTGGATGCAGGGAAAGGGCATATTACACCGGCACGGGCACTTTCCGATGCATTCCAAAGACTCGGCCATACTACTGTTGTAGAGAATTTGTTTGCAACAGTCGGCGCGCCCATGATCAATTGGATCAGCAAGTACAACTGGCGCCTCCAGTTGCATTTTCCTAAAATGGAAACGAAGGTCAATGCCAAAAGTGACACCGTGGCCAATGCCAAGCTGGTGCGCTACGTAACCACACACTCCCACGCCGTCAAGGATTTCCAAGACTGGTACGAACAGGTCAAACCCGATCTTATCGTGGTACCCCATTTCCTTGCAGCTTCAATAATCCAGCCGCTCGTAGACTTGCTGCAACTGCAGGTGCCGGTATTTGAATATGCGGCGGATGTGGTTTTCACTCCTAATCTTGGTATAAACAAACATCTCGATCGGCTCTACATATGCACGGAAATCGGCAGGGAGCTTGCCATTCGTGCGGGCCAACCCGAGCATACCATCCGTATCTGCCCCTTCCCACTGAAAACCGAGCTCATGCAGTCCAAGCCGCTGAGCAAGCAGGATGCACGGAAAAAACTGGGTCTCGACGACTGTTTTACTGTGTTGCTTAACCTAGGCGGCGAAGGCATCGGGACTGCAGACTTCCTGGAGGAGGTTGCAAGACGCAATCTAAACTGGCAGGTGATTACCGTCGGAGAGCTCAGCGGCAGTACAAAACTGCATTACAAGGCATTCAAGGAGAACCATCCCGATTTCCCATTGCACACGCCCGGGTTTGTAAAGAACATTCAGGACTATATCTGTGCCTGTGATGTACAGGCTGGGAAAGCAGGAGCAAATGCCTTGATGGAATCATTGTTCCTGCAACGGCCCTTTCTTATCTCAAGCCTGCTCTATGCGGCCTGGCCCACCACCATTTTCTTCAACCGTCGAAACGTCGGTTGGGTGGAGAACGACGTAACCAGGCAGGTGGATATTCTCCAAGCCTATAGTGAGGATCCAATACAGCAGGAAGCGATGCTGCAAGCCTTTGCGAAGCTTCCCTTGGTCTTCGACAGCGACGCCTTTGCGAGGCAGATTCTCGACGACGCTGCTGAAGTAAGGAAAACAAAGTTTGGCATTGCATCGGTATGAACCGGACCTTTACAACAGCATGATGACTCTCTACTATTAGTATACTATACGCCGAGGAGAGTACGGTGCAGCTGCTTATCAAAACAATTCTGCGCTACAAGCTGTTGTTCCTTGCCATAGTACTTGTTTGTACACTCTTCGCCATCATTCTGCTTCCTCAGCTCCGACTCAACAGCGAATACATCAATCTCCTCCCTCCGAAACTTGAACACCTCGAAATCTCAGAGGATGTTCTTTCCACGACGACTCAAGACTCAAAGGATGTATACTGCCTGTTTGAAGGAAACGCAATTTTTTCAATGCAGGCGTTGAATGCCCTGCAAGGAGTCCTTGCAGAGCTTGAGGCCATAGAGGGGCTCAGGCCTCCTCTCTCGGCACTCTCATTCATCACCTTCCAGAAAAAGGGAACCCGCCTTGCAAGTATTGCCCTGAATCCGAACAAGAACAATGAGCCTTTCACGGAAGAGAGTGCAGCATTGTTCGCACAGCGACTGCGTACAGACAGAATCGCCAGAGGCCTTCTCTCCACTGAAGACGGAGATTCACTGCTGATACAACTCTCCTTTCAACCGGATACGGAATACAGTAACGAGATTTTTGACGCGATTGCACATACGTTGGATCGTCTACGTGCATATGGCAGTATCTCACTGGTCGGAACTCCGCTCTTCGAAGAGCGTGTCCAGCAGTATTTGACCTACGACCTGGAGCGATTGCTTTTACTCTGCCTTCTTGTCATCGTCCTTATGTTTTTCCTTGCCTTCCGTTCCAAGCGTGCGGTAATCATTCCGTTTTCCTTGTCTGTAATCGCGTTGCTCTGGACATTGGCCGTGATGGTGCTGCTGGACTATGAGCTGACAGTGGTCAACATCATTGTTCCTTCGATGGTTCTCATCCTGGGCTCTTCCTATGCAATCCATATTCTCAGCGAATATTTTCAGACCATCAAAGCCGATAATACCATGGAAGAGAAGGAAGAGCGGATCATCCTGGCGGTTGGAAGAATCAGCAAGACAATATTCGGAGCATCCCTGACTACCATCGTCGGTTTTCTCAGCCTCGTTCTATGCGAGTTGCAAGCTTTCCGAGAGCTCGGGCTTGCCGTTTCAATCGGCATCAGTTTCTGTGCCCTCTTGTCACTCATCTATATTCCTTCACTGCTTGCCATCCTGCCGAATCCCAAGCAACAGCATCTACATCGATTCACCCACGGCAGGATCTCCAAGGCGTTGCACCGCTGCAGCATTGCATTTGTACGAGCCTGGCCCATTGCATTGGTACTGATGGCATTGTTACTGATCGGGTTTGTTGCTGTAAGGGATGACGTGAGACTGGATACCGATTACCTGACATACTTCCCAAAGGACGATCCTCTGATTCAGCGTTCTGTAGCATTCGCCAGAAAAATCGGCGGTTCGGATCCCCATTACATCACCCTCACAGCCCCGGACGATGAACAGGATTACTTCTTTAAGCCCGAGGTGCTGAAACAGGTTTTTGCTTTTGAAAGCCACCTGCTTGCCACCAATGAGGATATTACCCATCTGTTCTCATTTCCCCGTTATACAGCCGCCCTCAATGAGATATACCAAGGAACGTATGGAATTCCGGATACTCCGGGTCTCATACTCATGCTCTCCAGACTGCTCAAGGTTGCTTCATCCCAATTTGAAACTCCCATGCTCTCCTCCTTGATTCGTGACGATGGAGCGAGGATTACCATCACGGTACGCAGTTACGACAGCCGCTACCAAAGTTGGGAGAGCTTGGAAAGCGTACGGAATCTTCAGGCTTCCATCCAAGAGGGAGTACATCTTTTGCCTGAAGGCATCACCATCGATGACTGGGGTATCGGAGTGGATGCCTTGCGCATGGGAAACACCATCAAGGCTGACCAAGACCGCTCGCTGATCATATCCTTGATTCTCGTATTCCTCTTGGTGACGGTGCAATTTCGCAGTCCTTTGATGGGATTGCTCGCCCTCATCCCCACCATGACGGGAATCATGTGCAACTATGTGTTGATGTTCCTATTCGATATACCCTTCGATGTGGTGACGGTAATTTTTGCATCGATTACCATCGGGGTTGGTGTCGATGCAGCAATTCATTTTCTCATACGATTTAAACTGCGGCAGAAGGATCATCCAAACATGGAGTATGCAGTGCTGCTCTCCCAAACATTGGAAGAGACAGGCAGACCCATCCTGCTTTCCAGCATCTCCTTGATTGCAGGCCTTATGATGTTGCTGTTCGCAAGTTTCATCCCGGTCAAATATTTCGGCTTATTGCTCTCATTCGCCCTATTGGTCACCACTGCAGCAACCCTGTTCATACTCCCGGCCTTGATGATGGCACTCGAGAAAATCAGAAGTAGAGTTCAAAGCTGACCGACAGTTCCCACTCTACATCCATCGGTTCCATACGGCCCTGCATCGCCTCGTATACATCAAGGAGGTTGAATCCCAAGGCTACGCGCATCGGATGGCTTGGGAAGCGCTTCAGGACGCCCCACCCTTCCATACCGGCACTGGCAAGGACGGTACGGCCGTCGGGCTCCGACGGGTTGCTGAATACTCCGATATCGAGAAATGGGTTGGCATACGATTTGGCAAAGCCGAAATCGATGAAGTCAACGGTCATGTTCAGATTCACGACTCCACCATACGAGAGTTGGGTATTAACTTCAGAAATTTTACTCGAGCGTGAGAGGTAACCCCTGAAGTAGTCGGCAACATTCAAATCCTCATCTGAAGGCAGGAATCTGTACTTGATACCCTCTGCATAGAATCCGGTCAACCTGATGGATGGATTGAACCTCCAGGCAATGAACGGGAACCAGGTTGTACTGCTTTCCATATACCAATAGTCGCGGTGGGAATATTCAGCTTGGGGGTAATCACGATACACATGCTTGAAGGAGAATACCAAGCCCCTGCGGAACTTGTGCAGACTGGACAGATAGTTGATGCGCCCGCCGTTGCCAAGGGTGTTCACATACTCAAAATAGCGTTGCAGCGGATTCTGGTTTTGTACAAAGTTCACAGCTCCTGTAACCGAAGTACCCCACGTCAGGCCAAGCGGCAACCGAAAGCTGGTTCCCAGTGTAGAACTGAGCAGTACATTATCGACTGTTTCCGAAGTAGTTTTCTGGTTTGTTTCTACCCTGAGGTTGAAGGAGAGAGGCCGGGTGAAAAACTTCAGGTCATGTTGGGCCAGCGTAGTTTCGGTGGTGAAATTGGTAATGTTGTCTTCCCATTGTACCAAGGAGCTGAGGGTGTAGCGTCCCTCATTCTGTCTGAAAGGCCCGTAACTGAATAAAAATCCATACAGCGTAGGATCTGGATTGGAAAGATCGGTGGCAGGTTTGAGATCCGCCCATGTGGCGAGGCTGATGCTTGTACCAAGAAGCTTCAAACCTGTCCAGTTCACATCATAGTTGAAGACTTGAGCCGGGAGAGTAGGATCGTACTTCCCTTCCGTTTCGATGTTCAACGTGGTCCCTAGAAACTTGATTCCCGTCCAATCGAGGTCGTAGTCGTAGATTCCCAAGGGATTGGTTGTCTTTCTTCGTTCATACACAAAGTTCAGACTGATTGAGGTATCGAAGAGAGTGAATTTGGAAATATCAAGCTCAAGGTGGTCTTCGCGGTTGTCCCAGCTCTGAAGCGTTCCGTCATTCTGGGAGGTGTACACCGTAGCATTGAGTTCTCCGAAGGTGCCGAGCAGGTTTGTATCCTTTGCTTTCAGGCCGAAGAGGAACCCCGTCTTGTCGTTGTCAAATTTCGGGTAGGGAAGCACCAACAAGGTCTTTGAATCTTCCACTAAGTAGGTAACCGAGTAATAGGCTATGCCATCGATGAAGGAAGTTAAGGTATACTCATACTCCACATTCAAGAACAACTGCTTGTTTATCAGTGTCTGCCTCTTGGCATCAAGGGCGGCGATGAAGGCTTCCTTGGAGGGGTATAAGACATCACCCTCGGAAGGAACGATTGCATTACGAAGGGCGAATTTGGTGGTTTTTCCTTTTACAGAGAACTCGTAGTCAGCAATTCCATAGCCGGTTACTTGGTCGGTTGTTATCAGTGCCTCGCCTGCTTGGAGAATTCCTCCAAAGCCAACCAGGAAAACAAGAAAGAGAAGAACAACCTTATTTCCCAGATTACCCATATGTCCTCATTCAATAATTATACTAATACTATATGGCAAGATATATCACTTTCATCGACAGTGTCAACAAAAGAACATAGCCTGCCATTTTTCGTACGCATAGTGATATAGAGTATAATCCAAGAAGCAATCCACTACGTTACAGTTTTCAGTAAAAATAGGAAGAATCTTTCGACTCCCCCCTTCTCCATCAATAAAAAATCTTCACTCCCACCTGAACAATGTGGTTGAAAGCAGGATCCTGCCAAGCTCCAAATACAGTAGTCAAACCATCAAAACGTTCAGGAGTAGTACTCTCATCAACCGGTCTAGCCCAATCAGCGATAAAGCGGTAGGAAGCGGTTAGTGAGATGGGCATACCGTCCAGCTTCTTGGTTCCTGAGACCAGGACCGACAGGGTATGATTGAATACATAATTCCAGAAATCTTTTTCTGGATATTGGTCATCGATTGCGTACAGCATGAACTGGTCAAGTGAATAACCATACTGGCCGCTTCGTGCCTGATACTTGGCCTGAAATTGTGTTGTCCAACCCTTGGGAAGCCCGAGGTCAAGCTGAAGCAGGAACTCCTGGGAGTTGGGTTGAAGCGGATAGCCGAGGTTCTCACCTTTGTTGACATAGTTGGTTTCTGCATAGGTTTCGTAGATCAAGAAATCATCACCTTTTTTCTCAATCATGGTTCTGCCGTCTTTGGTCAGGGTGTAGGAATTGCCGCCATACCACTGTGCATCAGCAATGATGATTGTCTCTGGATCATCAGGTCCTTTGGCAGAAAGAATAATATTAGTCCCATCATACGTCACCGTTCGACCGGTATCGGTAATTATTGTAATAGGATTGGAGGAGTCCACGCTGTTTCCATTAGGCAAGAATGAAGTATCCACAGTTCCCGTCAACTTCCTCATCGGATAGTGTGTATACACAAACGGCCCGATATAGGTCCATTGGAAGGTCAGGGATGAGAAGGTGCCGATGGGAAGCGGTACTACTACTCCGGCCTGGAAGGCAAACATGTTCCTGGGGGCCTTGAGCATGGTTATGGGGTTGCCTACCACATTCATCTCATTCATGGCCATCGCACCATAGAGACGTGCCTTGGATGGGAGGGTGTAGGAAACATCCAGTCCGGCAAATACATCGTCCATGTCCCCGAGGCTGTTTTGTTGGAACATGTAGACGGTGAAGGGATTGAGGTAGCTCAGCTCAAAACGCTTCTGCCAGACAGTCGATTCATAGATGGCGAACGTAAAATTGCTACCGATATCAAGCTCTGCGCGGTGAGCGCTGAAGTTGTTGTCATACCGGTAGTTCACCCGGTCTTCCTTGGCTCCATATCTATCGGAGAGAAACGGTTCACCATCAATATTGTCCAGAGAGAACTTGCCCAACGATCCGCTCATCACCGAGTACCGGAACCAGGAAGTCAGATTAAGCTGGATATCTATGGCATCGAAACTGCGGGCATCGGCTGAAAGCATAAGATTGTTCAGACCCGGCCCCCAATCGCGTTTGATCGTACCCCAGCGAAGCAGGACATCGCCATCAAAAAAAGAAGCGGACAACTCAGGAGTGAGGACCAAACTGGTATTGATTTTCTCAAACGGTATGGAAGAAGGAGTATTGCCTCCTTCGGTGAGCCGCATATAAAACCCTTCGCCGGGAATGGTGAATTCACCAGGAAGGAAGACTCGGTTGTTAAGCTTATCGAACACCAAACCAAAATCCATGTTGAAGGAAATATGAGAACCGATGTCTGATTTCAAGAAAGCAACGAGAGCGTTTCTGCTGTCGTACTCCCCCTTCTCAGAAAGGCTGAAGGTCTGCTGTGTATCGACAGTAATGCCGAATGAAGCGCCTAACCCCTTCTGCGCATCGTATGAGCGCAGATACCCGGTCGTGAGAAGACTCTGGAGGTCGGAAGGTTCATATCCATATGAAGCCTTGAGGGAGGCAATCAACTGCTGTATATGTTCCAATTCGGACTTGCTCAACGTTTCAGGTTTGCTTGCAATGGTTTGAAGCAAGCTAAGTATCCTGCTTGCACTATATGGTTTGACATCAATCTGATTGTCAATAAGACCGCGGATCTGGGCGACATCAAGAATTCGATAAACCGCATGGTCCACGGGAACCGAGGTATGAACAGCCGCCGTTAAGGGAGCAAGAACATAGAAGCAGAGTACAAGAACGAAAAGCAATCGGGTATGTTTCATGAAAAAGTCCTGATTCTCAATCTATGGTGGCAAGCTGGTCTATAAACCAGTTCTGAAGTGCAACGATCCTTCTTCTGAATGCAGAAGGCAAATCAACGGTAAGACCAAGCACAGAAACCTCAGGCTTGCGGTCCCGTACACTGGTAAGGGCAACGAGCAACAGACCATCCTGCAACTGATAGGTTCCCATATTGATGGATAACTGCCCCGATTTCACGGCAGTGAACAACCCAAGCACCTTCAGATTGCTGATGTTGCTGATTTCGACAAAAATCTCCTTGTCGGTGTTGGTATACGTATGCAGGTACCTGTTCCCTCCAAACGAGGAGTCCCGCTGATAGACAAAACTTTCTTCCGAATAGGGAAATACGGTTGCTACCGGATCAGGCAGGAGGTTATTCAAATTCTTTGAGTCTTCCATGTAAGAGGACTTTTCAATGAGCACTTTCTCCTTATTGCCGGCGCGCCAGGAGATGTATGTCAGGCCCTCCTGAGTGGAAATGGCCCTGATGGCATTAAAAATCGCCAACTGACGATCGACCGGTTGTTTTGCTTTCAATGCTGCGCTATAGGGGATGTAACTTACCGCACCGATGGAAAAACCACTCTCTGCCTGCTCAGCCGAAACAGCTCGCTTTGCGGCCTCCGTCCCCTGTACAAAATACTGGCTGATTCTTCCACCATCGATGGTACGTCCATACACCATCTCTCCTGCTTCAAGGGCCTGATACTCTTCTTCGGTGAGGTGAGGAAGTGACTTGCGAACCTCTTCATTGGCAGCATAAAGCCCTGTCACAGCAACGAGACAGAGCAACAATATCACAAGAAATCTTCTATTCATCAACCTCTCCAACCTAATATGCATTCTCATTCACAAAACCTCTGAAGAACGTATACAGTACAATCTTCAGATCAAACAGCATACTCCAGTTACGGATATAAAAAAGATCAAATTCAATACGCCGTTCCAACGAGGTATTTCCTCTCCAGCCATTGACCTGGGCCCAACCGGAGATGCCGGCTTTCACACGGTGCCGCATCCTATAGCCGGGAATCTCGGTATTGAACTTCTCCACCAACTCAGGACGCTCGGGCCTCGGACCGATCAAACTCATGGAACCGCCGATTACATTGAACAACTGTGGAAGCTCATCCAAGCTGGTCCTGCGTAAAAACCTTCCGATTTTGGTAACCCTTGGATCATTCTCCTCCGTCCAATGGGCGGTACCCTCTGCAATATCGCTGCGCATGCTCCTGAACTTGTACATCGTAAAGATTTTCTCATCCCGCGTCACCCGCCTCTGCTTGTAAATAACCGGTCCGGGAGAAGAGAGCTTCACCAGGACAGCCAGCAGAAGGAGAATCGGAGAAATTATTGCAACTCCGATACTACAAGCCACAATATCGAACAAACGCTTGGCCATCCGTTGGAAAGCACCGATATCGGCAGCATTGAGCGTGAGCATCGGGATCCAACGGAAGTCGGAAATCTGGGTACCTATATACGATTCGGGAAGGGATGGAAGCAGAACCACTTTCTCATTGAGCAAATCAAGGCCTTGGGCAACCATGGCCTGCTGCCGCTCATACTCGGTGCCGGGATAGGAAATAACCACAAGGTCGGGCTGGGTCTGTTCTACAACGGTGCGAAGTGAATCGGCATGCAACTGACGGCACCCTACGATCGCCGTTCCCTGTCCGTCGTACTGGCCGACCAGGTTGATGCCAAGAATGCTTTTGCTGTGTAGCGCCCGCTCATAGTTTTGCAGATTGTCCCCATATCCAACCAAGAGAATTTTCCGGTTATACCTGCCTTTACGGTAACAGCTCTTGATATAAGCGGATAGGAGGGTTCGCTCGGTAACTAAAAAAATGATGATGAGAAAGAAGTGCAACCCGATTGCCAGACGGCTCACCTTTGCAAAGAATCCGAAATACAGGGTGATCACCAGCAACAGAAAACCCTCGAAAGCACTGAAGATCAACTTGTTCGTCTGTTTGCGCCACGAGTGCTCCAAATCCTCAACATACAACCCGTTGCGACTGATGAAAAAAAGCGTATAGGTCACCACCAATACTGAAATCTGGACGAACAGGGCAAAAGAGGCGCGAACACCTCCAGGAATGATATAGAAACGCAAGTATCCGGCAAGCAACCAGGAGAAAAGAATAGCCAGGGCATCACAAACCAACTTCAAAGCAAGCAAGGAACGTTTTGAACTCTTCATATCGATATGGAACCTTCTTCACATATGCTTGGAGATATCTTCAAACATCGTAGCACATACGACAGGAATGAGGAACTCCTATTCTTTCTC
>WARP01000293.1_pt3 | contig 12948 bp, 10 predicted proteins | sample 4769151 | NCBI WGS metagenome assembly WARP01 (sample SAMN08893023, study PRJNA449175) | gut metagenome | isolation source: rumen sample fed with dry roughage | host: cow | place: India: Nagpur | collected 2016 | reverse complement strand
GAGATCAAGGGCCACAGAAGGACCTATATCGGGGCGATGCCGGGCAAGATCATCCAGGGCCTGAGAATCACCAAGGCGAAGAATCCTGTCTTCCTCATCGATGAGATCGACAAGATGGGAGTCTCCTATCAGGGAGATCCGGCAAGTGCCTTGCTCGAAGTCCTCGATCCCGAGCAGAACTCGACCTTCCGCGATACCTATCTGGACATCCCCTTCGATGTGAGCGAGGTGCTGTTCATCTGTACGGCGAACACGCTGGACACCATTCCCCGCCCCTTGCTAGACCGTATGGAAATCATCCAGCTTTCGGGCTACACCAGTGAGGAGAAGCTTGCCATCGGCAAGAAGTACCTGGTGCCCAAGTCGATGGAGAAGCACGGCCTGACCAAGGAGGAGATCAAATACACACCGGCCATCCTCAGAAAGATTGCCGATGAGTATGCCAGGGAGGCAGGGGTGAGAAACTTCGAGAAGTCGCTGCACAAGATCAACCGCAAGGTAGCCCTGCGCCTGATCGAAAACAAGCCCGAGGTCCTGCCGATCGTCATCGACGATACGCTGCTTCACGAGTTCCTCGGTCAGCCCGTGTTCGTCGAGGATGAGATCCTGAAAGCCGACCGCCCCGGTATGGCCATCGGCCTTGCATGGACCAGCATGGGCGGGGACACCCTGATCATCGAAGCGCAGAACACTCCGGGCAAGGGAGAGATCAAACTTACCGGCCAGCTTGGGGAAGTGATGCAGGAGTCGGTAAGCATTGCCTACACCTATCTGAAGGCCCATGCCACCGAGCATAAGATCGACCCATCCTGGTTCGAGCACAATGCCATCCACCTGCACGTACCCGAAGGCGCGACACCCAAGGACGGACCGTCTGCCGGAGTTACGATGACGGTCGCACTCTACAGCCTGGTCACCGGCCAGGTGATGGCTCCCAATCTTGCCATGACAGGGGAACTGAGCCTCAAAGGCAAGGTCATGCCCATCGGAGGGCTGAAAGAGAAAGTGCTTGCAGCAAGAAGGAACAAGATCGATACGATCATCATCCCCCAATTCAACAAGCGCGATCTTGACAAGCTTGACGAGAACCTGAAGAAAGGTATTACCTTCCATTTGGTGGGCTCAGTGGAAGAGGTGCTCGCACTCGCCTTCCCCGAGGATGGGAAACGCGAGCCCATGCAGAGCATCGGCGCACTCGCTGCCCAACCCAACACCGGTGAAATCGCAGCCATCAGCGCAGCGGTTGCACAAGCTGTCAGGGAGGCGTTGCGTGAGCGTTGAGTTGCTCAGTCCGGCTGGAAATCTCGAGAAGCTGCGTCTTGCCCTTGCTTATGGGGCGGATGCAGCCTACCTCGGCCTTTCCGACTTTTCCCTTCGCTCGAATGCGAAGAACTTCACTGCTGACGACCTGACGCAGGTAAGAAACCTTAAGGCTGAAACCGGCAAGCGTCTTTACTGTACGATGAACATGCTCTTCGACGAGGCAAATCTTGCCCTGCTCAAGGAGCAGCTTCCCCTGATCAAGACCTGGCCGTTCGATGCTTTCATCATCAGCGATATCGGTCTGGTGCCGATCTTGCGTGATGCACTGGGCTCATCGGTTGAACTGCATCTCTCAACCCAAGCAAGCTGCACGAACTCCAGCAGTGCTTCGATGTACCACAAGCTGGGATTTCGCCGAGTCATTCTGGGCAGGGAGACCCCGCTTGATGATATCAAACGCATAAAGGATGCCAACCCCGACCTTGAACTCGAGGTGTTTGTTCATGGTGCGATGTGCATGGCGTATTCAGGGCGCTGTCTGCTCTCCAGCCATCTGGCGGGCCGCAGCGCCAACCATGGTGATTGCAGCCATACATGCAGATGGAATTATCAGCTGTTGAGAAGCGGGGAGCTCGCACTAGAAGAGGAGCAGCGCAAGGGTGTGTACTACCCCGTCATTGAAGAGGATGGATATACCACCATTCTTTCCTCCAAGGACCTGTGCATGATCGACCATCTCAAGGAGCTGGTTGATGCAGGAGTCGACTCACTGAAAATCGAAGGCAGGATGAAGAGCAGCTACTACGTTGCTGTGGTGACACGGGCCTACCGCAAGGCCCTTGACGCCCTGAAAACCGGCGATGAGCGTTGGAAAATGTTCCGTCAGGATCTGTTCGACATCAGCCACCGCGAATACTCCACCGGCTTTTTCTTTGGTCATGGCCCTGTTGATCCAACCATGGGGCAGGGAATCGACAAGAGTACCGAACAAGGATACCTGAGGGACTACCTCTTTTGCGGATTCATCGGAGAGCAGGTCGAGCCCGGAGTATTTGCCCTCGAGCTGAAAAACCAGATACGGACAGGAATGACCATCGAATACATTGCAAGCGATGTCTATCGTATTGAAGACGATGCATTCTGTTTACTGGATGAGAATTTCCAATCGATTGATCAAGCCGACCATGGAAAGATGCAGTATTTGAAAACCGACAAGGCAATCGAGAAAGGCTATATCATCCGTCGGGAAACTGTGGTTAAATAGCACATATGAAGCGAACCTTGCTTTCTCTGGTAGTGTGCTTTTGTATGCTCAGCCCGCTTGCAAGCGGGGCACTGGTCGACGAATTTTCCTTCCTCAAGGATCTCCCCGCCTTTGTGCAGTATGTCGATGTGGTGCGCAATGAAGGTGATTATCGCAAAGCAGAGGAGCTTCGAACGGGCCTGCCGGGAATCGGACTCGAAAAGGAGAAACAGACGGTGCTGGAGATCCGTGCGGCCACCCTGCTTTCCCGCCTGTACACTGAAGTGGAACCCAAGGATCTGAATCGCTCCGAAGAGCTGCTCAAAGAGGCTGAGCAATTACTGACGGCATTGGAAAAAAACTCGTTTTTCGGCCTAATCCTTGAGGCGGAAATCGATTCAATCCATTATCTCATCAACCCGAGGAACCTGGGAAAGGGCATCAGCAGCAACTCCAAGATCAACAAGGCATACAAGCAGCATCCCGACCAGGTTTATGCCCGTCTGATGAAGGCCAGCAGTCTGCTTTATGCCCCCTCGATCGCAGGAGGAGACGTGAACAAGGCTCTGCAAATCTATCTGGAACTCCTTCGTGATGGAGTGTCGATTCTCTCACGATGGGATACGGCAAGCCTGTACAGCAATATCGGTGTGGTCAGCATGAAGCGTGGAGAGTGGAGTACTGCAAAGGGATACCTGGATGCAGCGAAAGCACTCTACCGGTTCGACCCCACTCTCGACGCGTATCTGAAAGAGGTGCAAGCAAAGCTATGAATGTACTGCTCTCGACCATCATCCTCATCGTAGGGCTCTGGTCGTTTCTACTCTATACAAGCAACCGACGGTATTTCAATCGGATTACCGAAGGCCTGCAAGCGTTTGACTGTGAAGCATTGGTAACCGTTGCCATCCCTGCCCGCAATGAGGAACTGCATATCCAGGAGTGCGTACAATCCTTGTTGAAACAAAAGCACCGAAATCTGGAGATTTTGGTTTTGGATGACAACTCCACCGATGCAACGGCCTCTCTGGTGCTTGCCATGCAACAGAAGGACAGCCGCATCCGCCTCATCAGCGGCAAACCCTTGGAGGAAGGATGGCGTGGAAAGCTTTTTGCCATGCAACAGCTGTATGAGGCAAGCAAGGGTTCCTACATCCTCTTCAGCGATGCCGACACACGCCACACCCCCGACTCAATCTCCTACGGCCTTGCCCTGCTCGACTCCCAGAAGGGAGCGATGATAAGCGGCTATCCCAAGCAGATCGCAAGGAACTTGAGTATAGAAGTGTTGGTCAGCGTGATGCTCTTCAATCCTGCGCTCTTTGTTCCTTTCCGCTTCCAGGCAACGCTGCAGTGGCCGTTTTTTTCCATGGCCATCGGGCAGTATCTGCTGATCAAGCGCGAAACACTTGCTTCATTGGGAGGATTTGAATTGATCAAAGGCCAGATCTGCGACGATGTAGCGCTTGCCCGCTTATGTGCCAAGCGGGGGCACAGGCAACTGTTCGCCCCGATGCAGCGTGCCCTGCAGTGTGAAATGTTCACCTCCTTTTCCCAGGGCTGGAAGAGTCTTGAACGTTCCATCAACGGAGTGGTCAAGCAAGGGCTGCTTGGCTTTTTATTGATTCTCCTTATCGTACTTGTATTGCTTCTCCTCTCCTTCGCCCCGATTCTCGGTGTGGTGTATGGTGTGCTTGCATGTTCGGACCAGGCATTTCTGTATCCCTTCCTTGGTTCGACGGTTGGCTGTTTACTGCTGTTCACCACCTGGAAACGATGTGCAACATACTTCGGCTTCTCCTCTCAGGCGGGCCGTTTCGGTCCTGTGACGATTCTGCTGGTAGTTCTGATGTACCTCAATGGTCTGGTTCTTCGCCTCAGTGGCAAGGGTTTTATATGGAAAGGACGTATTATTTCCTAAAAAAACCCTAAATTAACGCGTTATCTGCAGGTTTTTCCCTTGCACACGCTTAAAAGCGTGATAGAATTAGGTAACCTAGACACATGGAGGAATCAATGACTATTCACGAACAGATTGTCATGCAGTATGAAACGTACCTCGCAGAGAACCAAAAGTTCACTGAGAAAGGAGTAAAGGTCTCGGCAGCAAGAGCAAGAAAGGCTCTCGCAGAAATCGCCAAACTTTGCAAAGATCGCAGAAAAGAGATTCAGGAAGAGAAAGGCGAATAAACCGCTCTCTTTTGTATGGCGTCCTTTGCTGGGCGCCATTTTTTCTACCACCTATTCCAATGTACTCTCTCTTCCAAGGAGTACTTGTTCTGTTTCACAACAGTTGCATCACATACTGCTTGGAAACAGCATCCCGACAACAGGCCTGTTGGACTTGGGCTTCTTCATTCCAATCACGCATGTACCTGCATAAAGTCGCGTATCGTTCGTCTTTTCGCAACAACAGCATGAAATTCCATGGCTACATCCTTTCCAAGAAAGAAAATCGGTGCCCCCGAAGGAGCACCGGATGTATTACAGGAATGTTTTGAGCAATGCCAGGTGCTTTTCACCCTTCTCCATCTTCTCTTCGAACTCAGCCTTCTTGCCTTGTTCCTTTTCAATCGCCTCCGGCTTTGCGTTGGAGATGAACTTTTCGTTGGAAAGTTTTGCCAGAACGGCTTCCAGGCTCCTGCGGTTCTTCTCGATGTCTGCACTCAGCTTGGCCACCTCTTTCTCAACATCAATGGCCTCACGAACAAATACAAACATCTCATATCCGGTACCAGCGACAGGAAAAGCCTTATCGGTATCGGCCTGTGCATCCACTTCCAGCGAAGAGGCACCGACAAAGCCTGCCATCAGGCTTTTCTGCTCCTCGAAGAAGGAGGCTGCGAAGAAGGATGGGTCACACTTGACGACCACCCGGATCTTCCGATCGACCGCGATGCCCAGGTCGGAGCGCAATGCCCGGAGGGAGGTGACCGCTTCCTGCAGCCTTGCAACCTTCATTGCATCCTCACCATGGACACGATCGGCACTGTAGGAAGGATAGGTACTGTTGATCAACCGGTCTTCCACATTGGGCAGCTTTTGGTAGATTTCCTCACTGATGAAGGAGGCAAAGGGGTGCATCAACCGCATCGACTCGGCCAGAAGGTCCAGAAGCAAGGCAACCTGACGCTGCTTCACCTCTGCATCTTCGCTGTACAAGCCACGTTTGGCGCTCTCAACATACCAATCGCAGAAATCATTCCAGAAGAAATCGTAGACAGCCTGCGCACCATCGCTGAACTTGTAACTCTCCAATGCGACCTGCACCTTCCGGGCAGCCTCGTTGAGCTGGTGATAGATCCAGTTATCCATGGTGGAAAGCTGTACCGATGAGACATCGACCAATGCAACACCCTCGAGGTTCATCAACAGGAAGCGGGCTGCATTCCACACCTTGTTCGCAAAGCGGGAACCCAGCTTGAAGGAGTCCATGTCGATGAGAATATCCTGGCCCTGGGTAGCCATGTAGCAGAGGGTGAACTTCATCGCATCGGCTCCGTACTGGTCGACGACTTCCAGCGGATCAATGCCATTGCCAAGGCTCTTGCTCATCTTCCTGCCCTGCTTGTCGCGCACCAAACCGGTGATGTAGATATCGCGGAACGGGACATCCCCCATCAACTCCAAGGAGGCCATGATCATTCTGGAGACCCAGAAGAAGATGATGTCATAGGCCGTGACCAAGGTGGTGGTTGGGAAATAGGTTGCAAGGTCGTCGGTCTTCTGCGGCCAGCCCAAGGTGCTGAACGGCCAGAGCCAAGAACTGAACCAAGTATCCAGGACGTCTGTTTCCTGAACCAGCCTGATGCTGTGACACTTGGGACACTCGGTCGGGTCCTGTCTGGCTGCAATAACCTCGTGACACTCCTGACACTCCCATACGGGAATGCGGTGGCCCCACCAAAGCTGGCGGCTTATGCACCAGTCATGAATGTTCTCGAGCCAGTGGCTGTAGGTGTTCTCCCAACGCTTGGGGTAGAAAACAATTTTCTCATCCTTCCACGCCTGGAGGGCCTTGTCGGCCATACCCTTCATGCTGACAAACCACTGATTGGACAGATACGGCTCTATAACCGTACTGCAACGATAGCAATGGCCTACATCGTGGTCGTGGGCCGTTTCCTTGACTAAAAAGCCTTGGGCCTTCAAGTCCTCAACAACCAAAGAGCGGGCCTCGTTTGCATTGATGTTGCGGTACTTGTACGGGCAGTTCTCGTTGAGTGTCCCATCGGGGTTCAGAACATTCACCTTCTCCAGGTTATGCCGCTTTCCACACAACCAGTCGTTGGGGTCGTGGGCGGGGGTGATCTTGACCATACCGGTGCCGAAGACCTTGTCGACGAAGCTGTCGGCGATGATAGGAATCTTACGGTCTGTCAAGGGGAGATCGAGCAGCTTGCCCACCAAATGGGTGTAACGTTCATCTTCGGGATTGACCGCGACGGCGACGTCTCCGAACATCGTCTCGGGTCTGGTGGTGGCGACGGTGATGAACCCGCTTCCATCGCTGAAGGGATATCGTACATCGTAGAGGAATGCGTTGACCGGCTGGTATTCGACTTCATCGTCGGCCAGGGCTGTTCCGCACTTGGGACAGTAATTTACCAGATACTCGCCTTTATAGATGAGACCGCGTTCGTAGAGGGTGACGAAGCACTCGCGCACCGCCTGGCTGAGTCCTTCATCCATGGTGAACCGCTCATGCTCCCAGTCACAGCTGCAGCCGATTTTCTGCAGCTGCTGCTTGATGATGCCGTGATGCTTCTCTTTCACCTGCCAGGTACGTTCAAGGAACCGGTCGCGTCCAAGGTCCTGTCTTCGAAGGCCCTCCTTGGCAAGCTGGCGCTCCACCACGTGCTGGGTGGCGATGCCTGCATGGTCGGTGCCCGGCACCCACAGGGTGGGTCTGCCGGTCATGCGGTAGTAACGGGTGAGGATGTCCTGCAGGGAGTTGTTCAGCGCATGTCCCATATGCAGGATGCCGGTTACGTTGGGGGGAGGCATTACCACGGTGAACGGCGTCTGCTGCCCTGCTACGGGCTTGAACATACCCATCTCCATCCATGCTTGATATATCCGATCCTCAAACGATTTGGGATCATAGGCTTTGGACAATTCAACTGCCTTCACACACTGCCTCCTGCTCGAAAAAAGAGTCTGTTCATAGTAGCAAAATAGGGAAGGCTCTACAAGTGAATGTAGAGCCTTCAAACATGAGAGCGAGAGGATTTATCTCTTATTCGAGAGGAGTCACCGCCTTCAATTCCAACTTGACAGCATACCCCATTGCGTCAAGATGTTGAACAATCTGCTCCAGACTGAATGAATCGAGCGAAGGTTTCTGAACATCGGTCACCTGCCGAATGTGAGCACTATCTATCGGCTGTACAACCCCAGGAAGGATTTCCTGTCCCATCTGGGGCTGTGTGCCGAACAACATGAAAGCACCAATGAACACCACCACGAACGCAGCAGCGCTTGTAATCAGAGCCGGAACCAATTTGATTTGAATCTTTTTCCGAAAAATGTGCATTTTCTTATTCGTGGACGGAAACCGCGTCTTCTCAAAGTAGGCCAGCACCCGATCCTGGCGAGCCTGGATGTCACTATCACGCAATCTGGCATCATAGATTTTCTGATGCAATGAGCGCAGCTGCTCCAAGCGTTGGCGACAGGCATTGCAGTAGGAAAGATGTTCCTGAACCTGGGTTTTCCAAGGCTCCTGCAACTCATCGTCAAGATAGGTATTCAACAGTTCGTCATCCACACACATACTCTACTCCTGGCTGAGAATCGACTCGAGCATTTTACGTGCCCGATAGACTCGTACCTTCACGTTGCTTTCAGAAATGTGGAGCACGCTCGCGATTTGCTTGTAATCCATATCGGTATACTCTTTCATCACGATGACAAGCCGGAACTTCTCAGGAAGCTGGTCTATTGCCTCCTGTACGAGTTTGCGGGTCTCCTTTTCCACCAATACCTGGGCGCCATCGGAAGTATTGGCATGTATGGTGGGGAACTTTTTCAGTTTTTCCACCATCCCCATCTCCCGGGCTTTCCGTTTCACTTGGTTGATGGCAAGGTTTTTCGACACCCTGATCAACCAATACTTGGCATCATCAAGTGTGGCAAACTCCATCCCCTTGTCAAAGAACCTGATGAAAGCTTCCTGGCAAATCTCTTCAGCAAGGTCCTGATTATTGGTGACATGGTAGACCACGCGCATCAATATCGGGAACACCTCTACATAGACCTGCTTGAACGCTCGCTCATCGTTGCTCTGTATTTCCATAACGTTAACAACTCACCAGTAACCAAGTTACATCTTTTTTTCCAAAGAGCTTCCCGAAGGTGTATCTTTGACAACATAGCCCATTGCATCCAATTCTGAACGCAAGGAGTCCGCCAGAGCCCAATTCTTTTCCTTCTTCGCCTCAAGGCGCTGTTGCAGCAATGCCATAGCCTCGGGAGGGAAGGTTTGTTCCTCGGCTTTGGTGATGGAGTCGAACTTCAAGCCAAAAACTTGGTCGAAGAACAGGCAAAGTGTATATTTCTCATCTATGGACAGCCCATCGTCCTTGAGAACTCCCCAAAGGTCGGCAAGGGCGCGGGGAGTATTCAAATCATTTTGGATGTGCTCAAGAAATGCCGATCGGTATGCCAAGGCCTCATCGCGCTCCAGCGTAATCCGTCTGGCTCCCTGATTCAAGAGACTTTGGATCCGATCATAGACGTTGCGGCGGGCCGTACGAGCGGTCGACAGCGATTCGAAGCTGAACTTCAACTGGCTGCGGTAGTGGCCGCCGAGACAGAAATACCGGTAGTCCATAGGCTCGAAGCCCTTGCTCTTGAGCAGACTCAGGGTAAGGAAATCCCCCTTGCTCTTGCTCATCTTACCCGTTTCATCAAGCAGGAATTCGCCATGCAACCAGTAATTGACCCACCCCTTGCCGGTAGCCGCCTCGCTTTGGGCGATCTCATTGGTATGGTGCACAGGAATGGCATCGATGCCTCCGCAGTGGATGTCAAACGACTCACCCAGATAGTGCATGCTCATCGCCGAACACTCGATATGCCAGCCGGGAAAGCCCCTGCCCCAAGGAGAGTCCCACATCATCGCCTGCTCCCCGTGCTTGCTCTTGGTGAACCACAAGACGAAGTCCTTGCTGTTCTTCTTGTTCCCGTCCACCTCCACATCGTCACGAACAGCAGTCCGGAGTGCGTCCAGGTCCAGGCGTGCGAGCTTTCCGTAATCAGGGATGGAGTCGATGCTGAAGTACACATTGCCTCCGCTGATGTAGGTGTGCCCGCCCTCTTCCAGCCGCTTGATCAGATCAATCATCTGGCTTACATGGTCGGTGGCCTTGCAGACGGTGCCTGGTCTGATCATGTTCAGTTCATCATAGTCCTTGAAGAATGCTTCGGTGTAGAAAGCGGCGATTTCCCATACCGTCCGGTTGGTCTTATGTGCCATTTTTTCCAGCTTGTCTTCACCATCGTCCCCATCGCCGGTCAAGTGCCCGACGTCGGTGATGTTCATCACATGGTTCACATTGAAACCCGAGACGAGAAGCATACGCTTGAGCAGGTCTTCGAACAGAAATGTTCGTAAATTTCCAATATGTGCAAAGTTATATACGGTCGGGCCGCAGGAATAGAGTCCTACTTCAGACTCCTTGATAGGCTGGAATGGTTCCAGCTGCCGGCTCATCGTATTGTAGAGAAGGACAGACATGCAGAGCTCCTTTAGGTTGCCCACCCCTGAAAAAGGGGGTAAGATGACTCCATGCATACCAATGTACGCAATAGCGATGAAAAAATCAACCTTGACCACCTGCTCATCGAGCAGGTTGAACTGGCCGCTCATTCCGGCATCCATACCGGAGGCAAGGCCGATTTGGCCGCCTACCCTTCTGATTTCGAGGAACTCAGGGCTCTGCTCGACCATGCAAGGAAATACTCCATCCCGATCACCATACTCGGCGGTGCAACGAACAGCCTGATAAGCGACGACGGCATCGAAGGTCTTACCATCATCACCTCCCACCTCAGGCGCCGACACGTTCAAGGCGAGATGTTCTGTGTGCGCAGCGGCCTTCTGCTCGACCGGGCCATCGACTTGGCCATCGAGGACGGCCTGGGCGGTCTGGAGTTGCTCGGCGGGCTGCCTGGTACGGTCGGTGGGGCGATCGCCGGTAACAGCGGGGCACACGGCATGCACATCTCGGATGTATTGTACTATGTCGATTACATGACATTCGATGGGAAGCTGCACCGAAAACAGATTCACCGCGATGATTTCTCCTACCGCAATACTCCCTTTTCCAACCGAAAAGACATCATCATCTATGAAGCGGGTTTCCGGCTTACCCCGATCACGCAGACCAGCGAAGCCAGAAAACGCAAGGATGAGGTGAAAGCAAAGCGAAAGCAGAACGGCCAGTACGAACATCCCAGTATCGGTTGCATTTTTAAAAACCCGGAAGGAATGCATGCAGGCCAGCTCATCGATGAGTGCGGCCTCAAGGGCTTGGGCATCGGGGGGGCAAAAGTATCATCCCGGCATGCAAACTTCATCATCAACCCCAACAAACAGGCCACAAGCACCGATGTACGAGCGCTCATCGAGCATGTAAGACAAGAGGTTTTCGAGAAACACCATGTCAGGCTGGAGGAGGAGATTCACTACGTCGGTCGATGGCAAGACGCAAGGCATACGTGATCGACAACCCTTTTCGGGGATCAAAACGAAGCGTGACTGAACCGGATCTGCGCTGAAAGACAAACACAGCAGAGAGGTTGGAAGATTGGTACGAAAGTCGGGACTGGGAACTGTCCAGAAGCATTTTGGATTCGGCAACGGAAGAGAAAACCAGGCCGATCTGCATCGCCGATCCTTTGAAGAACAGGGACAACTCTCTTTCTTTCTCACGCTTTCCCATCTCATCAACCCAGAAAATTTGTTCATACCCCATACCAAGACACAGATATTGTGCTTCTGTTGACAAGACAGTATGCATGGTTTGCGAGTGTCCGCTGTGGATGGGCATAAGCCCAAGCTGTGAAGACAAAGTATGACGCAAGACAAAGCCCGGCTTCTTGACCTGAATGCCCGCACCAAGCTTTCGCAGAAAAGAAGAACCGTTGAAACTGCATTCCAACTGCACAGGTCCCACATTGAGAGCCATGGACGTAAAGAGAGTGAAGCTGCGATACTCCCCCCAAAGCCCTTCGATCAAGCAGGATGCTGCTCCCGACTCAAAACAATACTGCACCAGGAGATTTCGTCCTAGCAAATGCCTGTCCCACACCAAGGCAAAATCATCGAGGTGCAATGCATCCGGCCCATCGAGATAGAGAGCGGTAAAAGAGCCTGCCTTGATGCGGACCGCTTGCTGTGCATCACCGTCGCTCATCAGTGAAACAGAGATATTCGGTCTGTCATACGCCAAGCTTCTCCACTCCTGCCCGGGCAGGAAATGATACCCGTCGAGGCTGCGACTTTCGGTGTAGGTGAATGCTTGGTACGAGACCTGGGCAAGTCTCGCTTCAAAGCGATCCTTTTTCAGGTCAGCTTTGAGTTCACTCTCCCAGTAAAGACCGTTTGCCTGATAGGCATACACGCTTTTATAGTATCCAGACTGTGGAGTGAACGTCAGATCGAGCGTCTGCCGGCCGAAAATGCTCGAAATCGGTAAAACCAACAGACAAAACAGAGCTACCTTCATGATAGGAAAAGAACTAGCACTTCCTGTTTTGCTTCAGGTTGATTATTCTCCGTAATAGTGATTTAATTACGTGGAACTAATCAACATTCCAATACATACAGGTAAACCATACGAACAATAGGAGTCTTTCATGGTAATTCTGACCCTGAACTGCGGCAGCTCGTCTGCCAAGTACCAAGTCTACGACTGGGCAAACAAGGATATTCTTGCTGTAGGCGTCGTAGAGCGAATCGGACTGGAGTATTCCACTATTGAGCATAAAGCCAACGGAAAGGAAGAGTACCACGCTGAATTTTCCTCCCCCACCCACAAGGAAGCCATCGAGTTGATCATCCGCATGTTGCTCGATGACGAGTACGGCGTCATCCAGGACCTGAAGGAGATTGGAGCCGTAGGTCACAGGGTGCTCCATGGTGGTGAGGTATTCAAACAGTCCGCACTGGTAACAGACGAGGTAATCGAGCAACTGAAGAAGGTCATCCCCCTCGGTCCGTTGCACATGCCTGCCAACATCATGGGTATTGAGGCGGCCCGCAAGGCCATGCCCAATGTTCCCCAGGCCATTGTCCTGGATACAGCCTGGCACCAGACCATGCCCGATGAAGCCTTCATGTATGCAGTTCCCTACGAGTGGTACACAAAGTACAACGTACGCCGCTACGGATTCCATGGAACCAGCCATCTCTATTGTGCAAAGCGTGCAGCCGT
>WARP01000496.1_pt3 | contig 12962 bp, 10 predicted proteins | sample 4769151 | NCBI WGS metagenome assembly WARP01 (sample SAMN08893023, study PRJNA449175) | gut metagenome | isolation source: rumen sample fed with dry roughage | host: cow | place: India: Nagpur | collected 2016 | reverse complement strand
CATATTTGTGTTTTCGTTCCTGTACTAGGAACGTTAATACGATTTCGTTCTTGACTCAGGAACATTTGGATTCATACATCCATTCTTCCAGTCTCAAACAGTTATACCTTCATATTTTGAGACTCTTCCAACCACCGAATAGGCTTTCCCTTCACTCCATCTCTTTCCAAAGAAAGCAGCAACTGAGGATGGTGTGAACCAACCCGTACCTCTTCAAACCAAGGTGTAGCAGTTTTTTGCAGTACCGAGAGTCTTCATTTGCAAATAATAGTTGACAAATATATTATTGGTTATATTATAACTATTATTATAAGTTATTTAATATATGCAAACTTCTTGGCAATCAGAGGCTATGAGATGTTCAGGAATGAAGTATGTATTGAATACGGACATTGCTTGTGTGCCTGGAGGAATCGGAAGAGCAGCAACTCGAACAACAAACAACCGAAGCGTCTTTTGGGAGGAGAAGACAGCGGAGAACCTACTTGCAACCTGTATCAAGCATCCAGATCACATGAGCCAACACACTACGAAAAAAAGGTGGAATTATGAGAAAACTATTGGCACTCCTTGCATCGTTTTTACTGGCATTCCTGCCGTTGTTTGCCCAAGGGCAACCTGAGGCTTCGGCCGCTGCGTACAACTTGGAAAGAACTGATGTAACCTTGAACCGCGGCCCTATTTGGAGACCTGCTTCCCCTATCTTTGAGGAAATCGGAGCTTCCGGCATCTATCAGAGCCTGTCGAAACTTGGTAAGTTTGCGAATTTTGTAAGCATTGGGGCACATCCGGACGATGATGACTCAGGCATGTTTGCATACCTTACAAAAGCTGAGCAGATCAGGGTCGCCAACCTCATCGCAAACCGAGGGGAAGGCGGACAGAATGCCATCGGACCCGAACTCTATCAGGGACTGGGTGTCATCCGTACCGGGGAGTTGCTCGCCGCCAGGAATATCGACGGCGCTGAACAGTACTTCCTAAGTGCATATGACTTCGGTTTCTCACGCACCGGCGAAGAAGCCCTTACCTTCTGGAATAAGGAAAACCTGATTGGCGACATCGTACGCTTTATCCGCATGTACCGCCCGCAGGTGGTGCTCAATCACCATGGCAGGGAGTATGTCACAGTAACCGGACACGGGCAGCACCAAGCACTCGGACAGATTGTTCCGATAGCCATCGACATGGCTGCCGACCCGAACGCGTATCCCGAGCAGCTTACTGAAGGCCTCCTGCCCTGGACTGTCAGCAGGGTATTCACTCGTGGGGAGGGGGATATGATCATCGAGCGTGGATCTTTTGACCCTGTCGTCGGCCGCTCCTATCAGCAGATTGGCATAGAAGGACGTTCCTACCATCGCACCCAAAGCATGGGAAACATCCAAGAGCTCGGTTCCTCGACGGCCAATTTCAAGCTTCAGGAATCCGTCGATCCATTCAAGGAAGATCCCGCATCCTTCTTCGATGGTCTGGACACCACGCTCACCGGTATCGCCGACTTGTCCGGCAACGAAGAGGGCAAGGTACCGTTCCTCAGGGCAGGTCTTGAGAAGCTCAACATCGAAACAGCAAACATTTTGAATTCCTACAATCCCAAGCACCCCGAACTGATTGTAGAGAACCTCGATTGGGTATTGAACCAGCTCAAGGGCCTGCACAAACAGGTATGGGACAGCCGTCTTTCCGAACAGGCAAAGAGCTATGTCATGGATGCGCTGCAAAGAAAGATCGGGGAGACTGAACAGGCCATGGTTAAGACCAGCGGCGTAATTCTTGAAGTCTTTACCAACAAGGAAGTCTTTACAGCAGGGGATGAAATCAAAGCCGCATTCAATGTATATGCAGTCGGCAAGCTCCCTGTCACCGTGGTAAAAGTCGCACTCAAGGCAGATCAGGGTGATGTGGTGGAGAAGGAAATCGGCAGCGTCATCAGGGACAATGCAGTGGCCAAGGACGAGCTGACTTTGAAGCTTGATGAGCGGACTCCTGTCTCAAGAATATTCTGGTCGACCAACGGCAAGGTGGTCAACCTTGAAGATCCCGATCCCGCCATGATCCTCCAACCCTTCAGGGACTATCCGGTGGTCGGGTATGCCCAGGTGCAGATCGGTTCGTCGATCATCACCATCAAGCAACCTGTACAGAACCGCATCCGCAACGTAGTCCTCGGAGAAGAGAGAACCAACGCGGCAGTGCTGGCTCCCTTCTCGGTCGCCATCACTCCCAAGAGCACCATCGTCAAGGCTTCAGCGGTCGAGCAGACAGTCGATATGCAGATTTCCATCACCGCAAACAAGAAAGCCGATGTACAGGTCGGTGTGGAAGTCCCCGCAGGCCTGAAGGTGGTGCTGGAAACCGACAGCCTCTCCTTCAAGCAGGCCCAGACCAGCCAAATTGTCAATGCGAAACTGACCATTCCGGCCAACTTTGAACAGGGAAAGTACTCCATTTCTGCATACATCATCGCTGAAGGCAAGAAGTATACCGACGGGTATGCAGCCATCCAGTACCCCCATGTCGAGAAGCACTATCTCTACTCACCGGCGGTCAGCAACCTCTCGATCATCGATGTCGCCATGGCCGAGGGAGTCAAGGTCGGATATGTACAGTACAACGACACCATTCCCGAGTACCTCGCCCAAGTTGGGATCAAGACCGACATTCTCAGCCCTGATTTCATGACATCCGGAAACTTCGATGATTATGACGCCATCGTCATCGGACCTCTGGCGTATGAATTCAGAAGCGACCTGGTCAATAACAATGCACGGTTGCTGGACTGGGTATCGCGCGGCGGTGTGCTGATGGTGCAGTACACCCGCACCAAGTGGAACACGCTCAACGTAGGCCCCTATCCCTCTTCGATTGGAAGCCTGAGCAGGGTCACCGTGGAAGAAGCAGAGATGACCGTGCTGGAGCCTCAGCATCCAATCTTCCAGTATCCCAACAAGATTACCTCTGCTGATTTCGACGGTTGGGTGCAGGAACGAGGACTCTATTTCTTTGACAAATGGGATGAACGCTACAAGCCCCTGCTCTCCTGCCAGGATCCAGGATTCCCGGTGCAGCAAGGCGGTTTGATGGTAGCCGAGTACGGAAAGGGTCTGTGGATCTACAACGCATACTCCTTCTTCCGTCAGATTCCCGGTGCAGTCCCTGGTGGATACCGCATCTTCGCAAATATTCTCTCACTGCCCGCAACACTGAAGTAATCCAGTGTTGATCTTCAAAGAAGGCTGCCCGAAACCACAGGGCAGCCTTCTTGTTTCTTCTTCTTTATCTTATTCTTCTCCTTGGTACAAAATATTGCACCCACAGGCGGAACGCCGTGGGTGCTGTTGTTGGAATGGAGTGAAGCGTCTAAATCGGGAAGAGTTTTCCTTCAGGAATGTGGGTCTCCAAGAAGTACCGGAATGCTTTCTCCCCCGCCCCTTTGAACATGAGGCTGTTTATCGGCTCCTGGATGAACTGGATCTGCAAATCAACCTCACGGGCAAGGTTGGAAAGACCTCTGCATGTTTGGCGGATTGTCTGGGCCATGAAAGGATAGAGCTTCCAGTTGTTCCCACCAAGCATGATTTTGCTGGGATTCATGATATCAAACAACTCTGCTAGCACTTCTCCGATTTTCTGCGCCGAGTACAGCACACGTGCAGCCACCTGCTCCTCATGCTCCACCCGCTCGAGCAGATGCTCTGAATACGCCAATGAACCGACTTGTCTGAGCAGGTTGTACTCATCCAGATCGCGGGCGATGGCAGCCAACGGAACTACTGTCCTCATGCAACCGATATTGCCGCACTTATTGCACTTTCGATCGACCCCATTGAGTTTCAAGTGTCCCAGCTCTCCGGCAAAACCATTCGAACCACAATACAGCTTTCCCTGTATGATGATCCCCAGACCGATGCCTTGGGTAAAGAAGACAAACAGCTGGTTTGAATCCTCCGGCTTGAGTGGATCCTGCTGGCTGAAGACAGCCAAGTTTGCATCATTCTCAATAAGGATGGGAATCTCAGGGAAAACCGAACGCAGATGCATGGAAAGATTCACCCGTTCGAGCATGGGATTCGAAGCCTGCAAAAGAATGCCGGTCAGTTCGTTATATACAGCGGAGACCCCGACACTCAGGCAGTACAGCTTCCCCGCGAAATCCTTCACCAATGTTTCATAACAATGACGGATGGACTCCATCAAGCCCTCGAGACTGAGATTCTCCTCAAGCCTGCAGGTATGATAGCGCATCACCGTGTTGGATAGATCGACTAGTGCCATGGCGATATACTCTGTATGGTGCATATCCAAAACCAAGGCATATGCATAGTCGGAAACAAACTCGATTGCCATGGCTTTGCGCCCGCCGGTGGCTATTGACTTGTCTACATAACGGGCCAGGCCCGAATCGACAAGCTGATTGCAAATGCTCGACACGGAAGCAAACGTCAGCTCGACATCATAGGCCAGCTGACGCTTGATCATCGGACTCTTGGCCCTGAGCGCTGTATATACTTTCAAGAGATTAGACAACCGCACATCGGTGGTTGTTGCAAGGCTCATCATAGTACTTCCTTCTTGTCCTAGAGCATAACAAACCGATGCAGCATACGCAAGTTCAAAGCCGGAGCAACTGTGCAGCGGTAGTATAAAAGATTGCCTCCAATTCCTCATCCCTGACATTCAAAAACCTGAATATCCGATGTTGTTCCTCCAAATACGGCAGGGAAAAACCACGCGGAAGCCATGAAGAATCGGTTGCAAAGATGATCCTAGAAGGCCCAACCGTCTCGAGGAATTTCCTGATTACATCCTCGAGCGTCAATTGATAGGGCATCCATCGAATCCACTGGTTGCTGCCCGAAGTGTCAACATAGATATTGGGACGGGTCCAGCAGAGCTGCAAGAGGTCCCCCATGTGGGTGCATCCGAAATGTGGCACCACGAAATTGACGTCGGGAAAATCGAGGGATATCTTGGCAAGCCGCAACGGACTGATGTTATTTGCAACAGGAATCCCCCCTGCCGCCCCCAAAAGACCAAAATGAAGTAGGACAGGAACCTGGTACGCTTGACAGACTTCCCAAAGAGGATAGTACCGCTGATCATCAATCGGGGTGTCGATTTCCGGGGTCAGGATCTTGTACCCCTTAAGCCCAAGGTCCCGCAGAGCATGTTCAAGCTGGTCGGCTGAGTCAGGAGCGTCGGGACTCTGGTGGGCAAAACCAAGGAATCGATCCGGCGCTGCCTGGACATTCTTTGCAAGCCTTTCGTTGCCGCCTCCCGACACCCAGACAACCTTTTCCACACCCTTTTCGTCAAGGTCCTTTATATATAAATCGACCATTGCAGAGTCGGAGAGCGGTTGTTCAGGCTTGGGAAAATTGAACGCCTGGCGCCAAATCTCCGAGTAATTCCTACCGGAACCTGTACCGAACTCAACTTTCTTTCGTGGAGGATAGTCAGGAAACCACTCACCCTGTACAGGAAAATGACAGTGAAAATCCAATATCTTCAAGTTTTGAATCATAGAAAAGGACTCCTTATTCCTTGACACCGGTCAGAGCGATTCCCTGTACAATCTGCCGCTGGAAAATCAAAAAGACAATGAAGACAGGTAGTGTCGCAACACTTGCACCGGTCATGACCATCTCCCACTGCGTCTGGAATTCACCATTGAAGAAGGAAAGTCCGATGGGTAGCGTATACCGTTCAATCTTGTTGACAACAATCAAGGGCCAAAGGAAAGCATTCCAGTTGCCGATGAAAGTGAAAATCGCCAAGGCGGAGAGTGCCGGGCGGACCAAAGGCATTGCTATCTGAGAGAAGATCCTGAACTCAGATAAGCCATCGATGCGTCCGGCATCGAGCAGGTCATTGGGAACACCTTCAAAGAATGATTTCATTAAAAAGGTTCCAAAACCGCTCATTAAGCCGGGAAACAAGATCCCCCAATAGGTATCGAGCCAATTGAGCTTGTTTGACATGATGAACCAGGGAATGACCAACATCTCTGTAGGAATCATCATCGTCGAGAGAATGAGCAAAAAGATGAGTTTCTTCCCTTTGAATTCATATTTGCTCAAGGTGAAACCCACCAGGGAGTCAAAGAACAGGACTGAAAGCGTCACCACCAGACCGACCACCATCGAGTTGGCGAACCAGTAGGGGAAGTTTCCGCTGGAAAGAAGGCGAAGATAGTTCTTGAAGGAAGGATTCTTCGGAAGCAGAGAGAGGCTGTAGACTTCTGCACCGCTTTTCAGTGAGGTTGCCAGCATCCAGATGAAGGGGAAAAGCATGGCCAGACCGAAGAAAAACAATACGAGGTGGCGCAGGGTTGTTTTGAGTATTTTCTTATTTTTCATTACGGGTCACCACCATCTGAATAAGGGTAACGATCAGTATCAAGGTGAACAGGACAACCGTCATCGCTGCGGCATATCCCATCTTGAAGCTCTTGAATGCACTATCATAGATATACAGGACCAACGGCTTGGTGGAGTTAAGAGGTCCTCCCTCGCCTTGGTAGGTCATGTTCATGACCTGGGTGAAAATTCTCAGATACCGGATGGTCCCGGTGATCAGCAGGAAAACAATAGTCGGTTTGATTTGCGGAAGCGTGATTCTAAAAAGAATCTGCCGCTCACTCGCTCCATCGATACGCGCGGCCTCGAACAGCGAAGGGGAAATTGCCTTGATGCCGGCAAGGAAGATGATCATTTGGAAACCAAGATCAGCCCAGATGGTCGTGGCAAGGATGGAGGGCAAAGCCTGGGTCTTGCTTGAAAGAAAGGCCATGGTGGGCAGGTTCAAGGCCGAAAGCAGATTGTTGAATACCCCGATGGGAACTGGCTGGTAGAGCCAGCGCCACACCCAGGCGACCGCAACCATGCTGGTGATGTAAGGAATGAAATACATAGCCTTGTACAGGCCGTCGCCCACCTTGACCCTGTCTATGTGGTAAGCAAGGACAAATCCTAGAAACATGCTGATGGGAAGACCCCAAACCACATAGGTGATGGTGTTCTTTAAGGTAATCCAGAACACGGAATCGGAAAAAAGCTCACGATAATTCTTCAGACCCACCAGATTCATCTCGGTAGACACAATATTCCAATCGGTAAGAGAGAGATAGAATGCAAAAAGTGTCGGGTAAAACCGGATGATCACATAAAAGAGAATCGGAACAATGAGAAATGTGTACGCCCAGAACTGCTTGTTCCGTTCAACTGAGTATTTAGGATGACTAGCCATGGTTCACCTCACTATGCATGTTCATACCATGCCTTCCAAGCATCCATCATCGCTGATGGAAACCTGGAAGGCAACACAACAATCACTTCTTGGAATAGTATGCGTCGATTACTTTCTGCTCTTCAGCAGCAGCCTGATCAACAGCCTGCTTGACGGACTTACCATTTAGGACAACTTCGTCATACGCATTGATCCACACCATTCTCTGGGCATTCTCGTCAAGGAACTTGGTAGCCTGTGCATATTCCAAGCCTCTGATGAACGGACCATAGGTGGGGTCGTTCTTGAACTCATCCTTCAGGGCAAGGGCCTTCTTGGCAGGCAGCTCTCCGATGGCCGGAAGCCACATGGCCATGACCTCATCGCTGGTCAAGAATTCAAGGAACTTGATGGAAGCCTCAAGCTGCTTGCCCTTCGTGGTGCTGGTGATGCCGTTGGCCCAGAAGGATGCAAAATTGGACTTCACCCCGTTCATTTCAGGAAGCTCTGCAACACCATAGTGCAGCGTGTCTTTCAGCTTGTTGAAATTGCCGAGCCTGAAAGAGCCATCGATGGTGATGCCCATCTTGCCTGCACTGAATGCCGTGACATCATCGGTCATGTACTGCGGAACTCCGACCTTGTGAACGGTCTCCAGATCGGTAAACCACTTCAGAGCGTCATAACCAGCCTGGCTGTTGTAGGTGACCTTGGTGGAGTCTGCACTATAGGGAGTACCGCCGAACTGACGAATCAGGACTTCTCTAACGACGTGGTGCATCTGACCGCGCAGTTCAAGGCTCATGCCGGCCTGCAGATAGTTGCCGCTTTTGTCGGTCTTGGCGATCTTCTTGGCGAAGGACACCATCTCGTCCATGGTCTTCGGGGGTACTTCAGGATCGAGTCCGGCTGCCTTGAAGAGATCCTTGTTCCAGAAAAGGGCAAGAGAACGAACGGCGGTAGGAAGCGCATAGTATTTTCCATCGAACTTTGCAGCTTCCACCAACGGGAAGAATTCGTCCTCGATGCGGCTGTTCGGGAACACACTCTCCGGAAGCGGCTGCAGATACCCGCTGTCGATGTACAAAGGCAGCCAGCCGTAGAACAGGTTGATCACGTTCGGTCCCTGTCCGGAGGGAACGGAGGATGCAACCTTGGTATTGTAGTTCTCATACGGGAAGGTCTGCTGGGTGACCTTGATGTCCGGGTTGCGCTCCTCGAACATTACGATCAACTTGTCCATCAAGTCTTTCTTGGTCTCATAGAAATACTGCCAATACACAATCTCCGTCACATCCTGCTTGCTCGTGTCGGTTTTCACCTCCTGAGAGCCTGCAGCAAAGGCGAACGGCAAAACCATCAGCAACATCAACATGACTAATACACTTTTTTTCATCATTTCCTCCTTTTTGGATTGATGAGGGATACCATCCCTTGTTTTTTTATTTTTGAAAGGGGCCGCAAGCCATCCGAAAAGCTTGGGATACCTTCTCAAAGCGATTATCATCCAGATTTGGATGCACCAGCTGTAGCTTTGGCTCCGTACCGCTGGCCCTGGCGTACAGGATTCCTGCATCAGCAAACCGATACGCCAGTATATCCGAATCCTCTTCACATACCATACGTTCAATATCTTGGGCAAATACACCTTCAATAAAATGACGTACCTGCTCAAACAAACCCGACCCCTCATACCAGAACCGGGTGTCGACCGGCTTTACAACGGTCTTGCATACGCCGGTCCGCACTGCCGAAACAAGCACATCAGCGCTGTAATTCGCAACAGCCACCAGTCCCGTCGCAAGCCCGTTTCCAGAGTAGAGCAATTTCTCACCTACCTTGACCGGTTGGATGACATGTCCGCTGTCCTCGGCACCACAGAGCAAACCTGCTTCCAATCCTGATGTAAGCCATCGATCTCCAACACCCCTCTGGAGGACCTCAATTCCGGGATGCACCCTCTTCAGGGCATGCCCGGTACGGGGATCGCTTTCGATGGTGAGGGATACCACCGATGTTTCCCTTCCCCGATCCTTGAGTCGCTTGACCAACAGTAAAAGAATCTCATCACCATGCAAGAGGATGAACTCAGGACTTCCGGGCTGCAGGACCAGCACCAAACCCCGATCGCCATCCCCATCGACTGCGATGCCGAACTGGGTCTTGTTGTCAAGCGTCTGCTTCTCTATCATCCTTCTGGCAAGAGCCAGAGGATAAGGTCCTTGACGCTTGATCGACTGCATACCATCCAACACCGCCGCACCACACCCCTCGTTGATGGTTCCTTCCGATATCCCTGCATTGAGCACTTCAATGAAGAGACCCATCTTCTGAAACACATCCTCATACCAGGTCGAGACTGCACCATGGGCGCAATCCAAGGTGATGGAACTCGATCTCAGTACTGCAATTTCCTGCGCATCAAGATCTTCAACGACGCTATCGGTCAACAGCCCAAGGGGTCCCTCCACAACAACTGGAATATCCTTTTCCCTTATCTGAAAGGACTTGCCCAGCGAAGATGCAAGCTGTAAAGCCTGCAAGGAAAGAGCATACTCGCCCATCTCTCCGTCTGGATACAGCTTTCTCCCTTCAATGAAGAACTTGATCCCGTTGTATGCCGCCGGATTGTGGCTTGCGGTGATCATGATGCCGCCGCACCCCTGGACCAGGCTGAAGGCTGCGACCGCAGGCGTCGGCACTATTCCCAAAAACTCCACGGCCATGCCTTCATCCTCGACTGCCGCAACAAGGGACGGAAGCAGCGGATGACCCGATGAGGCATCCCTGCCATCCTCCCCGATGCAGATGCTCGATCGGCCGGCAGCGTGCTTGTTCAACTGCTTCACAAAAGCCCGGACCATGACATAACAGAACATCGGGGTGAGCAAGCCATCGGTTCGGTACTGTTGCAGGCTTTCCAAAGGCTCAAGCTTCAAACCCGATACAAGACCGCGCATGCCATCGGTTCCAGGAAACTTGATCTTCGAAACCCTGAGGATCGAAGAGATCTGCAGAGACTCTCCGTCATCCGGACAATTCTGCAAGAGAGAGAGGGCTTTCTCCAAGTCTACAGCAAAGCATTGATGGGAATCGGAGACCAGAGAGAGGAATTTTTCGACCAGGGTCGCAGGTATGCCTTCATTCTGGGCCGCCTGCCGGAAATCCTGTGTGTCGAACTGCTTGAAACCTGGTCCGTAGAATCCCATCATGCTTCTCATCCTCCTAATCCAAGAGGGCTTTCGCTGCAGCGAGATTGTCTTCAACAAACGCCCTTCTAGTGGGAGCCACCACATGCTCGCCGGGATTCCATTCGCTGAACCAATAACCGATGCGACCATCAGAGTTGTGGCTGAGCATCAGGTGCTCCCAAGCCTGTTCGATTGCTTCAGAACTCTTGTGACGTTGATCGCATGCGATCAACTTGTCGCGAACTTCCACCGTTGCCTCCCAGATGGGTTTTGCAGCGCCCTCGGTGAAGGTCTCAATCTTTGTATTGCCTAAATAGTCTGGAAGGGAGATTTCCACATCCTGGGGCATGGAATCCAGCGTCTCGCTGATGAAGGCGGGCTTGATGCAATCGAGTTTGGAAAGCTTGGAAAGAAATTCGTCCATTACCTCGTAGGTACCCTCGAATCCACTATTGAATTTATCAATGAAAATGGTCTCCCCATCACGCTTGAAGAGAAGCAGTCCACCAGGATGCTTCTGGGCGAACTGTTTCACCCCTTCGATAACGGTATCCACCGGTACCTGGCCCTTCATCATCAACTTGAGGAAGCGTGCAGGGGTGCTTGGCAGCTGGTACACCGCAGGAACGGCAATCAAGGAGCCGCCGTTCTGCAACCTCACCTTGAAAGGCACATAGGGGTCATGGGTAAAGCCGCCGGCCTTCAGGCCCTTCTCGATCTGGGAAGCCAGGGCGACAAACCATTTCACGCCCTCTTCATTGAGGACCTCGCCCATCTCTTCACTGTAGGCAAACTCTGGAGGAAGGAACCCATCAGTTTCGACTCCCAACACAGCACGATCGATATCCATTCCCTTTCGCATCTGGCGAGTGAACTCTTCCTTGCGAAGAAGCTGAGGGATGGGGTGTGTATAGGTGTACGTACCCAATTCGAAGTTCTTCCCACCGTTTGACTTGATTTTCTCAAGAACCTCAGGAGCATCCTTCTTGAGAAGCTCCGTGGTGAATCCCGAAAGAAAGCAATTTGCTTTCAGGTTGTATTTCTCAAAAAGGTCTAGCAAGGGTTTGTACCCTTCTTCGATGATTCTTTTCTCATCGTCAACCTCTATTTCACATCGTTGCACATTGAAATTAAATGCAAATCCCAGCTGTATCATCACCGTCTCCTTGTTATTATATAACTTATTATATTACGTTTAATAATAATGTCAAATGTTTTTTTACTTTTTCCAATATCCCTGCAGCATAAGGGAAACAGAACAACAGAAATGTTCTTATTTATTTATATCTGAATAGTTTATTAAGTCAATCAAAGTATACAGGAATTAAAAATAAGCTTCTATGCTTGGATACCAAGCAATTCATTCTGGTTCATGACAGGGGAACTTAACGCTCTGATAAGTCTCATAGAGTTATACCTTCCTATTCTGAGACTCCTCCAAATCTTTGAATCTCCTATACAACGTTGCCTTTGACAGCTTGGTGATTGCAAGAGCTTCGTCTAGTGTGATTCGGCCTGCTTTCAGTTTCTGTCTCACCTCATCCAGCAGCGGTAGCGATACATCGATGGGCTTTCTTCCCGTGTAGACACCCCGTTCCCCGGCTTCCATTTGGCCTCTCTTCTGTTGCACTCTGCGCTTGGTTGCAAGAAACTCATATTCGATCAAGTATGCTTTGATAAGGGTGCTGCGCTCCTGCTCACAGAAGAGTACGCCATGGATGTCTATCGGCAGCCTCATCCCCAAGAGCTGGAGGACCGAGAGTGCATGCCACTGCATATTTTTGTTTGAAAAGCCGGTGAAGTTGTTGAAACCATCCTGCTCAACGATCAACTTGTCACCGGTATAGATGGTGTCGGTGTTGATCAACCACTGCAGGCGGTTCAGGTAGTCCAGATTCGCTCTCTCTAGCTCCTCCTTGAGATTCACGCGGTTCGGTGAAGGAGTCCTCTCGCTGATGAATGTAGGAATTACCCCTACTCGGTAGTAGCGCTCGCGCCTAAGGTCCAGGTCGAGGCCGGGTATCCCACCCCAATCAACAGGAGTCAAGCCATCCACTACATCGTAGCAGGGAGCAAAGATGTACTAAAACGATTCATCCTCGAACAGCTCGTAGGTGATTTTAGCGACCTTGAACAAGGTCGTTTTGGTGTATGCGAAACAAATCTCTCCAGAAAGGCTGTAGAGCCGCTTCACATCCGAGGATATTGGAGTGGTGATATCTGAATTTCTTTTCATGGAGTTCCTCCACATAATTACGTATAGGAAGCAAGGAGAATTTTCTCAACCCATGTCTGCAGTACCATAGAACGCATATTCTTGGGATGCTCGCCCCATCAAATGGTGAACACCTCGGAGTTCCCTTGACTCATCGTTCAGCATCCCGGCCTTCCACTTTTCTTGGCTCCGAACAGGTTGATGTTGCGACGCTTGCCAATCACCAGGCCCATGAGCTTGATGCACAGAAAGTAGAAGAGGACTGATTCGAGAGAGAATCTGATTTGGAATATCGCAATCTGAAACACATCAAAATAAGGGAGGAA
>WARP01001963.1_pt1 | contig 13025 bp, 14 predicted proteins | sample 4769151 | NCBI WGS metagenome assembly WARP01 (sample SAMN08893023, study PRJNA449175) | gut metagenome | isolation source: rumen sample fed with dry roughage | host: cow | place: India: Nagpur | collected 2016 | reverse complement strand
ATTATTGCAGTTTATATTAATTTTTTTATTTGGGGTGCTTACTTTTTTTAAGTTAGCTGAGATTACACCCTTTGACAATTCAGGTAATGCTGAATATGGAAAGAGAAAGTCTTAATTCGAAAGTTTACCCTGAACTTTTTTACTGATTTAAAAATCATTGAAATGAAGACTGATGTGAAAACTTATAAATTTGCACTAACCATTGCAGGCTCTGATTCTGGAGGATGTGCAGGTATCCAAGCAGATATTAAAACCTTTAGCTCCTTAGGCGTTTTTGCAACTTCAGCAATTACTGCAATTACAGCTCAAAATACACAAAGGGTTAAAAGTATTCAACCAATTTCTCCTGAAATATTACGTGATCAAATAACATCTGTATTAGAGGATTTTGATATTGGGGCTATAAAAACAGGAATGCTTTTCAATGATGAAAACATGAAAATCATCTTTGAAACATATAGGGATAATATCCCTATGGTTGTTGACCCTGTGATGATTGCAACTTCGGGAAGCAATCTAATAGAAGAAAAAAGTATTTTTTCAATTAAGAAATACCTCTACCCTATTGCAAGGGTTCTTACACCTAACCTTGACGAAGCATCTTATTTATTAGGGAAGAAACTCAATACAATAGAAGATATTGAACTTGCGTGTAAGGAGTTTGTTAATTCTCATGGGCTTTATTCTGTATTAATTAAGGGTGGACATTTAAAAGATAGTAGCAATAAGTCTATTGATTTTTTCTACTCTAAGGAAAACAATAAGATACTAAGATTTGAAAGCGACATGATTAATACCAATAATACTCATGGAACAGGTTGCACCCTAAGCTCTGCAATAGCTGCTTACCTGTGCCTTGGATATGATTTGGTGGATAGTATTGCAAATGCAAAGAATTATATTACAAAAGCAATAGAAAATTCAGCAGGCATATATATAGGTAAGGGAGAAGGTGGAGTAAATCATTTCCATGATCCTAAGAAATTAGTAATTTGCGATAAAAAATAACACATATATAAATATGAAAATCAAATTAAATAATAAGGATAAGATATTACCAGATAATATATCATTAGAGAAATTAGTTTCAATTCTTGGGTATAACGACAGCTCTTCTTTTGCAATAGCTCTTAACGAAGATGTTATTTCTAAGGATGAATGGAAAGAAACAAAGCTTAACGAGGGAGATAATGTATTAATAATTCAAGCAACATGTGGAGGTTAATAGGCATTACGCCAGAAAGTTTAGTTGCAAATGAACATTCCAGAATAATTGAATTCTTAAATGGTCAAATTGATTATTTCCATATTAGGAAACCTCAATTTTCGGAAGAAGAAATGATAGAGTATATTAAGAAATTTCCAATAGAAATAAGAGAAAAACTAAGCCTACATGATTATCATAATCTTGCTTTTGAATTTGGAATTGGAGGGATTCATTTAAATTCAAGAAATAGGGTTATAAATAGAGATTTTATCAAAAAAAGGATTTCTTGTTANNTAATTATCTTTTCCTAAGTCCTATTTATAATAGTATTAGTAAAAAAGGGCATAAAAGCCGATTTGAAATCCAAGATTTAAAGAAATCTAATCTTATAAATGATAAAATAATTGCATTGGGAGGCGTTACCATTGAGAAGTTTGAAGAATTAAAAGAAATTGGGTTTGGAGGAGCAGCAATGCTCGGTAAACTATGGAAAAATAAATAACCACTAACAATGAAATTAGAAAAAGTTCAATTTATCACTCATTCAAATTATAAAATAGATTATTTCCAATCAGCAGTTTTAGCTCTTAAAGGAGGGTTAAGATTTATCCAACTTAGGATGAAAGACTCTAATAGAGAGGAATTAATCTCTACTGGAAAAAGAATTAAAGAGGAATGTGATAAGTATAATTCTCTTTTTATATTAGACGACCATGTGGAATTGGTTAATGAAATTGGAGCTAATGGAGTGCATCTTGGGAAGGAAGATATGCCAATCAAAAAAGCGAGAAAGATTTTGGGAAAGGATAAGATAATTGGAGGTACTGCAAATAATTTTGAGGATATAGTTAAGCACTTTAATGATGGTGCTGATTACATAGGCTTAGGTCCGCTTCGTTATACTAATACAAAGAAAAAGCTAAGTCCTGTTTTAGGATTTGAAGGTTACAGGAATATTATAGAGAAATGCATAACCCAAGGTATAGATATTCCTATATACGCAATTGGGGGAATTAGAATAGAGGATTTAGAGGAGCTAAAACAAATTGGAATATTTGGGATAGCTATTAGCTCATTAATCTTGGAAAGCAAAAATTCGGAAACAACAATAAATGAGATAAATAAAATTATTAAGTAATTTAAAAAACACAATATATGCAAAAACTAAAAATAGCAGGCAGGGAATTTGATTCAAGACTCTTTTTGGGTACTGGAAAATTTCCTTCAAACCAAATTATGGGCGAAGCAATTAAATCGTCCTGTACTCAAATGGTTACTACTGCAATGAAAAGAGTAGATATTGAGCATAGCCATGAGGATGATATGCTTAAATTCATTCCTAAAGATATAGTTCTTCTACCTAATACCTCTGGAGTAAGAAATGCAAAAGAAGCTGTGTTTGCAGCAAAGATTGCAAGAGAAGCTCTTGGGACTAATTGGTTGAAATTAGAAATTCACCCAGATCCAAAATATCTTCTACCCGACCCTATCGAAACTCTTAAAGCTACTGAAGAATTAGCAAAACTTGGATTTATAGTTCTTCCTTATATCCAAGCTGACCCTGTTCTTTGCAAGCTATTAGAAGAAGCTGGAGCTGCAACTGTTATGCCATTAGGAGCTCCAATTGGGACAAACAAAGGATTAAAAACAAAAGAACTATTAGAGATAATTATCGAACAATCAAATGTTCCTGTAATTATTGATGCTGGTATTGGAGCTCCATCTCATGCAGCAGAGGCAATGGAAATGGGTGCTGATGCAGTTTTAGTAAATACAGCTATTGCTATTGCAAATAACCCTATTGAAATGGCAAGAGCTTTTGCACTAAGCGTACAGGCTGGTAGAATGGCTTACGAGGCAGGACTTGGAAAAATATCAAATAGTGCAGAGGCTTCATCCCCACTAACCTCATTTTTAGATTTATAAATTAAAAAACATTAAAAGAATATGAATAATAATCATGATATATGCAATGCATTCGATGCATCTGAAAAAGTTTATGCAGAAGGTAAAATCCATCCAATCAAGGTTGGGATGAGAAAAGTAAGTTTAACAGATACAATTATTGAAGGGAAAGCAATAAAGAATGGAGATGTTCTACTTTATGACACAAGTGGATTCTATACTGACCCTAATATTAAGATAGATATTAAAAAAGGTCTTCCTCGTTTTAGAGAGGAGTGGTTAAAGAATAGAAAAGATTTAGAAAAACTAACTGAATACACTTCAAAATATAGCAATCTAAGACTTGAGGATGAGAGTTTAAAAGGACTTCGCTTTGGCATAGACCATCTACCTTATGTTGCTAAAAAAGGAGAAGAAATTACTCAAATGGCATTAGCTAAGAAAGGTATAATTACACCAGAAATGGAATATGTTGCTATTCGTGAAAACCAATTAATCGAAGAAAGCGGATTAAAAACCTATATTACTCCAGAATTTGTTAGAGAAGAGGTTGCTTCGGGAAGAGCTGTAATCCCAGCAAATCCCAACCACCCTGAAGCTGAGCCTATGATTATTGGTAGCAAGTTTTTGGTTAAGATTAATACTAATATTGGTAATTCGGCTTTAAGTTCTGATATTGATAAAGAGGTTGAGAAAGCGGTTTGGTCATGTCGTTGGGGAGGAGACACTTTAATGGATTTATCTACTGGCTCAAATATTCACGAAACAAGAGAATGGATTATTAGAAATTGTCCTGTTCCAATGGGTACTGTTCCTATTTATCAAGCATTAGAGAAGGTTAATGGAATGGCTGAAACGCTTACTTGGGAAATATATAAAGATACTTTGATTGAACAATGTGAACAAGGTGTTGATTATTTCACTATTCATGCTGGTCTTTTGAGGGAACATTTACCTATGGTTGCTAAGCGTTTAACTGGTATTGTTTCAAGGGGTGGCTCTATTATGGCTAAATGGATGAAAGCTAACAATCAAGAGAATTTCCTTTATACTCATTTTGAAGATATTTGCAAGATTTTGGCTAAATACGATGTTGCAGTTAGCTTGGGTGATGGTCTTCGTCCTGGTAGTATTTATGATGCTAATGATGAGGCTCAGTTTGGAGAATTAGAAGCATTAGGAGAACTTACTAAGATTGCTTGGAGTCATAATGTTCAAGTTATTATTGAAGGTCCTGGTCATGTTCCTATGCATAAGATTAAAGAGAATATGGAAAAACAAGTTACTGCTTGTCATGGAGCTCCTTTCTATACCTTAGGACCTCTTACAACTGATATTGCTCCTGGTTATGATCATATAACTTCCGCAATAGGTGCTGCTCAAATTGGTTGGTATGGCACTGCTATGCTTTGTTATGTTACGCCTAAGGAACATCTTGGTTTACCTAATAAAGAAGATGTAAGGAATGGTATTATGGCATATAAAATTGCGGCTCATGCTGCTGATATTGCTAAGGGACATCCATCTGCTATGGTTAGGGACAATGCTATGAGCAAGGCGAGATTTGAGTTCCGTTGGAAAGACCAGTTTAATCTTTCTATCGACCCTGACCGTGCAAGAGAATACTATGGAGCTGAAAAGGTTCATGGTACTCCTTTCTGCACAATGTGTGGTCCTAATTTCTGTGCTATGAGGATTTCAAGAGAGGTTTCTGATAAAGGTAAAATTGAGTAAAATGGAAAGTTTTTATGATACAATAAAAGATTTAGATTGGGAAGAGATTAGAGATAGTATTTATTCAAAAACAAAGCTTGATGTTGAAAAAGCTTTAAATGCTAAAAATCCTTCAATTGAAGACTTTAAAGCTTTGGTATCTCCCGCTGCTAAGGATTATTTAGAACCTATGGCAAGAATGAGCAGAGATATTACTCAAAGACGTTTTGGAAAGACTATTCAATTTTATGTCCCTTTATATCTTTCTAACGAATGCTCTAATCATTGTATTTATTGCGGGTTTAATCATAATAACCCTATTGAAAGAAAAACTCTTACTGATGAGGAGTTAATACAAGAGATTAAAGCTATTAAAGCAATGAATATGGATAACGTATTATTGCTTACTGGCGAACATCCTTCTAATGTTGGGGTTGATTATATAGAAAATGCTGTTAAGCTTTGTAGACCATATTTCTCCACAATTAATCTTGAAGTATTCCCAATGAAAGAGGATGAATATGCAAGACTAATACAGGCAGGTATAAATTCGGTATATGTATACCAAGAAACATATCACGAGAAAATGTATAAGCACTATCACCCAAAAGGGATGAAAAGCAATTATCAATACAGATTAGAAACACCCGAAAGATTAGCAAGAGCTGGAATACACAGAGTAGGTTTTGGGGCATTGATAGGACTCGAAGATTGGAGGGTAGAAATGGTATTTATGGCAATGCATCTAAGATATATGACCAAGAACTATTGGAGAACTAAATATGCAGTAGCATTCCCAAGAATACGCCCAGCAGAAGGAGGATTTGAACCAAACTTTATAATGAGCGATAAAGAATATGCTCAAACAATTTGGGCTTACCGTTTATTTGATAACGATATAGATATATCAATGACAACACGTGAAAGCAAAGAATTTAGAAGCAATTTTGTATCACTTGGAATAACCTCAATGAGTGCAGGAAGCAAAACAGAACCAGGAGGATATTCAAAACCAAATAATGAATTAGAACAATTCCATATCAACGATAATAGAACAGAAAAAGAAATGGAAGAAATGGTAAAACAACAAGGCTATGAAGTAATCTATAAAGATTGGGATAGAATTTTAAATTAATTGTAAATTGTAATTTTTAAATTGTAAATTAATACCATTCCAACAGTACGGGCAGGGTTCGCCCCTGCCCTTATTTATAATTGAAAACAAAAAGAAAAGAAATCAAAAGACTTGAAATCAGAATACGATGCAAAAATATTAGTTATTTGATAAGACTCTAACTTGGTTTGCTCAGAAGAAGTACCTAATTATGTAATGTTTGCAGAGTATTTTTCTTTGTGCGGTATATATTATGTCGCACATTGTTATTATTAGGATATGTTAGACGATAGATTATTGTTGTAAATAAATTTACGGATTAAAATTATCGACTTTGTCGCTTTGCTTGCAAAGTTTGTATATATTCCCCTTGCTTCCAATTCTTCTCGCTCCTCAATCGTTCTAATTGAGCTATCGCTTCCTGCGGAGTTACAGGCTTGGATTGTGCTATATATTCCTCTCCTCTTTTCTGGCTCAACCAATGCTCTTCGTCTGGCACTGCTTCCCATTGTCTCTCTGTTATCCATTCTGGTTTTTCACTTTTCACTTTATCCATTTGCTTTTCAATAACTATTTGGTATTATTGGTTTTTATGTAAATGAATTATTATTATTTACTATCTTCAAAGTTCGTTTATATAATCAACAATTCTTTTCTTTTTTTGTTCTTATAATTCCTTAATAGTGAAATAGTATAATGGTCAAGTAACTCGTCTTTTAAACCTTCATCCCAATTATATTTTTCAGTAGCATCGTCTATAAATTCTTCTTCAATCTTTCTTTGTATCTCCTGATTAGCATTTAGATAATCATAGCCTTTATTATTTAACCACATTTCAAAATTAATAGGGATATATTCGTTTTTCTCCCAATTCCATAAATATTTAAGGTCAGACGTTATATAAGGTTCAATCCAACACGTTATAATTCTATGTTTAATTAAAAATTCAGCAATTGTTTCCATGTCTTCTTCATCATATTCATATGAGTCATCATAAACATGAATCAACTTATCATCTTCAAGAAATAATTCTTCCTTATAAAATTGCCCATTAGTATGCTCAATAAATTCTAAATCATTTTCATAAACAATTTGATGTGATTTAATAATCGATTTTGTTCCGTCAGTATTTATGATTATAATTTTATAATCATTGTCCTTTAAATCTAATAGGATTGATTCTAATTTTTTATGTATAATTTTACTCATAATTGGTTTTAATTGGAATGTTTATTTATGCTTCTTGTACAATTCGTCTAAGTGCTTTGAGCTTAAACCAGCTTCTTCGTACATTTTCCTTTGATGAGCTACTGCTTCTTCGTGTGTTATCGGAGGTAATTTGTCTAATTGTTCTAACGACTGCATTGCTTTGCGTGATTCTTCCCAATGATTTACGTTTGGCACTGCTTCCCATTGCTCGTCTGTTACCCAATCTGGTTTCACTGTCTTTTCCATTATCTATAATTTGATTGTCAAAATTACTACTAGTTTTTGAATTACTATCATTATTTCCGTTCTTTGCCAGATACTTTTCAGTCGTGCGGGATATGCTATCCCACACGTTGTTAATATTAAGATATGTTATCCTTTTGATTATTCTTGAAAATGAAATAACGGATTGAAAATCCTTATAATAATATAGTACGGGAGTCGGACTCATCGACTTTGTCGCTTTGCTCGCAAAGAATCCCGCACGACAGAAATCCCACACGACTGAATAATTAAAACTCCAACATCTGTTGATAAAATACTTCCTTGTCCATCATTGGATTTGTCGATTTCTTCATTCGTTTCACGAACGCTTCCGCCCTCATGTCTGCTATCTCCTCTATTTCCTCCTTGCTCCAAGTTTTCTTGTGAGTGGTTAGAAAGTCTATTACTATTTCCTTGTAATACTCTTTGTCCATTATTGGTATATTATTACTCATAACTATTGGGTTTTCTTGGGTTTTCTTTTCTTCAATTATTTTCTTAAACGATTTGAAGTCCATCTTTTTGTTTAGTCTCTGTCTTGCTTTTAGACTTAGGATTTGCTCTGGAGTTAGATTTGGTTTCATCAATTCCTCTTCTATCTCTTTCTGATATTTTTCTTTCGCTTGATGAAATGCCATTACTTGCATTACTTCCTCTTTTGTTGCTGTTTTTACTTCTTTTTCCATAACTCATAACTATTAGGTTTTTAAATGTGTTAATTTATTTAATTGCTTGTTTTATCAAACTCATTATATATTCCAAATTATCATCGTTCTTTACTAATGTTTTATAATCACCATTTCCATAATGACCCGTTTTAGACACATCTATCATTATCTTTTTCGGATCTTCTAATTGACCTTTTTTCAAATTAATAAGAATTGTTAGTGAGACAGATGAAATTATAATATCACAAAGAATTACATTATTTAATCTAAAAGACACCCAATATTTCTTTGACACAATATCTATTCCATCCTTTAAATTCAAAATTGCATTCTTAAACTTTTCATACAATTCAATTATTTCATCAGGCTTACCTTGCAAATGGTCTTCTTCGCTATAAACCTTTATCTCCTTTGAAATATCTTTATATGTATTATTTTTTTCTAAGATAGGTTTAATTGAAGGAGCTGATTTTGATTTCCCAATATTATTAATTGAAATAGTATTATTGCTATATCTCTTAACTTCCCATAACTCAATAGCAAAATCCTTGAAATTGGTAGCTTGAATTTGATTTTCTGTAAAATCTGAACTAACAAATACAACTCTTGATTGAGACCAATCAACATCATCCCTAAGCAAATTGTTTTTCATGTTCTCATTATACTCCAAAACAAAATCAGCCTTATAATTAAGCATAAGATTTAAGTAAGTAATACCTTGATCAAATACAGAATTGTTTTTATCCCTCTTGTATTCAATAATCACAAAAGAATTATTTTGCCTATCAAAAGCCAATGTATCAATTCTCTTATCCTTGATTGTAAACTCCGACTTAACCATTTCCAAGCCCATAATCAAACCCAAATTATCCTCAAAAACCCTTTGCATATCTCTTTCTAACTTAAAAGGCTTCTCACTAACAATTTCAGCTCTATTATCAGCTTCTAATTTGTATAATGTTATTTTGCTCATAATCTATTATTTTGCTGTTTTTTATAATCTCCAATTTAAACTAAGGTAATTTAAAAGATACTGTTACTTCTTTATCATTTGCAATGTCGTCAATGGCATTGTTTAGGATTTCTTTTAATTGTTTGGCTGTTTTGTCCAACTCGTAAATTCCTGCTGTTTCATTAAATATATTATCTTGTTCTAAAAAATTATCCAATAGGAAATTATCAACATTGTAAGTAATTATTGGATTGTGATAGAGTAAAGCAATTTCTTTTTGTTTTGTATCGTCAAATAATGGTGTTTCAATCAAATGAAAGTAAGAAGGTGCACAATGTCCACCTGAGCCACCAACTCCAATAAAGTCAATCATTCCTTTTGAACGCCAAAAAGCAAGAAAACAACGAATAAATATGCTTTCAGTTAAATTGTTGTTTGTGTTTATTATCCTTATTCCGTGATAATTAGTAGCAACATTGTGACTATCATCAACGACTACATACGTTCTGCCTTTTCCAAAACCTTCACCACCGAAAATAATATCTCCTTTTTCAATGGTTTTTAGTTTTGTTGGCGTACCTATGTATATTGATTTTTCTACATATCCGTATTGACTAATATTTGTCGGTAATACCAATTCGTAAAACCCTTTATGATATTTTTCGCTATCTACCCTTGTCCCAATAAATCCTCGCTCTAATGAAGTACCCCTTGCCCAAGAAAAACCACGAGAAATCAAATCCCGTGAACTATTTATATAGTTTTTAACAAGAAAATTCCAATATTTAAAGTCCTTGCAATACAAACTTGTATCAAGTCTTTCTGTTTGTTGAATGTCGCTTATTGTCGGGAGTTCATATGTGAATTTATTTGGCTTTTGATTAGATAAAAGTTCTTGTTCTATGAGATTTAAAATGTCCTCGTGTCTATTCTTGATAAGTTGTTCTTTGTTGATAATTGCTTGTGTTAGCAACTCAACAAATTTGATTGTGTTTTCTGCATTGTGATTTGGCATTGGAATTTTACAATCCAAAAACATTGTTTTTGCATGACGAATGGTTGCACCCTTAGGAACCATAAAATCTAATTGTTCACGAAAAATATTATGTTTGATAAAAGCTAATAAATAATACTTCTTTTCATTTATAGGTAATTTGTATAATGCACCTGAAAGCATATAATTTGGATAGTCTTTGTCCAAAATCACGATTTCTCCAATATTGCTGTCTTTGGAAATAATCAAGTCGCCTTTTTTCAAATTCATTTTAACAAAGCAATTTGGCATTATTGGTAATGCGGTTTCGCTTGTTATTTCTGGTGAAAATGTATGCTGTTGAAGTGCTTTTGTCCTTAGAAAATAATGAGTTGATTTTCCGATATAATTCAATGAACCGACTTCAACGCCTAAATCTTTACGCTGTAATGGTCTGCTCAGAAAATCCCTTACAAACAAGAAATTTTCATTGGGCATAACCAAATCCATATACTGCGAAGAAGATAGCGTAAAATCTTTCTCTACTATTTCAGCAAATGAAATTGCTGTTGGTGTCTTAATGTAACTATTGCTCATACTTACTTAGCCTTGATAAAATTGTCTTGTAATTGTTTTTCTTGGCTCAAACACCATTTTTTAAATTCGGTTATGGTTTCAGAAAATTCTTCATCAAGCAAGGCTCGTCCGTCTTTGTCAATTTCAATTTCAAAGTTCTCGTAATTGATTTTATAGTTAGGTGAGAAGAATTTTACTCGCTTACTTGTCTTTACTTCATAGCCTACTTTTTCAATGCCTTTGAAAAATACTTGATAGTTCTGTTCTTTCAGTTTTGCTAATTCTTTTTCGTTTGGCTTGTATGCAACAATAATTGAAGTATTTACGCCTGTTTCAGCAAATACATTGGCTGGCAAGTCAAAAATGGCGACAATTCTCATTTTGTCCATTAACCATTTACGGGCAATTTTATGAGTGTCAATACTGGCAATTGAGTTGGATAAAACAATTCCCATTCTTCCGTTCTCTTTCAAAATTCGGTATGCATTTTCAAGGAACACTACGCCTAAATCTATTTTACTCGCTTGTTTTTCGGCTTTCTTCTTTTTGCCAGATAGTTGTTCTTCGCCTTTGTTGCTATACAAGTGCCAAAGCTCGTAACATTGTATCATTTCCAAATCTTTGTCGTCCTTTGGAACAAATGCGCGGTCTTCGCCAAATGGCGGATTGGTAAGGACTACATCAAATTTTTTGAGTTGGTTGTCATCTGGTCTGTCGTCCCAATTTCCTTTTTGATTCATTGTTGGCACAAGGTCAAGAATTTCGCCTTTGTGGTCAAACTTGGAGAGTAAAGAACCGTAACCCGATTTTGCTTTTATCTTGGCGTTTCCGTCTCCGTTCAAAAGCATATTCAAAGTTGCAAGCATTACCATTTGGTCGTCAATGTCCATTCCGAAAATATTGTTGTCGTCCAACTTGCTATTTGAGTTCACATAGGAAACAGAAAGAAAATCGGCAATTCCTACGGTTGGGTCAATTACGGTTTCGCCATTTCTTGGATTTACAATACTTACCAAAAAGTCAATTAAAGGAAGTGGTGTAACAAATTGAGCATTTTGGTCTTTTGAAAATGGTGTTGCGAACTTGTAAAATACCAACTGATAAAGGTCGGTTTTGTGAGAACGAACGAATGAATAATCTTGAAACTGATAAACCACTTCAATTAAGACTTTGATATGGTTTTCATTTTTTCCATTCAGCGGATTGTCTCTCAATATTCGGTAATAAGTTCCTACCGCTTCATCTTTTAAAGCGTTAAAACGTTGGATAAACTCTTGAAGTGGTTTATCTGCAAGGGTTTTGAAATTCTTTTCTTCGTCTGTAATGTAAAAGTCCAAAAAACGCTTTGGCGTTTTTTCATTTCTTTTTTCATCAAAGATTTTCAGCGAAAGAATTTGAATAAGTATTTCAAACCCCTTTTGGTTTACCATTCCAACTTTATCCATTGTCCGCAAAATGCTACTCATAGCATCATTGATTTGCGTTGAATGAACTCCTGAAATTATATCTAAGTCGGTGATTGCTCTTTTTGAGCGGTCAATTGCAAAAGTTTCTGTCCACTCTAATAAGTCTTCAAAAGTTGGAAGATTTATGTAAGGGTCGGGAAGGTGTAAGGCAAGTTCCTTTGTTTTACTTTCTTCTCCTTTTGTGTTAAACTCTTCGCTGTATCGTAAGAACTTGTTGTTGTGTTTACGGAATAAATAAAGTCTTTCGGTATCATACAAAACCGCCAAACAAAAAGGTCTGCGACTTTCGTTTAGATATGCTTTGAGTTGTTTGTCCCAAACATCAGCAACATTTTTGTTGTCTTCTTTTTTAAATTCAAGTGCTACAATCAAATGTTCACGAAGCCACTCTAAACTCTCATTGTTTCCGTTTTCGTGGTAATCTTTGTATTTGTCAAACCAAGTAATGTCGTCAAAAATTGCTCCGTCAAGTTTGAGCGGTGCAGAAGATTTGTTGCCTTTCGGGAATTGAACTTCTGTTCCGATATAGTCTTTGGCAAAAAGTCCTGATTGCACAATGGAATAAAGAAATTGCCATTTGTAATATTGTTCGTTCTTTGATCCATTCTTTTTCCTGAAATTTACTTTTTTATTGAAAGTCAAATGTTCAGACAGAAAAGCATCAAATTCTTCTTTATTAGAATATTGAGTATCAAATCTATTTTTGTATTCAAGAAAAGACATATTTTATTTTGTTTAGTTTTTCAAACACCAAAGATACAAATAAAAAATAATTTAACTTGACTTTTTAGTTTAATAAATATATTTATGAGGAATCTTTCTGACGAAAGCAGCAAACCGATAAGCAATGCCTATGTCTCGCAATAAAGAGAGTGTGTGTAATTATTGTGTTGCTTCAAAAAATCAAAGTAAGATTTTGCTTGAATTTAAATAATTATTTGTATCTTTACAGCCTAAATTTTTATAATAAATTATGGA
>WARP01002554.1_pt1 | contig 13026 bp, 15 predicted proteins | sample 4769151 | NCBI WGS metagenome assembly WARP01 (sample SAMN08893023, study PRJNA449175) | gut metagenome | isolation source: rumen sample fed with dry roughage | host: cow | place: India: Nagpur | collected 2016 | reverse complement strand
GAGCAGTCATTGCACCGGATTCGGCACAATCTGTAACCCGCATTAAAATTCTATATGGCCTGTCTGAAGGTGAAGTAGAGGGCTTGGCCAATGGCTTGCAGTCGGTTTATCTTGAGGAAACTCCACTACAAAACCCAGCGGGTGGGAGCAACTTTGAAGTAATTGCTGATTTTCGACATGGTACGAATGATCAGGCCCATATTGAAGGCTTTCCAGATATTTCATCTGAAAGTAGCATTAATGTTGAACTAAAATCAAATGCACCATGGGTTCGCTCAATATCAAATCTGGATATTGATGCAGTTCGTATCCGCTTTAAATGGGGCCCATTGCGCGAACAGAATGCAGAAAATGGCGATGTAAATGGAATTACAATTAAATATGCTATTGATCTGCAAACTGATGGTGCAAGCTGGGTTCAAGTTCTGAATACCCAAATCTCAGATAAAACATCAACAAACTATGAGCGTTCGCATCGCATTGATTTACCCAAAGCCAATACTGGATGGACAATTCGTGTACGTCGATTAACGCCTAATTCAACCTCAGAATATATCAGCGACAAAATGTACATTGATGCGCTGACCGAGGTGATCGACTTAAAATTCAGCTATCCCAATACAGCATTGCTTGGGCTGCAATATGATGCAGAAGCATTTTCAAATGTAGCTAAAGTTGCAGTTGATTTAAAAGGTATTAAAGTCAAAGTTCCAACCAACTATGATCCGGTTTCTCGTTCCTATTCTGGCATGTGGGATGGTTCTTTTAAGCGGGCTTACACCAACAACCCGGCCTGGATTTATTATGACCTTTGTACAGCAAAACGCTATGCGCTGGGCGACCGTTTAACGTCTGCAATGCTGGATAAATGGTCTTTATATCGACTGGCACAATACTGTGACCAGATGGTTGATGATGGCAAAGGTGGTCAAGAACCACGCTTTACTTGCAATGTGTACCTACAGACGACTGAAGATGCTTATTCAATTCTGGGTAAATTGGCAGGCGTATTCCGTGCAATCTCATATTGGGATGGCAATTCTATTGTTTGTGATGCCGACATTCCGCAAGATACATATTTCACATATACCCGGGCCAATGTCATTGATGGGATATTTGAATATTCAGGTACACGTGCTCGCGACCGCCACACAGTTGCCAAAGTTGCTTGGGACAACCCAGTAAATCACTATAAGACAGAATATGTCTATGTACGTGATGAACCAGCTATTGCTAAGCTTGGTGTACGAATTGCAGAGATTGACGCATGGGGCTGTACATCTGAGGGACAGGCACAACGTGCAGGTCTTTGGGCCTTAAAGTCTGAGCAGCTTGAAACTCGAACTGTTTCTTTTAAAGTCGGTCTTGATGGTTATATCCCACAGCCGGGTAAAGTCATCGAGATTGCGGATGAATTATTTGCTGGTCGTGCCAATGGTGGCCGTATTTCCGCAGTCAGTGCTAACTTAACAACCATCACAATCGACCGGGATAATGTTGTATGCAGCGCGGGCGATCGACTCGTGGTGAATGGTGAAGATGGTAAAGCACAAGCTCGAATTGTATCAGCTGTAGATGGTCGCAATATCAAAGTAGTTGCCGCATTTGATTCCGTTGCTACACAGAATGTCTGGGCTGTTGATGCACAAGATCTGAAGACTATGAAATTTCGCGTCATGAGTATTACTCAAGATGAGAAACATCAATTTTCAATTACCGCACTTCAGTATGAGCCTGCAAAATATGATGCAATCGACTACGGTGCTTTCATTGATGAGCGCCCGATTTCAATCATTAACCCGACCATTCAAGAACCTGTCGCATCTGTAGCGATTTCATCTGAAACTATGGTCCAGCAGGGCCTATCAGTTGAAACCATGATTATCGCATGGCCACAGGCTCAAGGTGCAACCAAGTATCAGATAGAGTGGCGCAAGGATGATGGTAGCTGGATTAAATTACCGGTCACTGGCAATAACTCTGTTGAGGTTGTGGGGATTTATGCCGGTAATTACCAGGCACGCGTAACAGCAATTAATGCTTTTGATGTTGCATCGCTTCCGACTTATTCAGTTTTAACAACTCTTGCGGGTAAAGTTGGATTACCGCCAGTTTTAGCAAATCNNTGGCAGATTATTCCGATGCTGCTTTACTTGGACAATTTGCATATCCAACAAACACGCACCAAATTCAAGGATTGCAAGGGAATTTAACCCAGTATTATCGTGGCAGACTTGTAGACAAGATTGGTAATGTTGGCCCATGGTCGAACTGGGTAAGCGGAACAACTGACGCTAGTGCTGACAAAGTATTGGATTTGCTCAATGGTCAGATTTCAGAAACGCAACTAGATCAGGATTTACAGACTGAAATTGGTAAAATATCGACAATCGAGGGCCAAACCGCAACAATTTCGCAGAAAGCGGATACAGCGCTATCGCAATCAAGTGCTACAGCAACGCAAGTAAATACACTGCAAACAACTGTTAATGGTCATACCTCATCTATTCAAACGCAAGCATCATCAATCAACGGATTGTCTGCACAGTACACTGTGAAAATTGACGCTGGAGGTCGTGTTAGCGGATATGGTTTAGCAAGCCAGCCGGTGAACGGGACAACAGTTTCTCAATTTATTTTACGTGCTGACAGATTTGCGATTGCACCACCTGCCAGTAGTGGCTTAACAACAGCAAATTATGCTTTTGTTTATCAGGCTTCAGCTACAACTATTAACGGTGTATCTGTCCCTGCTGGTTTGTATCTTGATAGTGCTTATATCAAAAACGGTTCGATTACGACTGCGCATATTGGCAATGCCCAGATTGATGTTGCAAAAATTAAAGATGCTGCTATTACTTCAGCCAAGATTGATGATTTAGCAGTGACTTCAGCTAAAATTAATGATGCTGCAATTACTACAGCCAAAATTGCAGATGCTCAGATTACAGGTGCGAAGATCGGAAATCTTCAAGTTGATACTTTAAAGATTAAGGATGATGCTGTTTCTGTGGGTGTTGGTGCTCAGGGCGTACACACATTAAGTTCTGTGAGTAATGGTGGTAAGATGCGTTTGGATGTAGGAATACAATCAGATCCCAACCTTACTCTTACAGACGTTGCTACCGTGTATGCTAGGGTTCTGCGAAACGGTATAGTTATACGTGTATTTACATTTCCCGGTTTGCCCACTGGAGGTAATGAATCATCTACCTATTATAAGTTTCCTTACGTGTGTGCGTTACCTCCTATTATTGAGTCCTTCGCGTCTGGCACGTCTGTCACGTACTCTATTCAGGTGGCTGTGGTAAATCAGAGTAATGCTTATGTATCACCTGATAACGGTGGGGCATGGTTAAAAACTCCTTCAATTTCCATGGCTATAACGGAGCTTAAAAAATAATGAAGCGAGTAATTCTCAACAATGACTCAAGTATTAATTCTGTGCTTGAGGGGTTGCAAGAGCTAATTGAGCTTAATACTCCACCAGTTGCTGATTTTGTTGACAACATAGAGTATTTAGAAAAGACTGACTACTGGAACGGATCAGAATTTATCAGCATCGGTAATCCGCCAACGACTAACCACACATTCGATTACGTCATAAAAGAGTGGGTCGATCTTCGCACACTTGATGAAATCAAGGCTCAGAAATGGGCCGAGATTAAATCAGAGCGTGATCAATTGGAGTTTGGTGGGTTTGAGTTTGAGGGCGACATTTACGACTCAGATCAGGTTTCACAAGGTCGAATTCTTGGTGCTTCCATTGCTGGTGTAGATCAGGTTTGGACTTTGGCTGATAACTCCACTAGATCACTCTCAGCAAGCCAGTTACAACAACTCTATGCAGCTCTGCAAACACATACTGCATTAGTACATGAACGAGGGAGAATTGCACGAGAAGCGATAATGTCAGCAACTACGAAAGAAGATGTTGAAGCTGTAACGCTATAAACCATTAATGTGATTTTCAAAGCACCCAACACGGGTGCTTTTTTTATGAGGATAATTCATGAAAATCCTGCAAATCCTGATCGCTTTCGATCAATTAATTAACACGATTCTAGGCGGCATGGCAGATGAAACAATTTCATCCAGGGCTCACCGGAACCGATTCAAAAATTGGCGCTGGAGATTCATGAGACGACTGATTGATGGATTATTTTTTTGGCAAAAAGACCACTGTCATCAGTCTTATCTTGCCGAACTTGATCGTAAACAATTGCCGCCAAACTTTTAAAAGAAAATTCCAATGTCGAAATATAGGGGGTCTCATGGAAGATCATGAGAAAAATATACTTTTACTAATCGTAATAGGGGCGGCAATTGGTTTTGCGAAACTACTTGTCTCAAATGAAAAACTGACATGGCGCTTAATGATTGGACGCACAATTTTGGGTGCTGCTACATCAACAATCGCAGGGGCAATAGTTTTACAAATCCCAAATATCAATCCTTTGGCGTTGCTTGCGATTGCATCAGCACTTGGGATTATTGGAAGTACATTCATTGAAGCATGGCTTAAACGTCAGGCGAGTAACTGGGGCATCAAATGAGTAAGAAACTTAATGAAGCACAAATTGCAGCCCAAGCTAAAGCATTGGGTATTGAAGTTGCAGCACTCCGGGCGGTGATTGAAGTTGAATGTAAAGGTTCAGGATTTAATGCAGATGGAGCGCCGGTCATTTTATTTGAACGACATGTTTTCAGACAGCGACTTATTGCAAATGGCAAGGCGGCGGTAGCAGACAAAGTTGTGCGAGAACGACCAGATTTATGTAGTAAGTCTACCGGTGCTTATGGCTTATATTCAGCTCAACATGGGCGCTTGAATGCAGCTGCTCAATATCATCGTGACTCAGCACTGGAATCTGCATCATGGGGAATCGGGCAGGTGATGGGCTATCACTGGCAGGCTTTAGGTTATCCATCTTTACAAGCATTCATCAACGCCATGTACAAAGATGAAGCCTCCCAGCTTGATGCTATGTGTCGGTACATCAAGGTAAATAATCTGGTTAATGCGCTTAAAAACAAAGACTGGAAATCCTTTGCACGTGGTTATAACGGTGCTGCTTATGCCAAGAACAGTTATGACGTGAAGCTAGGCAATGCCTATAAAAAGTGGAGCAAATAATGCCAATACTTTTAGTCTTATGGAAATTCAAATACTGGATCGCAATTGCGGTCTTTTTCTTTTTATGGCTTGGACAGCTGGCTTATACCAATCATTTGTCCGGGAAGCTAAAAGTCGCAGATGCTAAATGCGCGGAACGGATCAACAAAGTAAATGATGCATATCAAGGTGCAATCAATGCTTGGAGAACAAAAGTCTCAACCGTCGAAACAGAACTTGAGACCGAACGTCAAAACATCAAAATCCAATTCAGGGATATAAAACATGAAACTCAAAAAGTTATTACTCAGCGTATTTATACTGATTGCAAGCTTACCGATGATGGCATGCGTATCGCAGAAGCCGCCCGCATTGCCGCCAATTCCCGCAAGCCTGCTGGCGCCATGTGATGAATACAAGACCCTAGAAAATAATACAATGGGTGCGTTGCTGACTCGTTATGTTGAGAGTCTAGAAATCGGTGCTGAATGCGCTGCTAAAGTCGATGCATTTATTAAGATTCATAAGCCCTCTAAGTGAGGGCTTATTCTTTTTTATAACCAGCCAAATAAAGTGTTTTGTTTTTTACAGCTCACTATATTTTTAAAGTTGATCTGCTTATACTGTGCAAAGTTTTAGGAAACATTCTTTTTACACGTCATCCGTACTTTTACAATCAAGTACATGATTGTGTACATATTTTTAGAGTAGTTTATGGCAGTTGCTAAAAAGTCTGTAAATATCAACAACATACGAAATTTCTCGATTATTGCGCATATCGATCATGGTAAATCGACACTGGCAGATCGCTTTATTCAAACCTGTGGAGGTTTGCAAGATCGCGAAATGCAGGCTCAGGTTCTGGATTCTATGGAATTGGAACGTGAGCGCGGTATTACCATTAAAGCGGCATCAGTGACGTTGTATTATACTCATCCGAACGGTCAAGAATACCAATTAAACTTTATTGACACTCCAGGACACGTGGACTTTTCATACGAAGTATCACGTTCGCTTGCAGCATGTGAAGGTGCGCTTCTGGTTGTTGATGCTGCGCAAGGGGTTGAAGCCCAGTCTGTAGCAAACTGCTATACCGCGATTGAACAGGGACTCGAAGTTTTACCAGTACTCAACAAGATTGACTTGCCGCAAGCTGAACCTGAGCGTGTGATCCAAGAAATTGAAGACATCATCGGGATTGAAGCAACTGATGCACCGACCTGTTCAGCGAAAACAGGTCTTGGCATTGAAGGCGTACTTGAAACGCTGGTGAATGTTATTCCTGCACCTACAGGTGATCGTGAAGCACCGCTACAAGCCTTGATTATTGACTCATGGTTTGATAACTACCTCGGCGTAGTGTCTTTGGTGCGTATCAAACAGGGGCGTGTGCGTAAGGGCGATAAAATGTTGATTAAATCAACTGGCCAATCGCACATCATTACCTCGGTCGGTATCTTCAATCCTAAACATACTGAAACAGGCATGCTTGAAGCGGGTGAAGTTGGCTTTATCATTGCAGGGATTAAAGATATTTTTGGTGCGCCTGTCGGTGATACCATTACCCTTGCGACTACTCCTGATGTTGCAACTTTACCTGGTTTCAAAAAGGTTAAACCGCAGGTGTATGCGGGTTTATTCCCGATTGATTCAAGCGATTTTGAACCGTTCCGTGAAGCACTTCATAAACTGCAAATCAATGACTCGGCATTATTCTTTGAACCTGAAAGTTCAGATGCCTTAGGTTTTGGTTTCCGCTGTGGCTTCCTTGGTATGTTGCACATGGAAATCGTACAGGAGCGTCTAGAGCGTGAGTACGATCTTGACCTCATTTCTTCTGCGCCAACCGTAATTTACGAAGCCGTGATGAAGAATGGTGAAACGATCTATATCGACAGTCCATCAAAAATGCCAGATGGTTCAACGGTAGAAGATTTGCGTGAACCTATTGCAGAATGTCATATCCTTGTACCACAAGAATACTTGGGTAACGTGATGACCTTGTGCGTGGAACGCCGTGGTGTACAAAAAGACATGAAGTTCATGGCGAACCAGGTTTCAATTACCTTTGAAATTCCAATGGCCGAAGTGGTCATGGATTTCTTTGATAAATTGAAATCATGTTCGCGCGGTTTTGCCTCACTCGATTACAACTTTATCCGTTTTGAAAGCTCATCGCTGGTGAAGGTTGACGTGCTTATTAATGGCGATAAAGTTGATGCCTTGGCCATGATCTGTCACCGTCAGGATGCACGTCACCGTGGTATCGCCCTGGTTGAAAAAATGAAAGACCTGATTCCGCGTCAAATGTTTGATGTGGCGATTCAGGCTGCCATCGGTGCGCAAATTATTGCCCGTTCAACTGTAAAAGCGATGCGTAAGAACGTATTGGCGAAATGTTATGGTGGTGACGTATCACGTAAGAAAAAACTTCTTTCTAAACAGAAAGAAGGTAAGAAGCGTATGAAGCAGGTGGGTAGTGTTGAAATCCCGCAAGAAGCGTTCCTTGCTGTGTTGAAAGTAGAAAGATAATAATAGAGGTCATATAGCTCATGGATTTTGATTTTAATTTAATTCTCGTTCCCGTCACGCTGATTTTTTTCTTGGTGTGGCTACTGGATAAGTTTGTTTTCAAACAAAGACAAACCTTAGGTAAGGGGAATGAAAATTTCATTATCACATGGGCATATGACTTCTGGCCAGTCCTGGCAGTGGTTCTGGTGCTGCGTTCATTCCTGTATGAGCCGTTTAACATTCCGTCCGATTCTATGGTTCCGACCTTGGAAACGGGGGATTATATTCTGGTCAATAAGTTTAACTATGGTGTGCGTCTACCGATTGTCAATACCAAAGTCATTGACGTTGGTGAACCGGAACGTGGCGATGTGATTGTGTTCCGTTATCCGCCACAACCGACCATCAGTTATATCAAACGTGTAGTAGGTTTGCCGGGAGATCATATTGTTTATGATCATGGACAACTGATTATCAATGGACAAAAAGTGGCGAAAGTTCCAGTGGAATTTAGCCGAGAAAAAGATATTCTCGATACACCAACTTCAATTTACCATCAAGAAACATTAGGCAAGCATACCTTTAAAATGCGTGAGCTTGAAGGTGTAAATGTGGCCCGTCAGGCCCCCTTTATCAACTATGTTGAAAATGGTAAATATTCATCTGAAAATGGTTTATATTGGGAAGTGAAAGTACCTGAAGGTCATTACTTCGCGATGGGGGATAATCGTGATCAGAGTGCTGACAGCCGTTTTTGGGGCTTCGTTCCGGAACAAAATCTAACAGGTCGTGCATTTTATATCTGGATGCATAAAGAACCTGGATTTAAATTACCGTCGTTTAAGCGCAACGGTGCAATTGATTGAGCATGATTGGAAAAAATAACAAATGCGTAAAAATCAACAAGGGGCATCTTATATTGCAGTTTTAATTGCAATCATTGGCTTTGCTTTCTTAGCAAAAATTGCCATCGCTGTTTGGGCACCGTACTGGGATGATCGGGTTGTAGATAGCCAGATTACAGAGTTGCTGCAAAGTAGCCCGGCCGATACCGATCCTTCAAAGTTTGCAAGTCAGATGAGTCAACGTTTAGAGATGAACAATGTTCGCGATCTTAAATTTGATGAAATCGCTCAGGTGACCAATATTGATGGACTGCAAGTGAAAAAAGAGTATGAGATAAGAAAGCCGTTCTTACTCAATATAGATTTAGTGTTAAAGTTCGAGAAAAGTTTTGATCAAAGGTCAGTCCAAACTAAGTGATATGCGCTTAGTCAACCGTATCGGTTATCAGTTTAAACAACCTGAATTATTGCAGCTTGCACTGACCCACCGATCGGTTAGTCATAAAACTAACTATGAACGTCTGGAGTTTTTAGGCGATTCATTGTTGGGGATGATCATTGCCCATTATTTGTATCAAGCCTATCCGCATGAAAATGAAGGGCGTTTAACGCGTATGCGTGCCACACTGGTTCGTCAGGAAGCATTAGGCAAAATTGCAAACGATTTGAAACTCGGTTCGTGTTTAATTCTCAGCACGGGTGAGTTGAAATCGGGTGGACATCATCGCGAATCTATTCTTGCTGATACTGTGGAAGCGATTATTGGTGCAATTTATGTTGATTGTCACGATTTAAATGTCTTGCAAGACATCGTGCTAAAATGGTACACGCCATATTTAGACCATATCGAACCTACAGACCAGCTGAAAGATCCTAAATCACGCTTACAGGAATATTTACAGGCACGTAAAAAACCTCTCCCTGTTTATGACGTTGTAGATATTCAAGGCGATGCTCCGAATCAGCATTTCAAGGTGGAATGTACGATTGAAGGCTTGCCTGTATTGTGTGGTGAGGGTTCAAGTCGTCGCTTTGCTGAACAGGCAGTTGCGGCAGATATCTTAAAACAATTGGAGCAAAAGTCTTAATGACTACTCATTCCGATCACATTGATGCTGATCACGAACCGCAAGACGGCGGTAACGATTTAATTAATCAATTCTTCAGTTTACAAGGAACGACGATTCCTTCGGACTTTAAAAGTGGCTTTGTTGCGATTGTAGGACGCCCGAATGTGGGTAAATCTACCTTGATGAACCATTTGCTGGGTCAAAAGCTTTCAATCACTTCACGTAAACCACAAACTACGCGCCACAAGATTGTGGGGATTGATACTCGTGAAAAATCTCAGGCAGTCTTTGTGGATACGCCGGGGATGCATAAAAAAGAAGTACGTGCCATCAATAAAATGATGAACCGTGCCGCTCATTCTGCACTTCGTGATGTCAATCTGGTGCTGTTTGTGGTTGACGCGCAAAAGTGGACGCAAAACGATGAACTGGTGCTGGAAAAACTGCAAAATGCAGAAATGCCGGTGATCCTAGTCATCAATAAGCTGGATACTTTTGAAAACAAGAATCAAGCACTTCCATTGATTCAAGAGCGTGCCAAGCTGATGAACTTTGCCGAAATCGTACCTGTATCCGCTTTACGTGGTGCCAATCTGGAACATTTACGTAATACCATCGAAAAGTATTTGCCATTCCAGCCGCCACTCTATTCACTGGATCAAATCACCGACCGTTCAGAACGTTTCCTTGCTTCGGAAGTGATTCGTGAAAAAATCATGCGTCAATTGGGTGAAGAACTGCCGTATGATTTGACCGTGCAAATTGAATCTTTCAAGACTGAAGAAGCGACCATTAATGCGAAAACAGGTCGTCCAAAAGCGGCGTGTACCTATATTGATGCCACCATTTTTGTTGATCGTCCTGGTCAAAAGGCCATCGTAATTGGTGAAAAAGGTTCTAAGCTGAAAAAAATTGGTATGGATGCGCGTGCCGATATGGAAAAAATGTTCGAACAGAAAATCATGCTGACCCTTTGGGTGAAAGTTAAAGGTGGCTGGTCTGATGATGAGCGTGCATTAAAAAGCTTGGGTTATAGTGATATCTAAAATCTAGGTTTTACTTTGAAAGGAGCTGTAATGATGAAAGTACTGACTGTTGTGGCATGTGTATTGTTCCTGCAAGGCTGTATTTACAAGATTGTTACAGTTCCGGTCAAAGTGGCCTATAAAACCACTAAAGGCGTGGTTAAAGGTACGGCAGCTGTGGTGGGTGCCGTCATTCCAGATGGGGATGATGAAGAATCTGATTCTGAAAAGAAAAAGGATTAGACTTAAGCCTGTATGCGCAATGAAACCTTGCATGGTTATTTAATCCATCATCGTAAATACCGTGAGCGCAGCCATATTGTGCATCTGTTTACTCAGGAGCATGGTCGTGTGGATGGAATTTTAAGACAAACGCCACCGCCGCAATACCAACCGATTTGTCTGCAAGCTTCGGGTAAATCTGAGCTGAAAAATTTTACCAAACTGGAAATTGTCAATCAGCCGATTTTCTTTTTTGGCGATGCCTTCTTTTCCGGTTTCTATCTGAATGAAATTATCCTGCGCTTGTGCCCGGTTGAAGTGGAAATGCCACAAACCTTTGTGCAATATCATCAGACCTTGCAGCAATTGCAACAATTGGCACAGCAGGAGCATCCTGATCTTTTTTTAAGACAAATCTTACGTCAGTTCGAGCATGCACTTTTAGAAGAACTGGGCTATGCACTTGATTTTACAGTGGATGCACAGCAACATAAAATTCAGGAATCACAATCTTATCTGTTTCAGCTTAATGATGGTTTTATTCCTACAGTACAACAGTCACGTTCGACTTTATCTGGACAGCAGATTCTTTCGATGCGTGATTATGAAAAGGGTAGGGATTTTAATCCTGAACAGTTACAATTGTTGACTAAGCTGTATCGGCAGATCATCACTGCACTTTTGGGCGACCGACCGCTGAAAAGCCGTCAATTGTGGATTCAAAACACTCAATCTCAATCTCAATCTTAATTTTAAACATAGTTAGGTAATTGTTATGGCTGCATTACTTGGTGTAAATATTGACCATGTGGCGACTTTGCGACAGGCGCGCGGAACCGCTTATCCAGATCCGGTAAATGCTGCTTTAATTTGCGAACAGGCAGGTGCAGAGGGTATCACCCTGCATTTACGTGAAGACCGTCGCCATATTCAGGATGATGATGTACGTCGTATGCGTCCTGTGCTGAAAACGCATATGAATCTGGAAATGGCCGTGACGGCTGAAATGGTGGAATTTGCCAAGGAAATCAAGCCTCATCATGTGTGCTTCGTTCCAGAAAAGCGTCAGGAAGTGACCACTGAAGGCGGTCTGGATGTGGTGGGTCATTTTGAAGATGTTAAAGCCGCGACTCAGGCCTTGTCTGCTATTGGCTGTGAAGTGTCTTTATTTATTGATGCTGACTTTGCCCAAATTGATGCAGCTGTCGCTTGCGGTGCGCCAACCATCGAGTTACACACAGGTGCTTATGCCGATGCCGAAACTGCAGAAGCTCAGCAGCATGAACTTGAGCGTATTGTTAAAGGTGCGGAATATGCTGCATCTAAAGGTTTAATTGTGAACGCCGGGCATGGTCTGAACCTGGAAAATGTCACCCCAATTGCTGCAATTCCACAAATTCATGAGCTTAATATTGGTCATTCCATTATTGCCGATGCAGTGTTTGTCGGTTTGGCCCAAGCTGTTCAACAAATGAAAGCTGTGATTAAAGCAGCACGTTAAGATTTAAGTTTAAAAGTTATGTCGACAACCCATTATGATGATCTCATGAAACCTGTGATTGGTTTCCTGGGATGTGAAACGCCAAAAGCGTGGCTAGATGAAGCTGTGAATAACCTGGAGTTGCTCATGCAGGATCATGCCAATTGTGAAAAAAAAGCCGCTGGCACAGCCATGAACCTGATGTTCCGCTACAGCTTTTTTACCGATTTGCAGGTCAAGCTGGCACAACTGGTACGCGAAGAAATGCTGCATTATGAGCAGGTGCTGGAATTTATGTCCAAACGCGGACAGGAATGGAAAGCTGTGAGTGCAGGGCGTTATGCAGGCATATTGCGCAAGGAAATTCGTACTTACGAGCCGGAAGCATTGATTGACGTGCTGATTATTGGTGCCTTTGTGGAAGCACGTTCCTGTGAGCGTTTTTATGCACTTGCGCCACTGGTTGATGAAGAGTTAGGACGCTATTATCGCTACCTGCTTAAATCTGAATCACGCCATTATGAAGATTATCTGGCACTGGCCTTAGATGTTGCCAAAACATCTAAAATGAAAGACCCGGAAGAAGACATTCAGGGGCGTATCGAGCATATCCGTGAAGTGGAAAAGAATTTAATCCTCTCGGAAGATGATACTTTCCGTTTCCATAGTGGTGTCCCAAATCAGGCTGCTTAAGCTTCTTATTTATTTCATTAAAAAAATCCCCTATTTAAATACATAGGTATCTACACATCTT
>WARP01001626.1_pt1 | contig 13083 bp, 11 predicted proteins | sample 4769151 | NCBI WGS metagenome assembly WARP01 (sample SAMN08893023, study PRJNA449175) | gut metagenome | isolation source: rumen sample fed with dry roughage | host: cow | place: India: Nagpur | collected 2016 | reverse complement strand
AATTTATCCGAGGGATGGGTGCGTGCGTGGTTAGGCGATGAGCATGCCGATCATGGCGGCGCTCATTAGGGCTACCAGGGTGGAGCCTAGCAGGGCACGAAATCCGTAGGCGGACAATATAGGTTTTTGGTTTGGAGCCATTCCTCCGACTCCGCCTATGATGATGCCGATTGAAGCAAAGTTGGCAAACCCGCACAAGACATACGTTGCCATTATCACTGATTTGGAGTTGGTGAATGCCCCATTCTGAATCATCTCTGCAAGGCTTTGGTATCCTATGAATTCGGTCATGATAAGTTTTTCACCCAACAGACGCCCTACGAGGTCAATGTCACTGCCGGATACTCCGGTAAGCCAAATGACGGGAGCAAAAAGATATGACAGGATAAATTGCATTGAGAGTCCTTCAAAACGATTGTTTGTCAGATCCGAAATAAAACCATTCAGGGATGTAAGGTCTCCGATTTTCATGAAAATTGCGTTGAAACCGGCAATGAGTGCGTAGAATACCAATAACATGGCTCCTACATTGGCAGCAAGTTTGAGACCTTCCGTAGTGCCGTTGGAGATTGCGTCCAAAACGTTTTTACCAATTTTTTCTTTTGGGACCTCAACACTGTTGTCTATCTCCTCGGTTTGAGGTTTGAGTATTTTGGCCATTGCTATTGCTCCAGGGGCTGCCATTATGGATGCAGAGAGAAGATGTTTTGCAAATTCCAGTTCCATAACCCTGTCTCCGCCACCGAGCATTCCGATGTATGCAGCCAAAACGCCGCCGGCCATTGTGGACATACCAGCTGTCATAATGAGCATGATCTCACTTTTGGTCATCTTGGGTATATATTCTTTTACCATCAGAGGGGCTTCGGTTTGTCCAAGGAAAATGTTGCCGGCAGTAGAGAGTGACTCGGCACCAGTGAGGTTGAGACCTTTGGTCAGTAACCAGGCCATCGCCCAAACAACTCTCTGCAGGATACCAAGGTAAAAGAAAAGGCTTGTTAGTGCAGAGAAGAAAATAATGGTGGGAAGTATCTGGAGGACAAAAATAAAACCAAAACTTTCGATGTTCATTAGTGAACCAAACAGGAAGTTGGAACCTGCTTTGGTCCAGTCAAGTACAGCAACAAAGAGACTACCCAGAAATTCAAAAACAGATTGTACAGCCGGGAAGGCAATTACAGAGATTGCAATTATGAATTGAAGGAACAGAGCGAAACCTACAGTCTTCCAGTTTACTTTTTTGCGATCGGCACTGAATAGCCAGGCAATAAGAACCAATACTGCCATACCCAGGATTCCCCTAAGTATAGATCCGATATTGAAAACAAACTCTTTTTTTGCAAGGATATCCTTGTAAGGGTTTGGAGCTACGGCAGGCGAAGTATCCACAACGGAGGTCAAAGCCGCGGCCTCCTCTGTTGTAACGACTGTACTATCTTGTTTTTGTGATTGTTCAATGCCAGGAGCGTTGTCCTGTAACTCTGCAGAGGCAGGTATTACTGCTATGAGGAGCAGGGAGAGTATTAAAAAAAGTTTTTTCACTTGTTGTTAATTTTGAAAATGCATTAAGAAGCAAATATAGCTATTATATTATTATCTTTGAGGGTTGTTATTAAAAAGAATATGAGATTTGAAAGGATAGCCCAGAGCTGTGATTCTTCGGCAAGATGTGGCTTGTTATATACTGATCATGGGGTGATTGAAACACCAATTTTCATGCCTGTCGGAACCGTCGGTTCGGTGAAAGCTGTTTACCACAGGGACCTCAGGGAAGACATTAAAGCCCAGATAATCCTCGGCAACACATACCATCTTTATCTTCGCCCGGGAACAGATATCATTCAAAAAGCAGGGGGACTCCATAAGTTTATTTCATGGGACGGACCAATCCTGACAGATAGTGGCGGCTACCAGGTTTTTTCCCTGGCATCCAACAGAAAGCTGACAGACCAAGGTTGCACATTCCAATCCCATATTGACGGTTCGAGGCATCTTTTTACTCCGGAAAGCGTAGTGGACACCCAAAGGATTATCGGTGCAGACATAATCATGGCACTGGATGAGTGCCCTCCCGGAGATTCGGATTTCAGATATGCAAAAAAATCACTGGAACTAACGAGCCGGTGGCTGGAACGAGGAATAAAACATTTTGACTCTACAGAGCCGCTATACGGTTACTCCCAAACCTTCTTCCCCATTGTGCAAGGTTGCGTCTACCCCGAGTTAAGGGCAATGGCTGCAGAGCACGCCGTTTCCCTGGAAAGGGAGGGTTATGCCATAGGTGGTCTGTCGGTAGGCGAGCCTGCAGAGGTGATGTATCAAATGCTGGAGGTACTTGATCCACTTTTGCCTAAAGATAAACCTCGTTACTTGATGGGAGTGGGTACCCCTGCAAATATCCTGGAGGCCATTGACAGGGGAATAGACATGTTCGACTGTGTAATGCCAACGAGGAACGCAAGGAATGGGATGCTATTCACATCAAAAGGGACAATCAACATAAGGAACAAGAAATGGGCCGACGACTTTTCTCCTATAGACGAGAACGGCACTTCATTTGTAGACAGCAATTATTCCAAAGCCTACCTGAGACATTTATTTATTTCGGGGGAGATTTTGGGAGCACAGATAGCCAGTGAGCACAATCTGGCATTTTACCTGAACCTTGTAAAAGAGGCAAGGAAGCATATAAAATCGGGTGATTTCAAAACATGGAAAAACAACTACGTAAAGGTCTTGGAAAATAAACTGTAAACATGAACTTAAGGGTTAATATTCTAGATAAGTATATAATTAAGAAGTTCATCGGGACCTATTTTTTTGCAATCCTGATATTTATTGTCATTGTCATAATATTTGACATCAGTGAAAAGATAGATGACTTTGTGGAAAAGGGAGCCTCCCTTGAGGGTATCGTTTTTCAATACTATGCTAACTTCATTCCCTACTTCATGAATATGTTCAACCCCCTTTTCGTGTTCATTGCAGTAATATTCTTTACCTCCAAACTAGCCTCACACACCGAGATTACAGCCATGTTGGCCGGGGGAGTCAGCTTTCAGAGATTACTTTACCCATATTTTTTATCGGCTCTTGTAATTGCTGTTTTCTCCCTTTCGCTCAATTTGTTTGTCATTCCACCTGCCAACAAGGTGAGGCTGGAGTTTACCGACAAATTCATAAAGGATAAGTTTGTGAATACAAGCAGGGACATACACCTTCAACTCCTTCCAGGAACATATGTCTATATGGAATCATTCAACAGCTGGAACAACACTGCAAGCAGGTTTACTTTGGAGACTATTGACGGGCACACCATTGTTTCCAAACTAAGTGCAGAGACAGCAGTTTGGGATACCGCTGCAAAAGGATGGAAACTCTACAACTATTATATCAGGAAACAGGGTGACAAGGGGCTAGAAATCAGCCATGGCCAAAGCATAGATACTGTGATAAACCTTTCGGCTGAGGATCTCAACAGAAGGGATAACGTGGTGGAATCATACAACTACAACCAGTTGAATGACCTTATCGAAACACAGAAAATGCGTGGAGACAAAAGGGTAATTTATGCCCAGATAGAAAAACACACTCGTTTTGCACTGCCTTTTTCGGCATTCATTCTTACGCTCATCGGAGTTTCCCTTTCGTCAAAGAAAAGGAAAGGGGGGATAGGAATGAATATTGGAATAGGTCTGGTGCTTAGTTTCTCGTATATCTTATTCCTGAGATTCAGTCAAATGTTCGTCCACGCCGGTGTTTTACCGCCATGGATAGCCCTTTGGGTGCCAAATATGCTTTATGCACTGATTGCTGCATTCCTTTACAGAATAGCACCTAAATAATCTGGTTACCGGGAAACTTTCTTACTGATTTCGCTTAACATATCCTTTGTCATGGAAGCAAGGTTCCATTCGGGATTCCACCCCCACTCTTCACGGGCACAAGAGTCATCCATGGAATCTGGCCATGAGGCAGAGATTTCACTTTTGACAGGATCGGGCTCATATGTGAATTCTGCAGAGGGGATATGTTTTTGGATTTCGGTAAAAAGTTCTTTAGGAGAAAAGCTCATTGCCGTGACGTTGAAGCTGTTCCTGTGAATCAACGAGCCAGGATCGCAATCCATAAGGTCGGTGCAGGCCCTGAGTGCGTCCGGCATGTACAGCATATCCATATAGGTGTTTTCCGGTATCGGACAGGTGTATTTGCCTTTTTGAAGGATTTCGTAGAAAACCTCAACTGCATAATCTGTTGTTCCTCCGCCTGGCAGTGCCCCGCTCGAGATAATGCCGGGGAACCTTACACTGCGGGTATCAACCCCAAACCTGGAGAAATAGTAGTCACTGAGCAGCTCTCCCGACACCTTGCACACACCATAAATTGTATTTGGTCTCATTACTGTATCTTGAGGAGTACCTGCATGAGGAGTGGAATGACCAAAAACACCAATCGAACTTGGAGTAAAGAGCGAGCAGTTGTAGGACCTGGACAATTCCAGGGAGTTGATCAAAGCCCCCATGTTGATATCCCAGGCTAGCATCGGGTTTTTTTCGCCGGTAGCAGAGAGTAACGCCACAAGATTGTAGATCCTGTTGATCCTGAACTTTTCTACAATATCCCTGTAGTTTTTGACATCAAGGGCATCCAGTTCAACGGCTCGGGAAAACTCCTGAAGCCTGTCAACGTTTTCCTTTTTGAGGTCTGCAGCAATGACGTTATCTTCGCCGTACAAAGATTGCAGGTGAGGTATAAGTTCGGTCCCTATTTGCCCTCCGGCTCCTACTACTAGAATGTTCATCCTTATTATTATTTATAAATATATTGTAAGCAAAATGGAGGACAAAAGTAAGAATTATGTAGCAAATTTTCTATTATTATTAATAAATTTGAGTAATGGATAGAAAAGATTTCCATATGTTGTTGGAAGAGAGAGCTGGCGAACTTGGTTTTGCTCAGTTGGGGGTCGTGAGGGCAGAGGATATGTCAACAGACTTGGAAGTCCTGGAGGATTCAATATCAAAAGGATACCATGCAGCAATGACCTATCTGGAAAGGAATCACCATATACGTAAAGAACCTGCCCTTCTCCTTGAAGGGACGAAAAGCATAGTAGTTACGATCACCTCTTATAAACCGGCCGACAGGCAACCTGCTGGTAAGCCCGGAATAGCCTCCTATGCTTATGGACTGGACTATCACATAGTATTGAAGAAGCGGCTGAATGATCTTGCCTCCCTTATATGTGATCATCATAGTGGAACAACCTTCCGGGTCTTTACAGACTCTGCACCCATTTTTGAAAGGAGTCTTGCTGTAAAAGCAGGATTGGGCTTCATAGGGAAAAATACATTTTTAATCAATCCCCACCATGGACTACATACTTTGATTGGGGTGATAATCACCAATCAGGAGCTTTATTATCCGGATTATGGCAAAAAAGGCAAAAATCTTTGCGGCAGTTGTACAAGGTGCCTGGATGCCTGCCCTTCCAAAGCACTAAGGGATCCTTTTGTGATGGATGCGCGAAGGTGTATCTCATACCAGACAATAGAAGACAATAGGCTTTACGACCCTGCTAAAGATTACCACACCCGGTCCGGGATGGTTTTTGGATGTGATATTTGTATGGATGCATGTCCATGGAGCCGAAAGGGAGATGTTACACCAATAGAAGAGTTCCGTCACCTCAGGTTGAGTGACGGAATGTTGGTTACCTGTTTGGACTGGGCACAATGGAAAAAGATTGACAGCCATTTTTTCAAGCAAGAGTTTAAAAACAGCCCTCTTTTCAGACCAGGACTGGAAAAATTAATTAACAACATAGATTATGAATTGGCAAACCAAAGTGGAAATCGCTCCCATAAAGGAGAGGATCCGGTATGAAGATAAGGTTTTGTTCCTAGGATCTTGCTTTGCAACAGAGATAGGGTCCGTAATGCGGGACCTTAGATTTAATGCAGAGGTCAACCCGTTTGGTGTGATGTTCAATCCCGCCTCAATCTCACTTTCCCTGGAGAGGCTTTCGTCCGGAAATGAGTTTGCCCGGAGTGATATTTTCCTTGAAGGTGACATCTGGAAAAGCTTTTACCACGGTAGTGAGTTTGCTTCAATGAGTGCAGAGGGATTCCTGGAGGCTAACAATGAAAAACTCAGGAATGCATCCAGGCATTTCCACGAGAGCAAATATGTTGTTCTCACTTTAGGTACTTCGTGGATTTTCAGGGAAAAAGAAGGTGGGAAAGTGGTCTCCAATTGTCACAAGCTACCTGCCTCCGCTTTTGAAAGAGAGTTTTTGGATGCTCAGGAGTCATTTGCCCTTATCCGTTATTGGATAGATAAATATCCTCAAAAACAATGGATAATCACAGTTAGCCCGGTGAGGCACCTGAAGGATGGTGCAAGGGGCAACCAGCTCAGCAAAGCCAATTTGATAGTAGCATCGGAAATGCTGGAGCAATTATCGCCCTCGGTCTCTTATTTCCCCGCTTACGAGATTTTCATGGACGAACTTAGGGATTACAGGTTTTATGCATCCGATTTGGTTCACCCGTCGGCAGATTCCATCAGGTATGTCTGGGAAAAATTCCTCGATTTTGCAATTTCCCAAGAGTGTAATGACAAGATTAAATTGGTGGAAAAACTCAACCTCATGAAGAGACACAAGGTCCTTTTCCCGGAGAGTAAAGATTATAAGTTGTTTTTAAAAAAAATTGAAGAAATTGAGCAAAAAATAGCTTCGATGTGTTTGTAATCGACTGACAAACCTTTTTGAGTAATGAATGGTTATATGTTTTGTTCATTTCCTGAAGCAGGATGCTATAAAACCAAGAGAACGAAATGGATATTGGGCTATAATTTAACATATATATTTAAATATAAAAATATTATTTGCTTTGGATTTTAAAATTAATAACTATATATTTGTACCGAACGCAGTTAACTCAACATCCTAAATACTAAATCATGAACAAGGCAGAATTAATATCAGCTATCGCTGCTCAGACAAACCTGACAAAGGTTGATGCCAAAAAAGCCCTGGATGCATTTATCAATGTGGCAGGTGAAACTATGAAAAATGGAGAAAGACTGACTTTGGTCGGTTTTGGATCATTTTCAGTGAATGAAAGAAACGCAAGGAACGGACGCAATCCGCGTACAGGCACCCAAATTAAAATTGCAGCCAGAAAGGTTGTCAAATTTAAAGCCGGGGCAGAACTTGAAAATCTGGTCAACTGATTTGTCACCAAAAGAAAAGACGCTCTGCACAGGAGCGTTTTTTTTTGTCATGTACCGATGTCTCCTTACATATGGGAAGTGTACATGATCAATGGAACATCGAGTAAGAGTTCCAGTTCAAATTGCTCCCCTGTGCATTCATTGAGGGTCGCCTTCCACCAAATGTCAAATATTACGTCGTCAAGGGGGTATTTGAGCCCTTTTGACCGAATCCTCTGATGCTGCTCCATCGAAAAGAAAGAGATCTTCATGCCGGCACAGGAGCTGTAAATCCCGCTCTTTTTTATTATTCGGAAAATTCCATGGTTTGTGCACATGGTTATATCCGATTTGGTTTCTGCTGAGTAATCACACAAAAGGGAGATATTGCCCAATGTGTGGTCTTCCCTTTTTCCGGTAGCCCCCAGGATGGTTATTGATTCCGGATCAAACCTTAATGAGTAACGGAATGCCTTGGTAAGGTCGTTTGTCTCCTGGCAGCTGTCATAAACGAGTATATCTGCATACTTTTGCCTTAGCCTGTCGTCCAATGAATCCAGATCCCCCACAATGGCAAAAGGAGTCATCCCGGCTTTGTCCAGAGAGGCAGCTGCTCCGTCGCAGCAAACGATGCATTTGCTCTCCCTCAGCAATCCTAAAGGCAGCTTATGTTCGGGGAATTCTCCATCGGCCAGTATAACAATCTCTTTCATTATTTATGCCGGTTCTTGCTGAGTAAAACAGTATGTGCCGACATCCCTCATTCCGGCAAGGAACTCTTTAATCCCAAGCCTTTTTTTGCCAGCAGCCTGTAAGGAGTTTATCAATAATGAGCCTTTTGAGGTTCCCACCCTGAGGTAGTTTTTGCCGTCTGTTTCTAATTGGCCGGGCATAAGGTCGCATTTACATGGTGTAATTTGGGATCCGAATATCTTTACCATGAAAGATTTTTGGCCGTTTGTCATGGTTGAAAATGCCGCAGGATAGGGGCTAAGGCCACGTATCAGGTTATGGATTGTTAAGGCTTCTTTGTCCCAGTCAATTTTACAGAGGTCCCGGTTGAGTTTGGGTGCAGCATTAAGGTCTTTTTTGTTTATTGCAATCAGGTTTTGGTCGACAGGAGAGATGTCGCCCGAGAGCAATGAGTAGACGGTTTTGACAACAAGAGAGGCTCCTGTTGTCATCAATTTGTCGTGAAGAGATCCGGCGTTGTCCTCAGGGTCGATAGATGCCTCTTGTGAGAAAAGGATTTTCCCTGTATCTATGTTGTGGTCAATAAGGAATGTGGTCACACCGGTTTTTTGTTCGCCATTGATTATGGCCCAGTTGATAGGTGCTGCCCCACGATAGTCGGGCAGGAGGGAAGCGTGAAGGTTAAAGGTGCCAAGCCTGGGTATACTCCAGACAACTTCCGGCAACATCCGGAATGCAACCACTACAAAGATATCGGCTTTGATTTTTTCAAGTTCCTTTACAAACAAAGGTTCTTTGAGGGAGTCGGGTTGCAGCACCCGGATACCCTCCAAAAGAGCCCTCTTCTTTACTTCGCTTTCTGTTACCTTTAGTCCCCTCCCGGTGGGTTTGTCGGGTGCAGTTACCACAGCGGCTATTTCAAATCCTTCACGGCATAAAGCCTCAAGTGATTGGGCGGCAAAACCAGGGGTGCCCATGAAAACTATCTTGCAATTTTGGGTCATATCAATTAGTTTTTTCTCCTTTGTACCTGTTGATGCGGTCCATGATCTTCCGGAAAAACATGATGTAGGCATCGGCATTGAACAGTGCAGAGTCTTTTGTGGATTTCCAGGTAAGGTATACGCCAATAGGAAAGAGGACCATAGAGGAGATAAGCGTTCCCATAGCCGGAGTGATCATGCCGTCTGATGCCAGTTTTTTACCGCTTATATCCACAACCCAATAGACTACAAAGAACAGCATGGATACTATTACGGGTGTCCCAAGCCCCCCTTTTCGGATGATAGCACCTAGCGGAGCCCCGATGAAGAAAAAGATAAAGCATGCTATTGAGAGTGTGAACTTGCGGAACCGTTCTATTTTTGTTTTTCGCAGAGGCAAAAGGTATTGGCCCTCTTCAATGATATAGGTATCTATCATACTGATTGCACCTTGCAGCTGGTCGCTCACAAGCATCAGGTTTTCCCTTTTGTCTTCCAGGGATTTCCATTGAAACAGCGAGTCATAATCCAAGGTAGTCCGGTAATTGTCAGTAAATGAGGTGTCCAGTTCCCGGCTATATGATAGCCCGCCTCCACTGATAAGGTTGCGGTATTGGTATACCCTGAGCCTGGTGTAGGCAGAGTCCAGGGAATCCCTTGCCACCTTCAGCTGAGAAAGGTTTTGGGCCATGATTTCGTTGCTGAACCGGCTTTCGTCGCTCCGGGAAAATGAATACTGGGCCAGTGAAATTATCATCTCCTGTTTTTGGAACCCAATCCTCCTGAATGTAAAGGTGGTATCATAAGATCCGTAGGACCTGGGCTCCTCTTCGTATGAGTAGCCACTGTGCAGAGAAAAGAGCAGGTTCTGTTTGTCGGCTGTAAACTTGAGTGATCCCGAATCGGCCAAAGTCAGTGTGGTGTTCCCTTGCCCCTCTTTGTGAGTGTATACCATCACCCCGTACATTGAACCGCTCTCCTCGTCTCTCTGGGCAATACGGATCACATAACCGTCAATCCCGTTGTAAAATATCCCGGTGGGGATCCTTATCTCTTCCTTGGTTTTGCTGATGTCATCCCTAAGGGAGTATATCTTATTGTAAGATACAGGTATAAGATTGTTGGAGGCAAAAAATGCTCCTATACTGACTATAAAAGAAATGATAATGAGCGGTCGGAGTATACGTTGCAAAGGTATTCCGGCAGCTTTCATTGCCAGCAATTCGTTGTCTTCTCCCATACCGCCAAGAGTCATGATGGAAGCGAGCAAGGTTGCTATAGGGAGAGCAAGCGGTATCAAAGTTGCCGACCCCCAAGCAAGGAATTCCAGTATAACCCAGGCACTCAATCCTTTTCCCACAAGTTCGTCAATATATAGCCAAAGGAACTGTAGCATAAGGGCAAAGATCACAATGAGAAAAGTGAGTATGAATGGTCCTAGGAAGGATGTGATCAAAAACCGGTCTAACTTCTTCAATAGTCGAATTTTAGAGATTTTAAACGTGAGATGTCGCTAACTCAATCAGCTTGTCCATTGCATAATCCATGCCTGTTGTATCTTTTCCGCCGGCTGTGGCAAAAAAAGGTTGCCCGCCGCCGCCGCCATTGATGAATTTGGCAGCCTCCCGAATCTCTTTAGCAGCATTTTTTCCGTGTGTGACAAGGTCGTCTGTGTACATCAGGGCCAGGGATGCTTTTCCCTGGTCGGTATATGCAGCTACAAAAGCAGAGGAGTTGTTTCCGTTCCGGATCATAAATGCTACGTTCTTTACTACCTCAGAATTGCACTCCCCTTTTAGCAAATGGAGCTTAACCCCGTTGATTGTCTGTGCCTGGCTGGCAAGACGCTCCTTTATCTGGGCAGCCTGTTCCTTGATTGCCTCGTCCACCCTTTTTTTAAGGGATTCGTTTTCGGCAGCCAGCTTTTCTATTGCAGAGAGTATGTTGGGAGAGTTGTTCATCCTGGAGCGGATAGTCCTTAAAAGGTCTTCCATCTCTTGGACCATCAACTCTGCATTGTAACCGGTGGTAGCCTCAATCCGTCTGATACCTGCTGCAATAGCACCCTCCGAAAGGATTTTGAAGAGTCCGATACTGCCTGTTGATGTTGTGTGTGTGCCTCCGCAAAGCTCCACCGACTCCCCGAACCGGATTACCCGTACAGAGTCCCCGTATTTTTCACCGAAAAGGGCCATTGCCCCCATCTCCCTGGCCTCTCCGATCGGGACCTCCCTCATTTCGTCCTTAGGAATATCCATCCTGATGTGACGGTTCACGTGGTTTTCGATTTCCCTCAACTGCTCATCGCTCACTTTTTCGAAATGGGAAAAGTCAAAGCGGAACCGGGAGTGGTTTACAAGTGATCCTTTTTGCTCTACATGGGTTCCGATTATCTCCCTGAGTGCGTTGTGAAGCAGGTGGGTAGCGGTATGGTTTGCTGCAGTTGAATCCCTTTTATCCTTGTCAATGATTGCAATGAAAGTGACCGAAGGGTCCTCAGGAAGGGTCTCGGAAATGTGGATATGCAGATTGTTCTCCTTTAAGGTATTGACGATTGTGATTGCAGAGCCGTTGTATTCCAGGGTACCGGTATCGCCCACCTGTCCGCCGCTTTCTGCATAAAACGGGCTTTTGTCGAGCACAAGCTGGTATATCGTGCGGTTTTTACTTTTCACGGCACGGTACCGGACAATATTCACAATCTCCCGGGTATTTTCGTAACCGGTAAAGATTGTACCTGTGAAAGGCCTGATCTCTGTCCAGTCGCCCTCTTCGGTGGAGGTAGCTTTGCGGCTTCTCTCCTTTTGTTTTGCCAATTCCTTTTCAAATCCGGTATGGTCAATCGAATAGCCTCTCTCTTTGGCTATGAGCTCGCTAAGGTCAATCGGAAAGCCGTATGTGTCATACAAGGTAAAGGCATCTTCTCCCGAAATGGTTTTGCCGCTGCTCTTTTCCATGATGGTATCCAAAAGCCTTATGCCCTTTTCCAGCGTCCTCAGGAATGACTCCTCCTCTTCGCGGATAACCTTTTCTATCAATCCTTGCTGGGAAACCAATTCCGGGAAGGCGTTACCCATATCCTTGACCATCTGCCCGACAAGCTTGCAAAGCAGAGGCTCTGCACAACCCAGGAAGGTGTAGGCATAACGGACAGCCCTGCGGAGGATCCTGCGGATCACGTATCCGGCCTTTACGTTGGAAGGGAGTTGTCCATCGGCAATAGAGAATGAAATAGCCCGTATATGGTCTGCAATCACCCTCATTGCTATCCCTGTCTTTGGATCGGAACCATACTCCACACCTGTGAGTTCCGATATCCTGGCAATCATTCCGGAGAAAACATCGGTATCATAGTTGCTCAATTTGCCTTGCATTGCCATGCAGAGCCTCTCAAGCCCCATACCGGTATCCACGTGTTTGTTGGGCAGAGGTACTAGTGCGCCTCCCGCTTTGCGGTTATATTGGATGAAAACCAGGTTCCAGATTTCGATTACCAGGTGGTGCCCTGTATTTACCAGTGTTGCTCCGTCGATTTGTGCCCTTTCGCTGTCGCTCCTCAGGTCAACATGGATCTCGCTGCAGGGACCGCAAGGGCCGGTCTCACCCATTTCCCAAAAGTTATCTTTCTTATTGCCGTATATGATCCGTTCGGCCGGGAGATACTTGAGCCACTCTTCACGGGCTTCATTGTCGGGGGCTATGTTATCCTCCTCACTTCCTTCAAATACAGTTGCGTACAATCTGTTGCTGTCCAGTTTGTAAACTTTGGTAAGCAACTCCCAAGCCCAGGCAATAGCCTCCTTTTTGAAATAATCTCCAAAGCTCCAGTTCCCAAGCATCTCAAACATTGTGTGGTGGTAGGTGTCGTGCCCTACCTCCTCAAGGTCGTTATGTTTGCCGCTTACCCTCAGGCATTTTTGAGTGTCTGCAACCCTTGGGTACTTCACTTGTGTGTTCCCCAGGAACCAATCTTTGAACTGGTTCATTCCGGCGTTTGTAAACATCAGGGTAGGGTCATCCTTCACAACCATAGGTGCCGAAGGAACTATCACATGTCCTTTGCTTTCGAAAAAACTTAAAAAATTATCTCTTATCTCTTTTGAAGTCATATTGCGGGAAGTAATTAAAGTGTGTTTGAAATTAAGTCACAAAAATAGGTTTTTATTTAAAATTATATAAATTTGCAAGG
>WARP01000030.1_pt1 | contig 13096 bp, 9 predicted proteins | sample 4769151 | NCBI WGS metagenome assembly WARP01 (sample SAMN08893023, study PRJNA449175) | gut metagenome | isolation source: rumen sample fed with dry roughage | host: cow | place: India: Nagpur | collected 2016 | reverse complement strand
ACATCTCTGGCCTGGATCAGCGTCTTGTCAAACGCTATAACGGCCTTGTAAAACTCAATATGAATCCTCTTGCTTCACTTGCTCCCGCAATAAAAGACCTAGCCTCTACCCAAAAGTCGAGTTTCTCAACTACACAGGCAGTTTGGCGATTCCTGAATAATGATAAAATCTCTTTTAGTCAATTAAACCAGCCGATTAAGCTTCTTGCATGCGAACAGATCAAGACATCATCGCATCAGTATACATTAATCGTTCATGACTGGTCTCAGCTGCAGTATGTAAAGCACAATCATAAGGTTCAGCGTCTTCAAAGAACACAGGCGAATTCAGGCTATGAATTGCAAAGCAGTTTACTTGTCGATGCGTCATCAGGGCTCCCGATTGCGCCATTAGCTCAGACGCTAACAGATGCATCCGGCTGTTACTCTACATTCAGTGAACAATACAGCGAGCGCAAGTCCCATTTGGACTCACTCGCAGAACAAATTAAAACGATTGAACAGTATCCGATTGATAAAACAAAAGTCCATATCATTGACCGTGAAGGAGACTCGATTGCCCACTTGAGGGAAATCAGCAGCCATGGTTTTAAATGGTTGATCCGGGCCAAAGAAAGCCATCGGATTGAGCATCAAGGGGAAATCCACAAAGTTGCAGAAGCCGCAGAAAAAGTAGTAACTCAGCAGGTTAAGCCGATTGCTTATAAAGGAAACCGGCATATGTTGCATGTTGGAGAAACCGATATTCGGATAACGCGTGCAGCAAAGCCGAAGAGAAAAGATGATTCAGGCCAACGGGTTGCTCCCCAGCCAGGCAAGGCGGTTACAGCCAGATTAATTGTTGCTGTGGTGAAAGATGCTCAAGGTAAAGCAGTCGCGAGATGGTCACTGATCAGCAATGTTTCTTCAGAAATTGATGCGGTTGAATTAACCACCTGGTATTACTGGCGCTGGACAATTGAGTGCTATTTCAAGCTTATCAAGCAGGCAGGTCATGATATTGAAGCATGGCTTCAGACTACCCCTGAAGCGATTTTAAGACGGCTCCTGATCAGCAGTATGGCGTGTGTGCTGACTTGGCGAATACAGCGTTCTGAAGATGAACACAATCAGAAAATTCGTATATTTTTGGCCCGTCTTTCAGGCAGACAGCAGAAAAGAGGCAAGATAGAAAGTGCGCCTGCCATATTGGCAGGACTTTCCATTTTACTGAGCACCCTTCAACTGCTCTCAGAATATTCAATAGATGAACTGAATGAAATCGCAACCATTGCATTAGGTACCTAAAGATATGTAGATACCTATGCCTTTAAGGAGGGGTTAGGGGAGGTAAATATAATTAAAATAAGTTATTCCGGTATATTAAGCCAATGCGGGCCTAATGGCATTTTAGGAAGCTCAAACTGTTCCGGATAATCAGCGTGGATAAAATACAAGCCATCCGGTGGTGCGGTGATTCCTGCTGCTTTGCGATCTTCAGCGGCAAAAATATGGTCAATATGGTCAACTTCATACATGCCCTGACCGATTTCCAGTAAACAGCCCATAATGTTGCGTACCATATGGTGCAAGAAGCCATCTGCCTGAATATCTAACACCAGATAACAGCCATGCTGAATGAGGCGACAATGTTTGACATGCCGAACTGGCTGATTGGACTGGCAGGCTGCAGCACGGAAACTTTCAAAATTATGCGTGCCTTCAAATTTTTTCGCCGCAGTAATCATCTTCTCCACATCCAGCGGATAGTAGGCATGCGTGACCTGTTTATGCAGAAGTGCAGGGCGTTGCGGATTGTTATAGACAACATAGCGATAACGGCGTGCCTGAGCTTTAAAACGAGCATGGAAATCGCTGTCCATCTCCTTGATCCACTGGAAGGAGATGTCTTTAGGAAGTTGACTGTTTGCGCCCATCAGCCAGCCACGAATCGGGCGGATGGCATTGGTATCGAAATGTGCAACCATATTGGTGGCATGGACCCCGGCATCGGTACGACCCGCACCATGTAAGATGATCGGTTCATCGGCAATTTTGCTCAGTACTTTTTCAATGGTTTCCTGCACGCTTGGAACGCCAGGCTGTTGAGTTTGCCAACCTCTATATCGAATGCCACAAAACTCAATACCGACTGCAAAACGTTGCATACTTACCTCAAATTACACGTGATCATGCCAATGTGCTTGCCATTGGTCTACAGCGTCGTATTGTAAATACATTTTCAGTGCTTTTGCATAAAGATCTGCATGTCCCAAACAGTCATTCAGAAGAATATGGGTCTGCTGGATCCATTGGCTGATGGCATAACGCTGATCAATACCACCAAAAGGCACCTGAGTGGTGAGAATTACGGCACAGCCTGCTTGTTGCAGTTTTTGAATGCAAGCCATGAATTGGTCATTCACAGCCAGGTTTCCTGTACCAAAACCTTGCAGAATCAGGCAGTTTGGCGGTATTTGGCAAATCGTTTGCAGATTGGCAACTTGCTGCATCAAATCCAGTGGCTGCATCATCAGGCTTAAACAGTTAAAAGTTGCTGCCTTGTGGAGATCATTGTCATGAACTATATAGATGGAGCTGTGGGAAATGGGTTCCGCTGCGTTTTTACCGCTAAAGGCATCCAGTTCTGTGGTATGGATTTTTAATGCCGTCTGTGCATGTACTAAATGATGATGAAAGGCTAAATAAACTCCCACCGGATATTTAACTACACAGTCCAGAGCAAAGTTTAAATTATCAATGGCATCAGTAAATTCACGGGTATTGTCTCCCGCAGTATTTAGCAGGGGGTACTGGCTACCGGTCATGACCACATGCGCGGATTGACCCAGAAAGCGTGACAGCACCGCACTGGCATAACTGAGGGTGTCGGTACCATGAATAATCACAAAATGCTCAAACTGCTGTAGCTGAAGCTGTTGAATAGATTGAACCAGTTTCAGCCAGTCTGTGGCTGTGCAGGCACTGCTGTCCTGAATGACTGGTGCAACAAAACATTCGATCTGCTGATCGAGAGGGAGAACATGTTGCAGTTTCGGAATAAATTGCTCAGCTGGCATAGGGCTGAGTGGATCACCAATACAGCCAAATGTACCGCCCATATAGATTAACGCTATTTTTTTCATCATAAAAAAAGCAGCCAAGGATGACTGCTTTATAGTAGATCGAAATTGCTTAAGATGCTATTTGATTGCGTAAATGATCTGCCTGTTGGCGTTGTTCAGGTGTATAGCCAGCTTCTTGCTCTGCCAGTAATTCACGTGCCGATTCGAACGCACCAAGCTGGATATATTGCTGCGCCAGTTCTAGATTCAGATTAATTTCATTGACTTCAATCAGTTCGGGGAAAGATTGAACCAATGGATCATTTTTATCTGCTTTGGCTGCAGATGAGCTGATATTGCTAATATCAAAGTTTAGGTCTGCGGCTTTGGCTGGCGCTACTTCTACAGCTGGTTCTTCAACCGTGCTTGCTGACTCTAAATTAAAGTCCAGTTCCAGGCTTGGCGTAATTTCTTCAGTTGCAACTTTTGTTTCAGCTACTGGAGTTTCTGCAACGGAAAAATCAAAATTAAATTCAGGTTTTTCTTCTACAGTAGGTTCAATGCTAGCCGCTTTCTCTGTTTCTGCTTGCCCGGTTGTTGCAGTGTCTAAACTAAATGAGAAATCCAGAGGCTGAATTTCTTGAACTGGGGCAGCTTCCGGCTTGGTTTCTGCCACAGGTGCAGGATCAAGCTTAAAGTTAGTAAAATCTAAAGGCTTGATTTCTTCAGCTGGTGCAGTTGCTGCTTCTGCCGCTGAATCCAGAGATAGACTGCTGAAATCAAGGGGTTTGATTTCTTCCACCGGAGTAGCTGCTATTTCTGCTGTATTTAAAGATGCAGAATTGAAATCAAGAGGTTTGATTTCCTTAACGACTTCCAGCTGAGCCGAACGCGATTCCTGCTGTAACTGATCAAAGGCAAGATCATTTTTTGTTGCAGCGGGTGCAGCATCACTCATTAAAGCATCAAAAGCAGCCGTATTTTTTGTTTCTGCAACCGCTGGTTCAGCCGCTTTAGCAACAGTTGATGATGGCTTAAACTCAATGGCATCTTTAGAACCTAGTGTTTGTTTTTCATGTGCTGCTTTTTTAGCAAGTGCCTGTTCTAAAAAATCATCCAGTTCTAATGAGCGCAGGTGATTAATCAGCTGGCTGATGGCAAATTCATCTTTTTGCAAGATGTGAATGTCCAGCAACAGCAAATACAACTCATGCTGTGAATTGTCTTTATTTAAAGCCTGATTAATCTGTGCTTCGGCCGAGAAAAAGTTCTTTTCGTGAATCAGGGCTTCAATTTTACTGCGGACATCGGCAGCTAAAGGGGTGGTTTTTTTCTTTGCAACAACCGAGCTTTCCACAATTTGAGTTTTTTGCGGTGACTTTTTGGTTGAAGTGACTTTTTTGCTTTTCGTCTTTGGTGTTTGTTCTGTTTGTTTACTTGCCTCGCGCTTTTTTAATACAACTGCGATCACTAATAACAATATAAACGGAATCACATAAAGCAGCATGTTGTTACCCCTTGCAGGATTGAGTTTTTATCCATGAAACCCATCCTAAAAAATCAAATTGTATAACACCCTTAGTGCGTTGGCTTTTTCTGTACTTGTTGTGCTTTCAATTGTTGCTGCAATTGGGCAAGACGAGTATTTAATAATTGAATTCTGTGATCCTTGTTACGCAATGCCAATTCTAACTGTGTTACGTTTCTCTGTAATTTAACGGTTTTTTCACGCGATGTCATAACTTTTAATGATAATTCATTTGAAGTTTGCCTTTTTTCTGTGTTCTTTTTGGCAGAACCACTGGCTGAATCTTGTTCTTTCTCTGCAACCAGGCTCATTTCTGCCTGATTCAAGCGATATTTGGCTTTAGCCGACTGATTGGACGGTTTGGAAGGGGCTTGGGCTAAATGGGCAAATTTTGCTTTTTGCTCTTCTTTGGGGCTGGTCACAGTATTTAAATTCAAAGCAGCGCCACGGCGTAAACGGTTCACATCACCTTGAATAAAGGCATGTTCATTATTGGCCTTGATTTGTTTCATGACTTCGCCAATCGGACGATTTTGCTCAGTGGCCACACGTGAGGCAATTGCCCACAGTGACTCATTCGATTGCACTACATGCTGGTTGGCTGTTGCTGTAGCCGCAGGCTGAGGTGATGGTGTAGGCGCTGTTTCTGATTTGGCTTTTGGCGCAGCGGCTGCTACAGGTTCTGCCGTTACTTTTGCTTTAGCCACGTGTTGATGTGCAGATGCTGCATATTGTCTGACTAAAGGGTCTGTGGAGACATTGTTATTCGAGTTGTTTGAGTTAGCTGAAATTTTCGCTTCATTTTTTGTCAAACGTTGTGCTGCAATGGAATTCTTGGTTTTGAGTGGCACATTTTGTGGAGTCTGAAGTGGCTGTGCAGATGGTATTGCCATTGCTGCAATGACGGTGGGTGCAGCAGAGGTACTATTTAAAATCGGCGGTGCCGCTTTATGTACCATTAATGGTGCTTCAAATGATTGCGGTAGTGCCGTTTGTGGTTTTTCAATCCGAAATTGCGTACTTTCAGGCAGTTGTAAGGCAATATCTTTTTCATTCACAATGGTGATAGGCATTAAAGGTTTTTCATTGCCTGAGACCCGTGCCTGAGTATTTACCTGGCTGCGCTTCAGAGGGGTCTTGATATGCTGTAAACGTGTCGCATTACCTTCCTGAATTTTAACAATAATGTTCAATTCAGCATCCGTTAAGGGGCGTGATGAGGTAATGGTAATGACACCATTGCCCGAGCTATCGCGACGGGTAAAGAAATTGAGATGTCCGGGAGCATGATAGACAGCGCCTAAAGTTGCGATATCTTCTGCATCAGCCAGGCTGGCCTGGATTTGTGCATGAGGATCAGCATTGCGAAAATTCATTTCCGCATACAATAATTCACCTGCTGCAGATTGAACTTGAATAGGATCAATAGTAATCGCATGAATATTCTGCGAAGCAATAATGGCTAAAATGGCTATCTTTAATTTGTTATATACGGTCATCTTAATCTTTAGCTCGGTTTCTTATCGTATTGCGAAAGTTATACATTAACGAGGTGTTGCAGAATTGTAAAACATTTAACATAAAGGATACATAAAAAAGCCGATCAATTGTGACCGGCTTTTCTTTCATTTAGCACTTAAGCATTTTTGTAATCAATCAGGATACGTAACATACGGCGTAAAGGTTCTGCAGCACCCCATAGCAGCTGATCGCCGACAGTGAATGCGCCAAGATATTCTTTACCCATATTCAGTTTACGCAAACGGCCCACTGGAACAGACAGGGTACCTGTAACAGCCACTGGCGTCAGATCGGTCATCGATGCTTCACGGGTATTGGGAACGACTTTTGCCCAATCGTTTGCATTACGGATAATGTCTTCGATTTCATCAAGCGGTACATCTTTCTTCAATTTCAATGTAAGTGCTTGAGAATGGCAACGCATTGCACCAATACGCACACAGTGACCATCAATAGGAACAATCTGCGAGTTACCCAGAATCTTGTTGGTTTCAACCTGGCCTTTCCATTCTTCTTTCGACTGACCGCTTTCAAGCTGTTTGTCGATATACGGAATCAAAGAACCTGCTAAAGGCACGCCAAAGTTTGCTGATGGGAAACCTTCGCTGCGTTGTAAAGCCGCAATTTTAGAATCGATCTCTAAAATTGGAGAGCGAGGATCATCTAACAAATCTTTGGTATTGTTATACAAGTAACCCATACCGTTGATGAGTTCACGCATGTTTTGCGCGCCCGCACCAGAAGCGGCCTGATAAGTCATCGAAGTTGCCCATTCCACTAAATTGTTTTGGAACAGACCACCTAAGCCCATCAGCATCAAGGAAACGGTACAGTTACCACCAACGAATGTTTTAGTACCATTCACCAGACCATCTTTAATCACGTTCATGTTGACCGGATCAAGCACGATGATGGCTTCATCATCCATACGTAAGGTAGAAGCTGCATCAATCCAGTAACCATTCCAGCCTTCAGCTTTCAGTTTCGGGAAAACGTCAGTGGTGTAATCACCACCCTGGCAGGTAATAATGACATCCATTTGCTTCAGACTGTTAATGTCTGTCGCATCCATAAGTGCTGGGGCAGTCTTACCGCCAAACACAGGCGCTTCACCACCTGCATTACTGGTAGAAAAATAGAATGGCTCAAAATGAGCAAAATCATTCTCTTCAACCATACGTTGCATAAGGACGGAACCTACCATCCCGCGCCAACCGACCAGACCTACTTTCATGCCACTTCGCCTCGGTGCGTTAAAAAAAATCAAAAGGGATTCGAGTGTATCAAAAAGGGACGTGACTGCAAGTACTACATAATGAAAACATCAATATTATTGAGAGAAATCTCTTGTTTATGTTACATACAAAATTGATAAAGTTTTTCAACTGCAGATCGAATTACCAAGATAAAACAGAGTAAAGCTGATGATTTGGGTGGAAATAATTGCAGTTTTAGTGATATGGCTGACATTCTGGTCACTGATTCCGCGGGATGAGTGGTGGATTCGAGGTGCTGATTTTCCACGGCTACAAATTCTGGTTTTAGGACTGATTGCCTTGGTTCTGCTGCTGGTCTGGGACCAACCCTGGAATTTAATACGGGAAATTATTTTTATCGGTCTGATTGCTGCACTGGCGTACCAGCTCAAAATGGTGCTGCCTTATACCTTTCTTTGGAAAAAGCAGGTCAAGCATGTCCGCAAACATCAGCTGAATCCGGACAAGCAAATATCCCTGATCATTTCTAATGTACTGACGCCAAATACCCAATACCAGTTATTGATTGAGCAGATTCAAAAGCATCAGCCAGATTTGCTGTTAACACTAGAATCAGATCGGGTCTGGCAAAAAGCACTTTCCGCGATTGAAAAAGATTATCCCTATCGGGTGCCTGTACCTCTGGATAATTTATACGGCATGCATCTGTATAGCCGTTTAGAGCTGAAAGATACCAAGGTCAAGTTCATTTTAAGTGATGAGATTCCTTCCATTCATACCACAGTCATTTTGCGTTCAGGTCAGCCGGTCCAGCTTTATTGCCTGCATCCCAAACCGCCGAGCCCTACTGAAGCGAAAGATTCGACGCTACGGGATGCGGAACTATTAATTGTGGGTGACCAGATCAAGGATCTGGATGAAAGCTGTATTGTGATGGGAGACTTGAATGATGTGGCCTGGTCACGAACGACCCGACTGTTTCAGCGCATGAGTGGTTTGCTCGATCCACGGGTGGGGCGTCACTTTGTCAATACCTTCCATGCCGATTATCCCTTATTGCGTTGGTCACTGGATCATATTTTTCACAGTACCGATTTTGCTTTGGTTCACATGAAACGGTTGCCTCATGTCGGTTCAGACCATTTTCCGGTTTATGTGGTTTTACAGACAGGACGTGTTTTTGAACGGGTGCAAGAAGAACTGGAGCAAACGGATGCTGATGAACAGCAGGCACAAGAAACAATAAAAGAAGGTATTGAAAAAGCTGAAAAAGAAGAAAAACCAGTCACTGATGAAATTGCCCAGAGCTATAAAAATGCAATCAAGCAGGCAGATTAAATAATAGAAAAGTGTACGAAATGGCTTACATTGATTTAGGTCAATTGCGAATGTTTCTTTTTTATAAACTAGCTTAATCTAGACTCATCAGCCAAGGAGCCGGGAAAGGAAAATCCCATTATGGAAGATCAAACACATGGCTGATAGAAAGTCATCATGGATATGATGCAGCAATGGATAGCAATAACAGAATAAAAATAACATTTGAAAGCACAACCTCATGTACCCGAGTTTTGCAGGATGCAGAACTCGGGTACATGGTTTTATAGAACCTCTTGAAAATAAAATTTCAGCCATGTATTTATCAACATTTCAAGAACTTAAAATTTATGTCGTAAATTTTACTGAACTATCACGTGATGCTTTACATATTTATGCAGGGCTGACGCTATTTTTTATCGTGGCGTTTTTCCAGCATCGTCAGTTGAAGTCGAAGTGGGCGATTTTGGTTGTGCTTATTGTTGCAATTGCTGCAGAGTTGTTGGATGCCCGTGATGATTTAATCAATTATGGGCTGTGGCGCATTGGTGCCAGTATGCACGATATCATCAATACCATTTTCTGGCCGCTGCTCATTTGGCTCATGGCACGATTTCGGGGGTGGAAGCTTTAACACGTTATGGCTTTCGAAATATCAATGCCTGCCATCCTCATATATCCAATTTTTACGAAAATTTGCGTTTAATTTCGGTATTGCTAGCCACTTCTCACCATTCAAAAATGACTCATCAATGAAGTCTATTTCAGAACTTGCTTATATAAGTAAAGTGTCTGATCACACATCTCTTTCAAGCTAAACGTTGTGACTGGCTTTACTTGTTGCGGTTCATCCAGATGCTTCTTGACTGCATTGAACAGTGCAGCGTGATTATCCACGGCAATTAAACCTTGTGGATACAGCTGCGATAAGATCTCCGCAACCCCGCCACGTTTCCAGCCAATCACTGGAGTGCCTACCGATAGTGCTTCTAAAGCAGTACGACCAAAGGTTTCTGCCTGATTGGAAAGGGAGAGCACCACATCGCTAAATGCCAGCCATTCACGAATATCTGAACGATGACCAATGAAAGTGATTTTTTCAGTTAAGCCTTTGCCTTGAATTGTATCCTGCATTTCTTTCAAATAAGCGGCTTTTTTCGGATCGGCTCCACCCACCACTACCGCATGCAAGTTGGGGTATTGTTGCTGTAATTTTTCGACCAATCCAATCAGGGTTTCATGACCTTTTAAACGGGTAATCCGTCCTGGAAGACAGAGTAAAAACTTGTTTTCCAGTTCAGGAAAGTCTTTAAAGGTTTGATTCAGCCACTGCGCAGAAGGCTGATAACCATGCGGAAATGCTACAGGGTCTATACCACGGTAAATCCGCACGATATCTTGTGCTGGGCAATTTTTATAATTGTCAGTGATGTATTTCACCACACTGTCTGATACGGCAATGACTTTTTCAGCCTGGGTCATAATTTGACTATAACGGTTAATCGAATAGAAGCCATGCACGGTACTGATTAAATGTGGACGACGCGCAGCAGGAATGCCTTTTAAAGCAAAATGGGTCAGCCATGCAGGCACGCGGGAACGTACATGCACGATATCTGGTTGGTGATGTTCAATCAGCTGACGTAGCGGACGAATTTGCCATAAGCTCGACAGGGCTTTTTTATGAATGGCTAGCGTCAAATGTGTTGAACCTTCCGCTTCAAGCTGGGCCACCAGCCGGCCACCATTCGACACCACCAAAGATTCATGACCTTCTGCAACCAAGGCACGGGCGATTTCTAAAGTACCGCGTTCTACGCCACCGCTATTCAGTTCAGGAAGAAGTTGCATCACTTTCATGGTTTTTTGCCTTTAGGGTTGTCGCAAAGCGGAGTTTTACCGTTCATTTATCCAATATTAGGAGTTTATTCTTTACTTTTGTTTCTGCAAAAGTAACTGACGATACATCCATGATATCGCAGTCCAACGGGCGACATCCTTGTCGCCTTTACAAAATAGTAGATTCTGTGTGAGGTTTCCTAGTTATCTTAATTATCTTATTAATAGATTTTCTCAAAGCCTTCCGGACGAGTTTTAAAGCGACGATGGAACCACATATATTGGGTCGGGGCAATACGCAGCTGACGTTCAATAATCTGGTTGACACGTGTGGCATCATCGACTTCATCTTCACTGGGCAGATTATCCACCACAGGTTCAATCAGTACATGATAACGCGGATCTTTTAAATCACCGCTACGATAAAAATATAAAGGAATTGGTACGGCTTTGGATATTTTCAGTAAACGGCGATGTGCCGTTACCGTGGCAGCAGGAGTACCGAAAAACGGTGCCATCACACCCTGTTTTAAACCAAAATCCTGATCCGGGCTATACCAGATGGCATGACCCTCTTTCAGATTGCGAATCAGGCCACGCATGTCGTCATGGTCAATCTGGTGGGCATAAACAGTGGCACGACAGCGGTAAATCAGCATATCGAGCAAAGGATTGTTCTGCGGACGATAAACCACATCCGGTTCGAAATACTGGGCACACAGGTAGCCACCGGCATCCAGCAAAGTAGAATGCGTACCAAGCAGTAAAACGCCTTTTCCTGCGGCTTGGGCATTTTGAATATGTTCCAGGCCTTCAATCGTGACGCGGTCTTTAAACCATTGCGGGCAGTACCAGGCATTCAATGTTTCAAAAATCCCAATCATCTGGTCGATAAAAACCTGACGTGCATTCTCCTGAACCTGCTGTGCAGACCATTCAGGAAAACAGACTTCCAGATTACGGACTGTGGTTTTGCGGCGCGATTTCAGCTTGTCGAAGGCCAGATTGCCCATAAAAGTGGCCAGACGGTACTGAATCGCCCAAGGTAAAATCGCCAAAATCATCAGCAAGACAATACCGATCCAGATGCCCCAATATTGAGGGAGCAGGAAAGACCATTGGAATTCTCCGGGAGTGTAATCTGGCTTTTTACTCATAGTGACCATTTTGAACAAAAGTTTTTTGCAAGTTTAACATGAAGTTATTTTTTAAATAAAAAAGCACCTGCAACGCCAATTACAGGTGCTTCAAGCATGAGGAAAATCAGTTGCCGTTAACCAGCTTTTCTAATTCTTCCCAACGCTCTAATTTTTCCAGTAACAGATCATCAATTTCAGTCAGGCGGTTGGAAAGTTTCATGGCTTTGTCCGCATCGCTTACAAACAGGGAACCATCTGCAAGTTGAGCGTTAATTTCAGCTTGCTCTTTTTCCAGCGCTTCCATTTCAGCAGGCAATTGCTCTAAAGCACGCTGATCTTTATAGCTGAGTTTCACTTTCTTTGCTGGAGCAGGTTCAGCGGCTTTGGCTTCTGCTTTGGCCACGGCTTTTTTGACATCACTTTTCTGATCAACCACAGTCTGATCAGGACGTTGTTGCAAGTAATCCTGATAACCGCCGATGTATTCATCGATATTGCCTTTACCGTCAAATACCCAGGTGGATGTCACGACGTTGTCCATAAAGGCACGGTCATGCGAGATCAGTAACAGGGTACCTTTATAATCGCCGAGCATTTCTTCCAGCAGTTCAAGTGTCACCATATCCAGGTCATTGGTCGGTTCATCCATCACAATCAGGTTGGATGGTTTGAGCAACAGTTTGGCGAGCAGAATACGGTTACGTTCACCGCCAGAAAGCGCTTTGACTGGTGTACGCGCACGTTCAGGCGAGAACAGGAAGTCCTGTAAATAGCTATAGATATGACGGCGGCCACCGTTGACATCAACAAAGTCCGAACCTTCAGAAACGTTATCTTTAACCGATTTCTCTAAATCAAGTGCATTACGTAGCTGGTCAAAATAGGCAATTTCAAGCTGGGTGCCGGTTTTTACCGAACCACCGTGTTCAATCTCGCCTAGAATAGCTTTGATCAGGGTTGTTTTACCGACACCATTATCACCGACCAGACCTATACGGTCGCCACGTAATACCAAGGCAGAGAAATCTTTGATAATCGGTTCCTGATTGCCAAAGGCCACACGTAAATGCTCAATTTCAAACACGACCTTGCCTGAGCGGTTGGCATCCTGAGTGGCCATGCTCACTTTGCCTCGCTGTGAGCGACGTGCTTTTGATTCTTCACGCAATGCTTTTAAGGCACGGACACGGCCTTCGTTACGGGTACGGCGTGCTTTAATGCCTTGACGAATCCAGACTTCTTCTTCAGCTAAACGTTTGTCGAATAAAGCATTTTGCTTTTCTTCGGCTTCCATTTGCTGAGCTTTAAGTTCAAGGTAACGTGAATAGTTGCCTTCAAAACTGCGCAATTGACCACGGTCCAACTCGACAATACGGGTGGCAATGCTGTCGACAAATGAACGGTCATGCGAAATAAATAACAGGGTCAGGTTATTTTGATCGAGCAGGAATTTTTCCAGCCATTCAATACTTTCAACGTCCAGATGGTTTGT
>WARP01001976.1_pt1 | contig 13126 bp, 14 predicted proteins | sample 4769151 | NCBI WGS metagenome assembly WARP01 (sample SAMN08893023, study PRJNA449175) | gut metagenome | isolation source: rumen sample fed with dry roughage | host: cow | place: India: Nagpur | collected 2016 | reverse complement strand
GTAGGTGTCGTTGATGGCCTTGGTTTTGTTTCTGTTGCATAGGAAGTGGACTGATAAGGAAGCGCAAAGTCCTACGGGAAGCAGGAGCGCAAAAAAGAGATTGCGCTTTTTCGTCTTCATTTCCATTTCGCTCCTTCTTTGGGAGAGTCCCGGTTTTCCACGCATGACAAGAACTCGGCATGCACCTTGTCCATATTAATACCGTAGGGAAACTGTTTGTCATCTGTAAACTGTTGTATCGGCATTATTTCCTATATGAAGCAGGTAAGAATTTCAAGTCAATCCTGACATCGATCAGAGAAGAAATTGCTATGTATTAGTCGACGCGCTTGGGAAGACTGTTATGTTTTTTAATTGTTGCTACTGATTCGCGGTACACAATGGTACCACTCAGCAATACTTTTTTCGGTGCTAAAAGCTCGTCGACTTCAATCATTTGAATAAGAGATGCGGTAGCTTCCTGAGCTATTGCACGTTTTGGTACATCAACACTAGTCAATGAAGGAGTGATGATTGTATCGACATCCAAGTTGTCAAATCCGACAAGCGAGAGTTCGTCCGGAACACGAATGGCAAGTTCATTTGCAGCCTTTAAGACTGTCAAAGCTAAAGCATCGCTGACACAGAATAGCGCAGTAGGAAGATCGGAACGATAGGTTTGAAGAGCTGCTTTGATTTCTGAATATTCGTGGTGTTTCCCTTTCTTAATCGTAAATCGATTGATGTCATACACTTCAAGACTTAGTTTGTCCAGACACGTAGCAAAGTCTGTTCTCCTGCGCTGATAATTTGCACTCTCGCACTGAGCAGAACACATTCCGATTTTCCTGTGGCCCTTTCTTTTTAGATATTCCAAAATCTGAAAGAGAGAATCGGTGTTATTCATGTCAAAGAATGAATAGGGCAAAAAATCATAGTAGGCATCAAGAAAAACAAAAGGAATTGATAGTGACTCAAATTGATTCAGATCTTCAGGTGCCAACTCAGTTGCAAGAATAATGATCCCGGAACTAGCATAGTTGGTCAATTGGCTGAGGATATGATGCATCGAGGTAGTGCGTAAATCAAAAGAGTCAACGATTACTCCATATCCGGCCTTCCCTGCTTGGCTGATGATTCCATCTATATAATCATTTACGAAGAGAAAGTGATCAGGATTGAGAATGTTACCATGCTTTACAATCTTGGCAAAAGTCAGCTCCTTGTTTCGCTTGGTGACATTTAATGTTGTTGTGCTATATCCATATTGTTCTGCAATGGTAAGGATTTTTTTGCATGTCTCAGGGCTTGCTGCACTTTTTCCCCGTAGTACCAAGGAGACAGTAGATAGAGATACCCCTGCAAGTTTTGCAATATCAATCAGACGAGCTTTCATGCTCACACTATACTGGTAATCATTCCCTAAAACAATAAAGATTTTCTAAATTTACTAAATTTTTTACTAGATTTCTTGTGAAATTTATAGCTCTATCGTATACTGACTGCATCCATTGAAATAAAAGGAGAACATAGTCATGGAAAAGATGGGCTCGGCTGAAATTATTAAAATGCTTGGGCATGTAGCACAAGCTATGAATGATAAGCGCCAATATCTTATAGAACTAGACAGTGCAATCGGTGATGGCGATCTTGGGATTACAATGGAAAAAGGATTCGGATCGGCTTATGTCTATGCCAAGGATAATCAAAGCCTGAAGCCAGGGGATTTGCTTATGCGCTGCGGAATGCAGATTGTGAAAGTTGCTCCATCTACCATGGGAACACTGATGGGTACCGGATTCATGCGGGGAGGCAAAATGCTTTCAGGCAAGGATATTCTGGTTTCCCAAGACCTTGCCGTGTTTTTTGAAGGATTTCTTCAAGGTGTACTAGAGCGCGGAAAGGCAAAACAAGGGGAAAAAACCATTGTAGATATTCTGTTTCCGATTGTCGAAGCAATGAAAGCCTATCAGGGAACGGATTGCAGAGCTGTCTTGGAAGAAGGAGTATTGGGTGCCTACAGAGGATTGGAAGCTGAAAAGGGAATGATGAGTCAACACGGGAAGGCAGCAGTATTCAGGGAAAAGACGCTCCAGATGACGGATCCTGGTAGTATGGCTGTCGTTATATTGATAGAAGCTTGTCGCGATAGTGCGTACAATTAATACATGGGAGGATGTGGATATGGTGAAAATGTATGGTGTCATTACTGCAATGGTTACCCCATTTACAGAAGAGGACAAGGTGGATGTTGCTACGCTCAATGCATATACCGACTATTTGATTGAGAAAGGGGTTCATTGCCTCTATCCCTGCGGGACAACCGGTGAAATGTTGAAAATGGATGTTGCAGAGCGGAAATTAGTTGCAGAGACAGTGCTCAAACGGGCTGCAGGCAGAGTTCCCGTATTTATTCACGTAGGTGCTATGACTACGAAAGATACTGTAGAGCTGGCTCGTCATGCCGAGTTCATCGGTGCTGCCGGCATTGGAGTTGTTACTCCGCAATTCTTTACTGTCAATGATCGGGAAATGGAGGATTTCTATGTAACTGTGGCCAACGCGGTCTCAAAGGATTTCCCGGTTTATATTTATAGCATTCCACAGTGTGCAGCGAATGATGTGCGTCCCGAAATTGTTGACCGCATCGTGAAACGGGCCAAAAATGTGGTAGGTGTAAAATACAGTTACCCTGATTATTTGCGTGTTAAGAATTATTTGCTTTGCAATGAGGGAAATTTCGATGTAGTAGTAGGCCCGGACAGGCTGTTTCTTCCTGCTTTAGCGATGGGGTGTGTTGGTACTGTATCCGGGTGTTCCAACTGTGGACCCGAACCATTCGTCAGAGTGTATGATGCCTTTATGAAAGGGAATATTGCAGCGGCCAGAGTTGCGCAGAACCAGGCAAATGAGCTTTGCGAGTTGACACTGAGTGGTGCCAATATGGCGATCTTCAAAGCGGCGATGCACTACAACGGTCTTCCTTTTGGCCATATGCGGGCTCCTGCATTGGACCTTACAGCTACGGAGACCAATTCCTTAATCGAAAAACTTATAGCGTACCAGAAAAAGTGGAAGTGATGAGTAATTTCGGCCGGAGTTTTATTCCGGCCGAAATGTTCCTGTTTCTCAATGAAGGAAGACATGGTATAGTTCTCTTTCGAGGAGAATGTTTTGGGTAAGATCACAAGCAAAGAAATTGCCAGACTTGCTGGGGTGTCAGTATCTACTGTATCTATTGTACTGAACAATAAAGCTGGGGTAGGAGAGGAGACTCGGAAACGGGTTTTAGATATTTTAGCCTCGTATGGGATTTTCCCTAAATCCAGCGGATACTTGCCTTCTCGGGGTGTAATCAGATTTTGTAAAATTGTAAAACATGGCCATATCATCAATGATCGACACAACGTATTCATAAGTGAGTACATCGACGGTGTGATAGATGAGGCAAAGAGTGTTGATCTGTCAGTAGAAGTTGCGACATATCAAAATGTACCAATTTCTGAAGTTGTGCAAGATTTGGCAAAATCCCCTAATATTGCCGGCTGCATCTTGCTCTCTACCGAGTTGTCTGAGGAAGATTTGTCCCAGTTTGCCTCGCTTCCAATACAACATGTTTTCTTGGATGCAATATATCCGTATGCGAAAGGCTCGTTTGTGACAATGGATAATGCAGGGATGGTTTATGAAGCGATTCGCTACCTGCATGAATTTGGCCATACGAGAATTGGTATGTTCACTTCCAGCGGATGTAGCAATTTCCATGCAAGAGAAGAAGCTTTTCTTGGCTCGCTGGAAAAACTTGATTTGCCTCGTGATGAGCGATTCATCATTCCTGTACAGAGCACCCATCAAGGCTCGTATGAGGATACCAAAGCATTTCTCATACGAAATACTTCCGAAATATTGCCCACTGCTTTTTTTGCTTGTAATGATATTGTTGCTATCGGGGCAATCCGAGCTTTGCAGGAGTGTGGGTATGATGTACCAAGCAGAATTTCAGTAATTGGTTTTGATGATCTTCCTATCTCATGCCTCTTGTCCCCAGCATTGACTACGTTATCAGTTCCAAAGCTCGAACTTGGGAGCTTGGCGGTCCGGGTATTGTTGGATGATAAGACTTCTATAGGTGTGATAGCATCACGGAAATCTGTGCTGGGCGGGACCTTGATTCATCGATCCAGCGTAGCGTTGCCAATTTGAATCGTATTTAACTGTGTTGCCTCCTTTGCCAGGAGGCTTTTTTTGTATCGATTCTACTCGAATTCATCAGTTGTTGTAAAAGAACGTGTAAAAAATACTAGAAATTTAATAAATATTTTTCTTGTGATTTAGAAAAAGTAGAGGTATCATGAAGATAAAGAGAGGTAAAAAGGTGCTTTCACATGCAGATCTACTAAAACTTAAACGCTGGAACACCCCAACTATTTATAATGGATGGGAGGCAATTACCAGGAAGGATCGACTTGAAGTTCGTTGCAACCGGGAGGAAACACGAGATTTCATGCCTCAAATGGGTCCGATGATTGGTTATGCCGTTACTTTGACATTTGAACCAAGCAAGAAAGAACATTTTCATGACAATGAGCGTGTTTGGTCGGAGTATCGCGAATATATTGCATCAGTACCGGGACCCAAGATTGTAGTTTTGCAAGATTTGGATTCACCCCACCAGATAATTGGCTCATTCTGGGGCGAGGTGTGTTCAAATATGCATAAAGCCTTGGGTTGCGTCGGAACCATTACCGATGGAGCTATCAGGGATATGGATGAAATGACCAATGCAGGTTTCAAGGCGATCGCAAGACGTCTTTGTGTTGGCCATGCCTATTCCATCCCTGTCGCTTGGAATCTTCCTGTTAAGGTTTTTGGTTGTACTATCAATCCTGGTGATTTGATACATGCAGATAAACATGGCTTCTTGGTTATTCCTGAGGAAGAACAAAATCATATTGTCGAAGCTGCTTCCTACATGGATGCAAACGAATGCCTCACGACTATTGGTGCAGCCAGACAAAGTTCTGGTAAAACATATCCACAAATTCTGGAAGCTTTAAATCAAGCCAATAGTGAGTTCTCTCGTAATACCAGTGTTTTTAAGAAGCGTTTGGGCCTTAACTGAATTGGGTTTCTCTAGAGCGTAGGCTCTGAAGAATTATACAACAAGAGGAGAAAAGAACATGAAGAAGACCTTGTTCATTCTGATGATGGTCGCTTTGGTAGCTACCTCTGTATTTGCGCAAGCAACTGCGGAAGCTCCAAAATTCCCGACCAAGCAAATCAACATCGTTGTCGGCGCATCTGCTGGCGGCACGTCTGATGTTGTCACGCGTTTTCTGGCAAAAGATGTTGAGACTCAATTGGGAGTACCCGTTGTAGTTACCAACAAGCCCGGTGGGTCCTGTTCTGTTGCCTTTGAATACATGGCAGCACAAAAACCTGATGGCTATAATATGATGTACATGCCTGTTGAGTCAGCGATGGTTAAGCCTCTTGGGTTGACAAATCTGGAACCTTCCTCCATCCGTTACATCGGTCTCGCAATGTATCTTCCTGCAACAGTGACGGTTAACAAGAATGCCCCTTGGAATACTTTTGAAGAATTAATCAAGTATGCAAAGGCCAATCCTGGAAAAGTAACCGTAGGAAATTCTGGTACTGGTTCAATTTGGCACTTTGCGGCTGCTGGTATTGAGCAGGCAACTGGCGTTAAGTTCAACCACGTTCCATTTGATGGTGGTGCAGCTGCTGCAACTGCTGTCATGGGTGGACACATTGATGTAGCAACTGTAGCTCCTGGTGAGGTTCTCACGGGTGTCCAAGGTGGAAACCTCAAGGTTCTCGCCATTGTAGATAACAACAGATCTGTTCTTTACCCGAACGTACCTTCTTTCAAGGAACTTGGATATGATGTTAAGATTCTTGGTTGGGGTGCTTTTGGTGTACCCGCCAATACTCCTGACGACATCGTCAAGACGCTCGAATCTGCATTTGCCAAGGCTATCCAGAGTCAAGGTTTCAAGGATCTTTGCACCAAGTACGGTCTAACTCAAGGGTATCTCAATGCTGCAGATGCACAGGCTTTTGCCGAAGCCCAAGCTGCATGGTACCAGAACGAGATTCCGAAGTTTAATCTTAAGTAACTGTGTATTATGTGGGCCATTTTGTAATGGCCCACATATGTATGGAGAGCAAACAGCGAAATAGTTTGTTTCTGGAGGTTGCATGAATAAGGCAGGCTTGGTTTTTGTTGGTATTAGCATTGCCGTGGCCCTTTTTTTTATGATACCGGCATTTTCAATGCCAGGAGGTTCTTCTGATGGAGCTCCAGGGCCGGGATATTTTCCAATTATTATATCAGTAATAATAATAATCTTATCAGTTTTGCAAGGTGTATTTTATTTACGTGAAGACAAGAAATCATTTGATCAAGATGTAACACAACGAAAGAATAAACCGATACTGTTTGTTGTTTGTATAACAATTCTTGCTTACACAATACTTTTTGCATTCATACCCTTTATCCCGCTGACAATAGTTGCTGTCGGGTTTCTGAATTGGCTATTTGGGAAGCAATGGGTGCCGAACCTCATTTTTTCTGTAGTTTTTACTTTGATTATCTATGTGATATTCAGCAAATTTCTACACGTCATGCTGTAATAAGGAGTAACGTATGGATTGGCTTTCTGCATTTGCTGGTGTATTCCGGCCTGATGTGTTTTTCTATCTCGTAGTGGGTGTTGCTTCAGGTGCTTTCATTGGAACTATGCCGGGTCTCACTGCTACGATGGCTGTTGCTGTGCTGACTCCCATTTCTTTCTGGCTGGAACCAGCATGCGGTTTTGCTATGTTGATCGGTGTATACAACTCAGCCATTTGGTCTGGAGGAATATCAGCAATTCTTATCAATACCCCTGGGACGCCTGCTTCCATGGCTTCAACATTCGATGGCTATAAGCTCTCTCAGAAGGGCTATTCGGGTTTGGCCCTGAATACTAATACCATCTGGTCGGTATTTGGAGGATTGGTAAGTACCATCTGCTTGGCTACCTTTTCTTTTCCTTTGGCTAAATTTGCACTTAGATTTGGTCCCTCGGAGTTTGCTGTAGTTGCCTTGTTTGGACTTACTATGATGGTAAGTGTGTCAGGTTCATCACCAATAAAAGGTTTGCTTGTTGGTTTCCTTGGACTTCTGCTTTCTACTGTTGGACTCGAGACTATCCATGCATATAAACGGTATACATTCGGACAGGCAGGGTTATTGGATGGATTTAACTTTGTAGCAGTCATGATTGGTCTTTTTGGTGTAGGCGAAATACTTTATCAGATTTATACTACTGAACGTGACACCCCAACAATGAAAGCAGAAGTTAAGACTAAAAAACAAATGCCTTCATTTAAATTATTGGGGAAATTGTTTCCAAAAAACCTTTTTGCATCAGCAATTTCTGTAATTATTGGTGCAATCCCTGGTGCTGGGGGTGATATTGCTTCCATTATCTGTTGGGGACAGGCAAAACGTACCAGTAAGCATCCCGAAGAATACGGAGAAGGTTCAATAGAAGGGCTCTCTGTTACTTGTACTGCAAATAATGCGGTTATCGGCGGAGCAATGACAACAATGCTATCATTGGGAATTCCGGGAGACTCAGTTACTGCAATCTTGATTGGATCCTTGATGATGTATGGAATGACTCCCGGCCCTATGTTATTCATTGAAAATAGACCTTTTGTTTTAACACTGATTACTCAAATGGTTATAGCAAACTTGGTCATACTGGTATTTGGATTGACTACGAGTAAGATTTATCCAAGACTCTTGGCGGTGAAAAAGACTTCTTTGTGGATTGTGATTTTGTTCTTTTGTTTTGTGGGAGCATACGCAATCAATAATTCCTATGTAGATCTTATCTCGATGGCAATCTTTGGCATAGTTGGATTCTTCTTTAGAATGCTCGATCTGCCCAACGGACCTTTCATTCTAGGATTGTTGCTTGGTAAGCTTCTTGAGGCAAATTTGAGAAGGACTTTGGCAATGACCATGGGGTCCTATGCAATTTTCATCAATAGTCCCATCAACGTAGTTCTTCTGCTTATCACGGTTTTATCATTGTTCCTGCCCACATTCAATAAGTGGAGAAAAGTACGGAAAGCCCGTTCAAATTGATACATTGAGGTAATAGAAATGAAAAAATTTGTAAATAATCCTGTTGATTTTGTTGATGAAATGCTAGAGGGAATTCTATATGCACATCCTGACCAGCTTGCATCTTGTGCAGGCTATTCACGGAATGTAGTGCGTTCTTCCTGTGAGGATAAGGTTGCATTAGTTAGTGGAGGAGGCAGTGGTCACCTTCCATTGTTTATGGGATATGTTGGGGAAGGACTTTTAGACGGGTGTGCCGTTGGTGGTGTTTTTCAGAGCCCGAGTGCCGACCAGATTTATGAAATAACAAAGCATGTCGATTCCAAGAAGGGTGTTGTCTACATATATGGGAATTATAGCGGCGACATCATGAATTTCGAAATGGCCGGTGAGATGGCTGAGATGGATGATATCCGGACTGCCCATGTGGTTGGAAATGATGATGTTGCTTCTGCCCCGAAGGGAGAGGAACATAAACGTCGTGGTGTTGCTGGTATCTTTTTTATCTATAAGACTGCCGGAGCAGCTGCCGAACAAGGGGCTTCCTTTGAGGAGGTTGTTCGTATCGCAGAGAAGACGAAAATGCAAGTACGTACAATGGGTGTGGCTCTTTCTCCTTGCATTATTCCTGAAGTTGGGAAAGCTTCTTTCAGCATCGGGGACAATGAAATGGAAATCGGCATGGGCATTCATGGAGAGCCGGGCATCCATCGATCTACGCTCCAGCCAGCTGATTTGGTTGTTGACCAGATGATGGATAAAATCCTCTCTGATTTGCCTCTCTCTCCAGGAGATGAAGTATCTGTATTGGTTAATGGCTTGGGGGCTACTCCGAAAGAGGAGCTGTACATAGTTTATCGAAAGATCGCACAGATTTTAAAGCAAAAGCAGGTCTCTGTATTTCATGTCTATGTAGGGGAATTCGCTACAAGCATGGAAATGGTTGGTTTCTCGATTTCATTATGCAAACTCGACGCTGAATTGAAGAACCTTCTTTCGATTGCTGCAAAGACGCCATTTTTTGAGCAGGCTGTGCTCCAAGGATAAAGGACAATATATGAAAACTTTAAAAGAAAAATTTCAATCATGTGATTTGATAACCGGTATGCATATTTGTCTCTCTGATCCAGCTGTCACGGAGCTGTGTGCCAACATTGGATATGATTTTCTCTGGGTAGAAACTGAGCACTCCCCGATGGATTACCAGAATGTACTGATGAATCTGATTGCTGCAAAAGCCGGAGGAACTCCTGCCATCGTGAGGATTCCTTGGAATGATGCCGTATTAGCAAAACGAGTTCTCGAAATGGGTCCGGATGGAATTATTTTCCCGATGGTAAGTTCTAAGGAGGAGTGTGATAGAGCTATCGCTGCAACCTTGTATCCTCCATTGGGCAACCGTGGATTTGGTCCCCAGCGAGCAGTTGGCTATGGATTGAAAAGTGCAGACGAGTACGTCAAGAAAACAAGTTTGGATATGATTCGCATCATCCAGGTTGAGACAGAGCATTGTATAGAGTATGAACTGGACAAAATGCTCGATAATCCATGGATTGATTGTGTAATGCTGGGGCCTTGTGATTTAGCTGCTTCCATCGGGAGACTCCCTGATATTACTTGCAGTGAATCAGTCCGGCTGCAGGATAAAGCTTTGAGCAAGATTCGAAAAGCAGGCAAAAGTGCAGGAACCTCAATAGGCAGCACTGATCAACGATGGATTAGATCCTGGTTTGATCGTGGTGCAAATGTAATTAGTTGTGGTACTGAAACTGCTCATATCATAAATGGTGCAAGAAACACACTTCAGATGATCAAGGGTGAATTGTTGACATCCGATGAGGGTGGAATGGTATGACAGATCGGAAAAAGGCTTTGCTTTCAACCCTGCAGGCAACCAAATTGGTTTGTGTCATACGAATCAGGAATTGTGAGAGTCTAGTCCCTGTAATGGAGGCTTTGTATCGAGGAGGTGTAAAAATTATTGAGATTACCTCGACAACTCCTAGTTTTGACTTGCAGATCCGAGCTATACGCGAAGCTTTTTCTTTAAGACCTGATTGTTTTGTGGGCGCTGGGACTATCCTCACAAAGAACCAAGCTGATCTTGCAGCACAGGCAAGAGCCGATTTCTTGGTAAGCCCGGTTTTCGATGAGGAGGTTTTCAACCATTGCAAATCTTTAGGATTGCCTGTGATGCCAGGTTGTATGACTCCTTCGGAATCATATAGGGCTTGGAAGGCTGGCGCTGATGTCGTGAAAGCCTTCCCAGGTCTGGTTTGTACCCCGCAATGGTTTTCCGACATCCGAGGGCCTTTACCTATGATTCCAATGATACCGACCGGGAATGTAAACGAAATTACTGCACCTCAATATATCAAGGCAGGAGCAATTGCGGTTGGTGTCGGCAAGGCGTTAGCAAGCGAAGAAGAAATTCTTGCTCATGATTGGGCTGCAATCGAGCAACATGCAAGACACTATATTGAACTGTTGTCACAATGTTAAGAGGATGACGAGATGAATGCAAAAGGATTGGTTTGTTTTGGTGAGTTGATGATTCGTCTCCAAGCACAGGGTTACGAAAAACTAGTACAATCCAACCTGTTTGAAGTGAAATACACTGGAGCAGAGGCCAATGTCGGTGTGTCTTGTGCGAATTATGGTTTACCTTCCTATGTAGTGAGCCAGGTTCCAGATCACGATATTGGACAAGCCTGTATCAATTATCTCAGGAGATATGGGCTGGATACCTCTTTTATCAAACGCGGTGGTGATCGATTGGGAATTCTCTATACGGAAACTGGATATTCTCAACGAGCAAGTAAAGTAATCTACGATAGGGCGGAAAGTTCTTTCACTGAATTAGAGTTGGGATTCTCTGAGTGGGAAGCCATCCTTCAAGGGAAAAGTTGGTTCCATTTTTGTGGGACTGCTCCTGCTCAGGGTGAACGAGTTAGGAAAACTTTACTTTGCGGTCTTCAAGTAGCAAAGGCGAACGGTTTGACTGTGAGTGTCGATTACAATTACCGTAGCAAATTGTGGAGCCGCAAGGAAGCGCGTGAAACAATGGAAAGTCTTATGCAATTTGTGGATATAGGAATTGGAAATGAAGAAGATTGTGAAGCTATGTTCGGTATAAAGGCGCAGGGGAGTGATTTCTCCAAAGGATTGGTAAACACTGCGTCCTATGAAGAAGTGGCTCAAACAATGGTCGATCGTTTCGGTTTGAAATACCAAGCTATCACTCTTCGTGAAAGTATATCTGCAAGTCAGAATGGATGGTCTGCAATTATAAGTGATGGGCTCACGAGTTTTGCGAGCCAAAAGTATGATGTACTTATAGTTGACAGGATTGGAGGAGGGGATTCCTTCTCTGGTGCTCTGATTTGGTGCATGTCTGAGAAAAAGGATTTGCAATTCGCAATTGATTTTGCTGTTGCCGCGTCATGTTTGAAACAAACCCTTCCGGGGGATTTTAACCTCGTCTCAAAGGATGATGTGCTTGCGCTGATGCAAGGCAATGCTACTGGACGAGTACAAAGATAAGGATAAATCTATGATATTTGATTCCTTGGATAAACTGCCATTCTATCTTCAGCATCTCCCATCCCTTCAAACAGTGATGGATGTTTTGGGCAAGGTTGACTTGCTCGAATCTTCTCCAGGTTTCCACAACACTGACAATCCATTGGTGCGCTACAATATCATTGATTATACGTCGGTAGATATAAGAAATCCTTTGGAAATTCATCGTCGAGAAGCGGATGTCCAAATTGTATTGATTGGCGAAGAGCTAGCTATTACTGCGCCTAGATCAGAATCAGTAAATGCTGGGCCATATGATGAGCAAAAGGATGCAGCATTTTTTGACTGTGACGCCACTATGCAAATGACACTAAGGCCCGGCTTGTTTGCTCTCTTTTTTCCAGGGGAGCCTCATCGCGGAAATATTGTACTTAAGGAACCTACAGCATGCCGGAAAGTGGTCTTTAAATTGACATTGGCTACAGATTAATCAGTCAGAGAAAGATTTTAGATTCTAATAATTTGCTGTTTTGTATTCCTTTAACCAACGTTCACAACTTAAGGCAGCTTCTAAGAATTCAGCAAATTGACTTGAGATTATGATGGTATTTGGTCTTTTTCTTTATCGCAGCCTTTCCACTGTGCGGTCAGGCTTGATAGGGCAAACGAAGGCCTGTGCTCGTTTTATTATCTTGTTCATCCTCGCTACGAGCGTCGCCTGGTTTCTTGCCGTCAATGCATGGATGATGTCGTCACGCAGGATGCCGACGAGCTTGTTTCGGTTGACCTGGTACTCATACTTGTTCTGCTTGTCTCCCCCTTCTTTGCGTATCCGCTTGGTCAGCTCCTCCATGACCATGAGCATGGTCGAGGCGAAGATGGTCGTCCAGTTGTCTTGCCTGAAGGCGTTTTTTTGTCTTGTTGGTGAAGTTTTCCAGCTGGAAGCGGTTCTTCAGCAGGTCGTAGGCATTCTCTGCCGACCTCCTTTAGAAGTAGATGCGCCTGAAATCTCCACTCTTGTGCTCGGTATCGTTGATAATCAAGATGTGAATGTCAAGGAATTTTTTCTCTTTGTCCTGCAGCGCTGCATAAGGTAGGTCATCCCCCTTGCCTCGAATTCCTTGATGAGGGCGATGGATGGATACCCCCTGTCGAGAGGATGAACATGCTTTTTCGACGGTTGGGTGTAGATGTTCGTACAATTCCATATGGCCGATTGCGCAGGAATGCTCGTCAAGCTTCTCACTAAAGACTGCGTCCAGGATACGGTTGTTGCTGATGTCGTACAGGCAGGAACCCAGGGCGTAGACTCGGTAGCCTTGTTCGCCGGTGAGAAGCACTTGCAACTTTCCTATGAAGTAGAACGTGTAATACCCCACCAGGTGGCCGGAGACTCGGTCCGCCTCACGCAGGTGTTGATAAATTTGCTGCATAATGCTGTCAAGTTCACCGAGGTGGGAGAGGTATCCATACGGGTAT
>WARP01003972.1_pt1 | contig 13138 bp, 9 predicted proteins | sample 4769151 | NCBI WGS metagenome assembly WARP01 (sample SAMN08893023, study PRJNA449175) | gut metagenome | isolation source: rumen sample fed with dry roughage | host: cow | place: India: Nagpur | collected 2016 | reverse complement strand
CAATGCGCGGTTTACGCGGATGGTGGGGAAGTCTTTGTCCTTGATATGGGCGAGGCTGTGAAGATTACGGACTTAGCGAAGAAGATGATTCGTTTGGCTGGATTAAAACCTGATATTGATATTAAAATTGAATTTACAGGGCTAAGACCTGGTGAAAAATTATACGAAGAGTTGTTAATTGATCATTCAACGAACAAACGGACAGAAAATAAAAAGATTTTTGTTGAGGAACAAAGAGATGTGACTCATGAAGAGTTACAATTAGAGTTGATTCAAGAAAAATTAGAAGACATGAAGGTCGATGAAGTCAAACAAATGGTTCAATCGGTTGTAAAGACGTATAAAATGAATGGGAAAGACGCAAATTAGTTTGCGTCTTTTGTGGAATATTGATTATAAAAGGGGGCATAATATGTGTGGAATCGTTGGCTATGTAGGTAAAAGACAGGCAAAAGAAATCATCCTTGAGGGTTTAACCAGATTAGAGTATCGTGGTTATGATTCGGCGGGGTTATCGATATTTAATCAAAGACATCAAATATTTGATGTCTATAAGGACATAGGAAGAGTTAATCAACTAAGAGAAATATCAAAATCGAGTGCATTTTCAAACATTGGTATCGGCCATACCAGGTGGGCAACGCATGGCAAAGTAAGCAAGATAAATGCGCACCCACACCAGTCATATTCCAAACGGTTTGTGATTGTACATAATGGGGTAATTGAAAATTACCAAGAGTTAAAAGCTCAGTATTTGACCAATACAATCTTTGAAAGTGAAACAGACACCGAAGTCATTGCTCAGTTAATTGAGACGTTTGCGAAAAACCTAAACGTCGAAAATGCAATCCTAACTACCCTAAAATTACTAAAAGGATCTTACGCGTTATTGATTCTAGACACAACCAGTCCAGAAGTTTTGTATGCAGCAAAACATAAGAGTCCGCTAATCTTAGGACAATCAAACGAAGGCATCACAATTGCTAGTGACTTGATGGCCTTGGTTGGTTATGCGGACACTTACGTACCAATCGAAGACAAAACGTTCATTGTGTCAAATGAAACAACGACCAGGTTTTATGATTTGGATCACCATTTAATCCATCCGACGTTTAAAAAAATAGAACTCGATGAATCAAGTGTTGAAAAGGGTGAGTACGCGCATTTCATGTTAAAAGAAATACATGAACAACCGAGTGTGGTAAGAAGACTTGTGTCTAACTACTTAAACGATACCTACACATTTGATCAAAACCTAATTGAAAAGATGAGACAATCCGATCGCATTTACGTTCTTGCGGCAGGCACATCGATGCACGCCGGGTTCATTGGTAAACGCTTGTTTGAATCCCTTGCAGGTATTCCTACCGAGGTTCACATCGCAAGTGAGTTTGCGTATCAAATGCCTCTTTTGACCAAAAATCCATTCTTTGTCTTAGTTTCACAAAGTGGTGAAACCGCGGATTTACGGGCTTGTTTGGTCAAACTCAAGAAACGCAATTACGAAATTCTAACCATCACAAACGTCATCACCTCGACCTTAGCAAGAGAAGCCAACTACGCACTTGAGTTATTTGCAGGACCTGAGATTGCGGTGGCATCAACGAAAGCCTACGTTGCTCAAGTTGGCCTTCTTGCGATATTAGCCAATGAACTTGGGGCTCGTCCAATTAATCTGTATCAAGAATTAACCAAAGTCGCTCTAGCGATTGAGAACTTCTTAAGTGAAGAAAAAATGTTGGATATCACGAGACGAATGTTCACTAAAAAAGAGTGTTTCTATATTGGTAGAGGCGTCGATTACTACATTGGACTAGAAGCCGCACTTAAATTAAAAGAAATCTCCTATATCCATACCGAAGGGTTTGCCGCAGGGGAATTAAAACATGGCACGATTGCCTTAATCGAAGAAGACACACCAGTGGTTGCGATTATTTCAGATGTTTCGATTAGTTCAAACACCAGAAGTAATTTAAAAGAAGTTGAAGCAAGAGGCGCAAAAACATTGATTATCTCAATGAAAGAAGCAAGTCAAAAAGACGATGATATTGTGCTTGATGACGTGTATCCACTCTTATCGCCCATGGTGATGGTCGTACCAACACAGTTATTTAGTTATTATGCGGCACTTGTCCGTAGTTATGATATTGATAAACCGAGAAACTTAGCTAAAAGTGTCACGGTAGAATAGAGGTAAAATTATGGGAAAATATTTTGGAACGGATGGCATCCGTGGGGTCGCGTTTGAAAAACTCACCGCTGAGCTGGCTTTTAAAGTTGGCGTAGCGATTGGGCAAGTCATCAAACCTAAAACAATTGTGATTGGGACAGACACCAGAAAATCAAAAGACATGCTTGCTTACAGCTTATCCGCAGGGGTAATGAGTCAAGGTGTTGATGTGCTATTTGCTGGGGTTGTCTCTACACCGATGATTGCTTATTATAGCGAAATACATCAAACCATTGGCGTGATGATTACGGCCTCACATAATCCTTACATGGATAATGGTATTAAAGTATTTAATAAGGGATACAAAACAGTAGACGCCCTTGAACTAGAATTAGAACACGTTATCGATCATGGGCCATTTACGCCCTCAGCTGTCTTTGGTAAGTTAACACTCACAGAAGACGTAAAGAAAGCCTATCTGGATTTTTATGAAGGATTAGGATTAAAACCAAGCACACTAAAAATCGTTTACGATAGCGCGAATGGCGCAAACTATGAAATCGCAAAAACGATATTTGATCGCTACTACCCAAACGCCCGACAGTATAACAACACACCAGACGGGTATAACATTAACGTTTCATGTGGCTCAACACACATGGACTACATCAGTCAAAAAGTCGTTGAACAACAAGCTGACATTGGCTTTGCCTATGACGGGGATGGTGATCGCTGTTTGGTTAGTGATTCAAATGGCAAACTCATCGATGGGGACTTACTGATGTATGTGTTTGCGACCTACATGAAAGAAAAAGGATTATTAAAGAAAAACCATTTGGTAGTTACGAAGATGAGTAACCCAGGGATGTTAAAAGAGTTAAAGAATCAAGGCATCACCTTTAGTCTAACTGACGTGGGTGATAAATACGTGTTTAAAGAAATGAACGATAATGGATACTCACTTGGTGGGGAAGCCTCTGGACACATCATCTTAAATCATTTGATGCATTCAGGCGACGGGTTATTAGTATCCTTATACTTACTTAAAATCTTAGAAGAAAAACAAATCAAACTCGAAGACTTAATTAACCACATTGAACTTTATCCATTAACACTCGTTAACTTAAAGAACATCGATAAAAAAGTCTTAGATAAAACAGAGGTTAAATCGCTAATTGAAGAGGTTAAACAAACTTTAGGTGAAGATTCACTTGTCTTGATTAGACCAAGTGGAACCGAACCCCTCGTTCGTGTCACCATCTCTCATCCAAATACCGCGCTTGTCAATGACTGTGTTGATAAACTTGTTGATTTAATTAAGAAAGAAGGAACCCTATCATGAAAAAATACGCTTTAATTTTAGCCGCTGGTAAAGGCACCAGAATGAAGACGGATTTGCCAAAATGTGCATTCCCTATTCTAGGAAAACCAATGATCGAGTACATCGTAGAAAATTTAGAGAAGTCACAAATCGATGAAATTGTAACGATTGTCGGACATAAAAAAGAAGTCATTATTGACCTACTTAAAGATCGTTCAACTTATGCCATTCAAGAAGAACAATTAGGGACTGGTCACGCCACCCTTCAAGCAGCAAGTCTTTTAGAAGATAAAGAAGGCGTTACGTTTATCCTACCTGGCGATATGCCTTTAATGGAATACCCACTTATGGACAAAATCCTTCGTTCACATGAGGAAATGGGAAATGATCTTACCATCGTTTCGATGATGTTCGATAACCCTAAAGGCTATGGTAGAGTCGTTAGAGATGAGTATGGTGTGGTTACCTCAATCGTTGAAGAAATTGATTGTAACGATGCGCAAAAACAAATCAAAGAAGTAAATTCTTCGGTTTATGTGGTTAATAATCAAGCGTTATTTCAAACACTAAAAAAAGTAAAAAAGAACGATCGTAAAGGCGAATACTATCTAACCGACATCGTTGAATTAATGCATCAAACACATAAGGTGAATACATTTACTGTACGTGAGCCGCGTGTGACGATGGGCATTAACGACTTATACAACATTTCAATTGCAGAAAAGATTTTAAGGGATCATATTAACAAGTCACACATGTTAAATGGTGTTTCAATCATTAACCCTGAGACGGTCACCATCGGACATGACGTTATCATTGAAGAGGGGGTTTGGATTTATCCGAACTCAACGATTGTTGGAGATTCTATTATTAAAAAATACGCAAAAATTGGACCAAATTCAGAGGTAAGAGATTCCATCATTGAAGAATACGCTGAAATTAGACATTCACTTGTCATTGATTCGAAGGTCGGTAAATACACGACCGTTGGGCCATTTGCTCATTTAAGAGGTCACGCTGAGATTGGTGAACATAACCGAATTGGTAACTTCGTTGAAGTGAAAAATTCGACGACCGGTAAAGACACCAAAGCGGCACACCTATCCTACATTGGTGATGCGGTGGTTGGTAACCGTGTCAACTTTGGTTGTGGCTCAATTACCGTCAACTACGATGGGGTAAAAAAACACAAGACCAACATCGGTGATGACGTCTTTATTGGTTGTAACGTCAACATGGTTGCGCCACTGACGGTTTCAGATAAAGTGTTTATTGCTGCTGGATCTACGGTAACCAAAGACATTCCTAAAGGATCGCTTTCTATCGCGAGAAACCAGCAAATCAATAAAGAAGATTACTACAAACATTTGATTAAACCAAAAAACGATAAATAAAATTAATTTGGTGTCTAGGCTTTTCGCTTAGGCATCTTTTTTTCTATTCAATAAAGCCCAGTCCTACGTTTAACTTAGAATGAAATTTAATGTTTCTTAAGCCCATCTATGGTAGAATTAGAGTAGACCGCAAGGGGGATTTAACGATGGCATTTAAAAGAAATAAATTACTAGATGATCTTCTAAAATTAAGAGAAGAACTTAGACTTAAACACACAACTGACATAAAGGTACCTTCCATTTGTAGCGATGATGCATTGTTGGAAATGAGTAAAGAACACCCACTTAAAGAAAGTGATTTTTTAGCCATTCAAGGACTAGACTCGAATTTCATTGAAGTCTATGCACTTGATTTTTTAAGTGTGATCAAAAGACACAACAGCGAAAAATCGAAAACCGTCAAATTATCAAAAGAAGCCTATAAGGTCTTAGATCATTACAAAGACCGATTGTCCAATATATCAAGAACTAACCCAAATCTCTACATGGGACGAATTGATCAAATTAGAAGTTTTGATTTGGCATTTGAAGAAATCAAAGAAGAGCTTTATCACTTTGTTTCATCAAAGAAAAATCAATTGACCCTACCGCTTAAGGAATCTGAATACAAACACTTAGTTGTGCTACATAGAGAATTATTCAAAGACTATAAAGAAACAGGGGGTTATCATTTATACGTCGCTTACCCTTACGTCACAGGTATTTTTAAGAAAGATAACTTTACAATCAAAGCCCCGCTTTGTTATATTCCGGTGACACTTACAAGAAATAAGCAAACATTTACGATTGATCGTGATCTCTCAAAAGACATCACATTAAACCGTGACTTGTTACTTGCGGCTTCTAAGATCGCTAAGAATCAGGTTGATTTTGACATGCCATTTATAGATAATATATCTAAAAAAACGTTGAGCGAAATTATCTTGCCATTTTACAATACCCACGGCATTGAACTAAAAATTGACGACTTCAATCCGTTTATGCCATTTGTTAATGAACGAAAAGAATCTTTTTTTAAACGTAAGAAAGGTATCTTTGAAGTCCTGCCTTACGTTACCTTAGGCAGGTATCATCTGTATTCATCGATGATTCAAAAAGATATGGCTCAAATATTGAATGACAAAAAATACAATGACCTATTAGAAGGGTTAATCGATGAAAAAAACTTGGATGCCCCAGAAAAACCAACGGACACGACGCTTTCGAAAAAAGATATTAATGAAAAAAACATTACCTACATCAACCCTTTAAATTTCTCACAAGAAAAAGTGATTGAACTAATCAACAGTGAAAAGAAAATGGTTATTTGGGGGCCACCTGGCACTGGTAAGAGCCAAGTAATTACAAGTTTAATCGCCTCAAGTGTGTTAAAAGGTGAAAACGTATTAGTCGTCAGTGAGAAAAAAGTAGCGCTTGAAGTCATTTATAACCGGCTTGAAGAAGCGAAAAAATATACGATGTTCTTAGATGATGTATCAAATAAACAACCATTCTATGAAAAACTTTCTCACATGATTGATCATAACCCACCCAAACGAACCAAAAACAATGACACCTATAAACTAGAAGAACAAATTGATCAACTAAACGAAACCTTTAATCAATCAATTCGCTTGCTATACCAAGACAAGCTTGGACATAAAGAAGTCTATCATTTTTATGAACGTTATTTAAAAGACAAAGACATCAATTTAGCCCTTACCCCAAAGATGGTCTTGGAGTTATTTAAAGAAGGGTTAAAGAAACCGACATTCTTAGAACTAGATCAAATTGAACAAACGTTTGATAAAGATTCTAAACTAAAAGAATACATTGATTACCACAGGTATTTGGTCAAATACCCTTGGTTCTTAACCTTAGAAACTAAAATATCGAGATCCTCAAAAATGGAATTTAATGACTTGTATCAAACCATATTAAGTTATCATGAAGAAAAAGTAGGCTCAAGATACTTTAAGAAAAGACGTTTGAAAAGAGCATTCATCAAAGAAAATCAAACAAAATTGAGTTATCTGACCAATAAGAAGAATCAGGACAAAAAACTAATTAAAGCATTTGAATCAGACCTTGGTTTTGTCACCTACGTTAAAGAAATGATGAACAAGCTAAACAAACTAAGAACCGTTTACCTAGGGTTTAATAAAAAAGAAGTCAGGTTCTTACATTTGTTTGTCGCAGATTCACGTCTTAAAGAATTAAGTGATACCCACAAACTAAGAACCTATTTATTTGATGCATATTACACTGGGTACTTAGAAAACTTGAAAGCACTGAATCAAAAGTACTTGTATATTTTTGATGATTATGAAAAAAGAATTAACGAGCTTCGCGTATTGATTGAAGAAAAAAGACAAGTGTCCTTAGAGTCGTTTGTTATGTCTCTTTATCAAAACGCACTTAAATTATCAAATACCAAACGCATCATGGACATCAAACGTATTTTAGAAGCGGATAAAAAGCCAAGTATGAAAGCCTTCTTTGATGTCTTTCACTTAGAACTCACCTCAAACATTAAAGTTTGGTTATTAACGCCTGAAGTGGTCAGTGCGTTACTACCACTTCAAACAGGACTGTTTGATTTGGTCATCTTTGATGAGGCTTCACAGCTATACGTTGAACGCGGTATTCCTGCGATTTACCGAGCGAAAAAGGTCGTTATTGCTGGTGACCCTAAACAGTTAAGACCATCCTCCCTTGGTGTTGGTCGTATTGAAGAAGATGACGACTTAGATGATGGTGAACTCTTAAAAGACATCACAATTGATGCGAAAAGTTTATTAGACCTTGCAAGATATCGTTATAAAGAAACCTTGCTAAACTACCATTACAGATCTAAATATGAAGAATTGATTTTATTTTCAAACCATGCGTTTTATGACTCAAAGTTGATTGTTTCTCCAAACGTAGAGACACCTAAAAAACCACCAATCGAATACGTTTATGCGAAGGATGGTTCTTTTATCAATAAGAGAAACCCAATAGAAGCCAAAGAAGTCATCACACTTTTAAAGAAGATTCTTAAAGAAAAAGATCCAGAAGAAACGATTGGTATCATTACGTTTAATTCAACACAAAGAGACGTCATATCCGATTTAATTGATGAAGAACTCTTTAAAGGCAACGGTTATCAAAAACTACTGGAAAAAGAAGTTTACCGTAAAAGCGATCAAGAAGATCAATCGCTCTTTGTCAAAAACATCGAAAACGTTCAAGGTGATGAACGTGACATCATCATTTTTTCGATGGGGTATGCTAAAGACGACAAGGGTGTTGTCAAACGTCGTTTTGGATGGTTAAACCATGAAGGTGGACAGAATCGGTTAAATGTTGCGATTACAAGAGCGAAAAAGAAAATCTATTTTGTATCCTCTTTATACCCAGAAGAATTAAAAGTCGATGATCTAAGTGGTAAAGGCCCAAAACTACTCAAAGATTTTATGCGGTATTGTTACTACATATCAACCGGGAAAAAAGAATTAGCTAAAGAAGTCTTATTACAACTATCTAGTAGCGAGTCAAGTACCAAAGTTGTCATCGAAAAGAGAATGACTGAAGAAATAAAAGCGCGTGTTGAGAAGCTTGGGTACATCGTAGAACACGACTTAGGCATTGGACAGTTCAAACTGGATTTAGCAATTAAAGACCCAGTCGAAAATAAATACGTCTTAGGGGTGATTTGTGATTTAGATGAGAACCCATCAAACGCAAGACTTTCACTTCTACACCATGAGAAATTTTTAGAATCGAGGGGTTGGCAAACCGTTAGAATCTTCCATAGTAACTGGTATGAAGATCAAAATAAAGAATTAAAACGAATCAAAGACAAATTAAAGTCAATTTAACAAAAAAAGTCAAACTTCGGTTTGACTTTTACTTATAAATTAAGGACATAATCTAGAATAGGTAGGGCATTAATCTTTCTTTTAATGTTTGGCTTAAGGGTTGTTTATTCTTTGTTTCTTTGTTAAGCTGAACCACTGTTGAAACGGCTCTTGAGACCATTTCATCACCGACATAGAGTGCTTGACTAAATGTGATTGAGGTTGTCCCAATCGCTTTAATGTAGAGAAAACTCTTTACTTTGTTTGGGTAAGTTATCTCTTTGATAAACTCGATTTCAATGTGTCTTAATACGTAATAGGCATCCTTATCGACGAGTGGGTCATTTTTATACATTAATAAGGATAATCTTGGTGCTTCATAATATTCATTATAAACCGCGTTATTGACATGTCCAAACATGTCGATGTCCTTAAAACGAACGTCTAAGATCTCACTATAGCTTTTTAGGGTCATACGTTTGTCCATACTACCACCTCACTACCAACATGATAACATAAATCTACCAAATATACCGACTGAAGTTTCTTATGTTTTATGGGTTTCTTGTAAGCACTTTTATTGTATAATGAATGTAGGGAGGATATGCTTATGAAATACGTGCAGTTGGATTCCTATGGCAGAAGGGAAGATCCCTTTTATTTTGCCGTAGAATCGGTTTTATTAGAAGATTTAAATGACGATGTTTTCTTTATATGGCGTGTGTTTGACGCGGTCATTATTGGAAAACACCAACTCCTACAAAATGAAGTGAATCAATCGTATACGACAGAAAATAAGATTAAGATTTTTAGACGTTTATCTGGTGGAGGCGCTGTCTTCTCAGATCGCGGATGCATCAAATACAGTTTTATAACAAAAGAATTTAATAAAGAAACCGTCTTTAAAGATAATTTAGAAAGAATAAAAAGCGTTTTTGATTATTTAAAAATTCCTGTAGAAATCTCAGGCAGAAATGATGTTTTGTATGAGAAAAAGAAATTTTCAGGCAACGCCTATTACCGTACGAAGCACGGGTCATGTTTGCATGGCACGATTCTATACGATACTGACTTTGAAAAACTGGTTCGTTCGATTAGTCCTTCAGATGAAAAACTGATTTCTAAGGGTATAACATCTGTTAGAAGCCGAGTCATTAATATGAAAGACGTGGTTGGGCTTAACCAAGAGGACTTTGAAACGATTTTAGTTAATCAACTATGCGATGGCGTCATTGAATTAACAGAAGATCAAATAAAACGGATTAAAGCGTTAGAAAAAACCTACCATAGTGAGGCATTTATTTTTCAGAAAAACCCACCTTACCAATACCAACAAGAAAAACGATTTGCTTGTGGCAGTGTCGGTCTAACCATTGAGGTAAAAAAAGAAATCATTACAGATGTGTTCTTTTATGGGGATTTTTTCTTAAATCAAGAATTAGACAAGATCAAGCAAACACTTTTTGGACAATCCTTTAACAATTTAAAGATCAGAGAACTTTTTAAAGAAATTGAAATAAGTGACTACATCAATGGGTTATCAAATGATGAATTTTATGAATTGTTTCCAATAGAAAGAGGTCAAGATGAAAAAGACTCCACTTTATGATTTACACTTAATTTATGGCGCAAAAATGATTGAGTACGCCAACTATTTAATGCCTGAGCAGTTTAGCTCAATCATTAAAGAACACCAAGCCGTCAGAAGTGAGGCAGGCATGTTTGACTGCTCACACATGGGCGAATTTGTCGTTGAAGGAAAAGACGCACTGAAGTTTTTGAATTACGCTTTATCAAATCAGTTTAATGACCTTGAAATAAAGAAAGAACGTTACAGTTTACTACTGGATTCAAACGGTTATATTTTAGACGATTTGATGGTTTACCGTCTAGCTGAAAATAAGTACCTGCTTGTTGTTAATGCCTCAAACATTGATAAAGACTTTAAACAGTTAAACAAATTAAAAGAAGTATTTGAGGTAAATTTGAAAAATGTATCTGAGGCTTACGGATTAATTGCATTACAAGGACCAAAAGCCAAAGATGTTCTTGAAGCACTGATACCTGGTGTTGGTCAGTTACCTTTCATGAGTTTTGATGAGTTTACATATAACAATGAGGTTTGCTTGATTTCAAGAAGTGGTTACACGGGTGAAGATGGCTTTGAAATTTATGGTGGACCACAAGTGATAAAGTCAATTTATCAACGTCTATATGAAACAAACCAAGTGACTCCATGTGGGCTGGGTTCAAGAGATACTTTAAGGTTTGAAGCAGGGCTGCCTTTGTATGGTCATGAAATCAATGGCTTTACCACACCAATCGAATCGAGACTAGATAGTTTTTGTAGGTATGATAAAGAATTTGTGGGTAGAGATGCGCTACTTAAATTAAAAGAAGAAGGCATCACTAAGCGTTTAATCGGCATTGAACTTTTAGAAAGAAATATCGCAAGAGAAGGTTATATGATTTATAAAGAGGGCTTAAATGTCGGCTACATCACCACGGGGTATATGATTCCAGGTACATCAAACGTATACGCGAATGCTTACATTGATCAACAAGTAAAACTAGGTGAGGTTGTTGAGGTTCAAATCAGAAATAAAATGGTAAAAGCGAAACTAAGAAATCGCAAATTTTACGATAAAAAATACGTTAGAGGAGAAAAGAAAAATGGCTAAAGTAGTTGAAGGATTGTTTTATAGTAAATCCCATGAGTGGGTTAGAATTGAAGGAAATAAAGCATTTGTCGGTATCAGTGACTACGCACAAGAATCCTTAGGTGCGGTGGTGTTTGTTGACCTACCAAGCGTGGGTGATTCGTTTTCAAAAGATGAAGTGTTTGGCGCAGTCGAATCGGTCAAAGCCGCTTCTGATTTATTAATGCCTATTAAAGGTAAAGTCACTAGCGTCAATGAAGCACTACTAGATCAACCGGAGTTACTCAATGAAGATCCATACCTAAATTTCATTCTAGAGGTTGAACTTGAAAGCACACCTGACTTATCTTCATTGATGGACGCAAGCACCTACTTAAAAGAAAGTCACTAGGAAAATAACGATGTTTAAATACTTTCCACACACAGAAAAAGACATCAAAGACATGCTAGAAGTCACGAAAGTCGATTCGATTGATGCGCTTTTTAATGGCCTACCTACCAAGTTGGGTTATCGATACGACTACAACCTACCAAGATCGATGTCTGAAAATGAGCTTAGAAGCCATTTTAAACAATTAGAAAAGAAGAACCAACCCTTAATTACATTTAGAGGTGGTGGCATATACGATCACTACATCCCATCGGCGATTAGTGAGATCGTCAGAAGAGAAGAATTCTTAACGTCTTACACGCCTTACCAACCAGAAATTGCTCAAGGGACGCTTCAATACATTTTCGAGTTTCAAAGCATGATTTGTGAACTCACAGGGATGGACGTCTCAAATGCTTCGATGTACGATGGGGCAACCGCATCAGCTGAGGCGATGTTTATGGCCACAGCAATCACCAAACGTAAAAAAATATTAATCAGTGAGGCGTTATTTGATGGCGTCAAAGAAGTCATTAAAACCTACGCCAAATACCGCCAAATTGAGGTCATTGAAGTACCGTCAAAAGAGGGGCATTTAGCTCTTGATTTATCACACTTAGAAGACATTGCCGGGTTAATCGTACAACTGCCTAATAAATACGGCTTAATTGAGGATTTTTCTTTGATTGCACAAAAAGTTAAAGAACATAAAGGCTTAATGATTATCAATAGTGATTTACAAGTTCATAGTCTCATCAAATCACCAAGAGAGATGGGCGCAGATATTTCAATCGGTCATCTTCAGAGCCTAGGCATGCCAATGTTTTTTGGTGGTGCTCACGCGGGCTTTTTAGCAACCACCAAAGAACACATCAGAAAAATGCCAGGCCGTATTTGTGGACTGACAAACGACATCGATGGCAAACGTGGGTTTGTTTTAACATTACAAGCCAGAGAACAACACATCAGAAGAGAAAAAGCCAACTCGAACATTTGTTCAAACCAATCGTTAATGGCGCTTTGGGCAACCATCTATCTTTCTTTGATGGGTAAACAGGGTCTAAAAGAAGTCAATGAACAATGCTATAAGAATAGTCACTATTTAGAAGAACAACTCTTAAAACTAGAAAGCTTCAAGCGTGTCTATCAAGGGTTCTACATCAAAGAATTTGTGATTGAAACAACGCTTGACCGTAACAAACTAGAAACCTATCTAATTAAAAAAGGATTTTTATCAGGCATAATGCTGGATGAAAATCAACTGATTTTTAGCGTCACTGAACGAAGAACAAAAGAAGAAATTGACCAATTTGTGTGTGAGATTGCGAGGTTTGAACATGACACCCTACGATAAATTAATTTTTGAATTATCTAAAACCGGTCGTGTTGGCTATCAACTCGA
>WARP01000623.1_pt1 | contig 13170 bp, 9 predicted proteins | sample 4769151 | NCBI WGS metagenome assembly WARP01 (sample SAMN08893023, study PRJNA449175) | gut metagenome | isolation source: rumen sample fed with dry roughage | host: cow | place: India: Nagpur | collected 2016 | reverse complement strand
TAAGAGCATTAACTACTAAATCTGTTGGAGGAGAACAAGGATTAGAATTGTCGGAAATGATATTAATATTATCTATTATACTTGCAATACCATTACCTAACGATCCATCATTTTTCCATACAAATACAAGCTTTCTTTGCACACCAATTCCTGGGCTTGCAATTTTCTTGCTTAAGGTTTGTGTGCCAGTTAGAAGATTAATATAGTTATTTGATCCATTTTGCATTAGAATACCAGGAGCATAGCTATTGGTTGAATAATATATTATTGAAGTAGAAGGGTTAAATACTGTGTCCTTATCTACTAAAAATACTTTTAAATAGTCAAATGATGATTCCCCTCCAATAGTTAAATCGAATGATATTTGAATGCTGTCAGTAGTATTAAATTCAAATAATTTTTCAGCAACTACAGAACTAAATGAAGTCAATGTATAACTTGCATCAGCATTATTATTTGAAACAAATAGAGCATTTGAAGTTCCACCAGTTGGAGTACCAATCATCCACCTATTTGTACAAGAACCATTCTTTAATAACCAACCATTATTTCCTGGAGTTTCAAAATCACAAGTGTATGGTATTTGCTCTGGAAATTGTTGAGTTGGAATAATTATTGTATTTGTAGCATTAGATGTTGATTGATCGAAACAAACTGTCTTTGCATATATTTCATATTCAGTTTGATGTAGTAGATTTGGAATTGTTATAGATGTTGTATTTGTACTAAGTGAATCCCAATTATTAGTGTTTACTTCTCTGATATATACTCTCCATTCTGTATCTGAAGGGTCAGCAGGAGTAATATTAATGTCTATGCTAGTTGCCTGAGATGAAGAACTAATTGATGAAGGTCTTGCACAAGATGGAGAAAAGTCAATAACAACATCATCAATATAGAAATAATTTGTTGTTGTGTTATATTGTGATTTAAATGCAATAAACTGACCAGTTCCTGTGTAGGAGCTAAAGTTAACTTCAAATTCTTCCCATGTAGAAGATGCAGAAGGTTGAACTGTATCAATTGGAGTAAATGAAGTAGCATCAATTGAGTCCATAACTCCAACAATTAGATTACTTGTAGTATTTCCTGTTCTCAACCAGAATGTTGCCATCAAAGTATTAATTGGAATTGAAGCATCAATTTCTGGCAATACTGCAATATTATAAGTTCCAGAAGAAGCATAGAAGTATAATGATGCAGGAGCACTATGATTTGTTGTTTGAAGGTATGGATATGTTGAATATGTAGTTATTTTAGACCAGCAAGAAGGGAAGTAAGTAGAACCTGTTCCTCCATAAGTATCGAAGTTTTCAGTATAAGGCAATGTAGAAATTATATCACATGCTGTACGGAAATTTATTATTGAACTTGGAGAAGATAAGTCTGTTCCACAATCTAATCTTACATATGCATTATATGCTGTATTAGCTGTGAAAGTAGTGAATGAATATGTTGGTGTTCCTGTAATATATATTGAATCATAATCAGTAGCACTTTCAGTTTTATAATATAACCACCATCCGTTATCAGAAGCTGTTGATGTCCAATTGGCATCTGCTGAGGTTTGTGAAATGTTTGAAATTGTTAGTGTTGGAGCAGCACATGTAATTGGAGTGATTGAAATATTGTCAATTGCAGCAGGAGGGGTTGTTCCACTGCTACCATCATTTCTCCAAACAAACATTAATTTTCTTACTGTTCCAGCTTCTCCTTGATAAGGCACTACTACTGAATGACTATTAACAGTTGTTGGATTGCTTACATTATTGAAATATGCGTTTGCTCCATTAAATAGAACTACACCTGTTGAATAAGTTGAACTACCATAATATGGTGTTGAAGCTGAACCTACATAAGTAGTGTCTTGATCAACAACATAAACCTTAATATAATCAAAAGATGATTCTCCTCCTAATCTTGAATCAAAAGTAAGGGTATAACCTCCTGCACCATCAAATTCAATTAGTCGACTTGCAACAACTGTACTTACTGTAGTTAAGGTATAAGCATTACTTACCCCATTATCATTTGAAATATATAATGAGTTTCCAGTTATTGGTGTTGCAGAAACTGCATTACCAATAAACCATTTATTAGTTGCTCCACCATTTGAGATAGACCAAGAGTTTTGTTCATCTACATCTTCAAAGTCACAAGTATAAGGGAGTTGTGCTGGTAATCCCATTGTATTGATTGTAACAACATTCGACCAATTCCCTCCACATGCTTGACGTACTGCAAAGCTATATGGTGTGCTAGGTATTAATCCTGAAATAGTATATGGTGGGACTCCAGTTGCATCAGCTACAGGAATTATTATCCCGGTTGTTGGATCAAATCCTGTTCCAACAGCGTCATAAGAAATTTCCCATCCTTGACCTGCTGAATTTATTGCACTCCAATTTAGAGTTACATCTGATGATGTTACTGAAGAAACTTCTACACTATAAGTATTTGGACATGTTGGAATCACATCTATTGTTAAGTCATCAACATAAGCATAAGAATTTGCTGTTGTATAAGCATTCTTAAATGCAAGATATTGACCTGTCCCAGTATATGCACTTAAATTAATTTCAAAAAACTCCCATGTTGCAGTTGCTGAAGCAGTAATAGTTGTTATTGAATCAAATGTTGTTGCATCTGTTGGGTCGGACATTGCACCAATTATCAATCTATCTGTTGCACTATTATTTTTGTAGTAGAATGACGCCATTAATGTATTAATAGGAATTGACGCATCAAAAGGTGGCATTATTCCAATATTGTAGGTTCCTGATGTTGGTGTATAAAAATAAAGACAACCAGGAGCACTTTGAGTAGAAGTATTAATAAATGGCATTGTCGATGAAGTGTATGTGTTTATTCTTGCCCAGCATGAAGGAAGAGGATATGTTGTAAGTCCTGTTCCATAAGTATCAAAGTCTTCAAAATATGGTAATGTAGAAATTGCAGCACAAGCAGTACGGAAGTTTGAAACACCTGTAGGTTCAGATAATTCTGTTCCGCAATCAGTAGAGACGTAAATATTGTACAATGTATTTGCAGTAAGAGTAGTAAATGAATATGTAGGTGTTCCAGTAATATATATCGAATCATAAGAAGTTGCTGCTGCTGTTTTATAATATAACCACCATGCATTATCTGTTGCATTTGCAGGAGCCCAAGTAACATCAGCTGAAGTAGTAGAAATATTTGAAACTTCAACTGAAGCCGGTTTTGAACATGCAGGGATATAATCAACTACAATATCATCAATCCAATAATAATATACTGAAGAAACAGTATTTTGTCTAAATGCGATAGATTTATTTAATCCATTTAAAGTTGTACCTGCGAATATAACTTCATATTGATTATATGAAGTGTTTGTTGGTTGAATAACTTGAACACTTTCAAAAGTTAATAAATTATTTGGATCTGACATAACACCAACTTCTATAGTTCCTGAAGAAGTTGTACTTTCTGCCATTGCCCAGAAAGTTACTCTAAGAGTATTGATGTCTTCTCCCATTGGTGGAGTTACAGCATAAGTTGGAGAACCTACTGCAGAATGAATTTCCAAACTTGCTGGAGCACTATGTACTCTTGCTGCTGCTGTGCTTGTTTTTGGATATGTACTGTAAATAACAGGTCTTGCCCAACATGGAGGAAATGCTCCAGCTGCTCCTAATGAGTCAAATCCTTCAGTGTAAGGAAAAGTTGTTACAGGAGCACAAAGAGCTGTTTTTATAGATATTGGATTTGTTGCTTCTGATAATTCTGTTAAACAATCTGTTCTTAAATATATATTATACGTTGTATTTGCTGTCAAATTTTGTAAAACGTATGGCTGTTGAGTAACATAAACAGAATCATAATCTGTTGCGTTTGCTGCTTTCCAGTATAAATACCATGCTGCATCTCCAGTATTTCCAGGTATCCAGCTTAGTTCGATTTCTTCGTCAATAACGTAACCTGTATTTATTGCTGTTGGACGAGCACATGCTGGAATATCAGAAATTGACACATCGTCTATATTCAAATAATATCCTCCAGTTGTATTTCTAACAAATGCAAATCTATAATCACCTATAAAGTCACTTAAATTAATTTCATACTCTGTCCAATCGCTTGCAGGGATAACTGTATTTGGCATTAATTCAACAAATAAACTTGTATCTGATGCTGAAGAAACAGTAGGATTAGTTGTTAGATCTAATATTTTAACTGTAAGATTATCTGTATATGTTGAATATCCTTTAGCCCAAAAACGTAATCTTTGATTACCAGTTAATGAAAAAGCAGGAGTAATTAGCCAATCTCCTAATTGAGAAGTAGTGCTTCCTGTGTACATTTGAGCAGCGCCAGTTCCTGAATGAATATATGAAGATGTAGTAGTTTTTCTCCATAGGTAAGATGTACTGGCTCCTCCGTTGATATTAACCCAACACCAAGGCCTTGAATCGGTAGTTCCCCCTAATCCATCTCCTACCCACCATGAATCCTCAAAGCCTTCTTCCCAAGGGAAAATACTTATTGGTTCGCAAGGCATTCCGTAAGTAAGTATTGAAGTATATAGGGTGGTGTCTCCACTTGAGCAAATTGCTCTTAATCTTATATTATATAATGTATTTGGTGAAAGATTTGTTAATGTATGAGGATGATATGTAACAAATTCTTCTTGCCAAACAGTTGCGTCATGCTCCTTATAATCAATAATCCAACCTATACAATTTGCATCATCTGTATTGTCCCAATCAAGGTCAAATGAATTTGATGTTGTATTTTGTCTTGTAATTCCTGTTGGAATAGCACAAGAAGGAGTAGTATAGATAATTAAATCATCTAAATACATGCCATTTGCTGCACCATATCCTTGAACCTTAAATGCAATATATTGTCCTGTACCGGTATAGTCTATGAAATCGACATTAAAAACTTGCCATGAATTTATGGCTGTAGGAGTAAGGTTAATTAATGAATCAAATGTTGTAGTATCAGATGGGTCAGACATTACTCCGACTGTAATATTGTATGCAAGAGTACTTTTTCTCAAATAGAAATTAGCGCTTAATGAATTTATTGGAATTGATGCATCAAATTCTGGAGTAATTAAATAGTTATGAGCTCCCGATGCTGTATATAAATACATCGATTTAGGAGAGGAATAGTTTGTTGAGTTAAGAGATGGATTAGTGTTTGATGAAATCTTTGACCAACATGTAAGAAATGCATCAGTTCCATATGTATCAAATGATTCTTCAAAGGGTAATGTATTTATTAAATCACAATCCGTTCTAAATGAACCTTCTCTCCAAGTACTTTCATCTCCTAGAGAGCAAATAGCTTTAACTCTTACATCATAAAGAGTATTAGCAGTAAGATTTGTTATTGTAGTGGTTGTGCTGTAAGCAGGCAATGATATTGCATTAGTCCAATCAGCTTCGGAAGCTAATTTATATTCCATCTCCCAAAGAGTGGCTGTACCATTTTCAACCCAGGTAATATCTATACTGTTTGGAGTATTATTATCATAGGTTAACATACCAGGCTTTGGACAGGTCGGAGGAGTTCCAAATTCAAATTGAATATTATTTCTGTCAGTAGTTAGAGTTCCTATATAAGACCCTGTTACAGGATCAATTGGAGTAGAGCCGTCTACCTGATAACGTAAAGTATAATTGCCCGAAGCTGTATGAGTATAGAAGGTTGAATTGCTACTTGTAGAATAAGAACCATTATTATTCAATACAGCAACAACAATATTGCTTGTACCATCCCAAATAAACGGAGAATCAAATTCAATATTTACCCAATTATTAGTTCCTGAGTTATTAAAAGTAACACTTCCTGTAAAAACATTATCCATTGCAGAAACAGGTACCCAATCGGATGTTGACGCAAAGGTGCTTTTTGTAGTGTTGCCTAAATAAATAGTAACAGGATCCTTTGTCTGAGCAGTACCATAAAAGTACTGAAAAGAGATAGAGTTTATCACCCCAACCTGTGCTCCAATTTCAGTAGCAGTAAAAATCTGCTGTGTATAGGAGTGGTTGTAAAAAGTATTAACTGGAATAGTGTATACTCCAGTTGTTCCGGAACCAATAGTAACGACTTGGGTCCAGCCTTGAATAGCGATTAAAATCGCCATCAAAAAAAATAGTAATTTTTTCATGATCTTTCTTTTTTAAATTAGTTAGTATTATATTGAATTAATTGTTCTTCTGAATTTACTCATTTAAATCAGTCGGCAAATATAGGAGTAAAATCCTTTAATTCCAAATAAAACATATGGAATAACTTATATTAAATGCAAATAAAATATTTTTTACTACATCAGTCCGTTTTCTGCAAAGGAATAATAAGCTTGGTTGGTTACTATTATGTGGTCTAAGGTTTGAATAGATAATATTTTAGATGCTTGAGAGATTCTTTCTGTTATTATTTTATCACTATTGCTTGGTGTGATAAGCCCTGAGGGGTGGTTATGGGCAATAATTATTTTAGTACAATTATTCTCTAATACTAATTTGAATAGCTTCTTTAAGTCAATACTTGTCTCTACCCAACCTCCTTCGCTTATGCAATGTTTCTTTACTAATCGTTGGGAATTTGAAAGTAATAACACCCAAAAGGTTTCATATTCCAAATCTGCCATTTCGGGCAAAAGAGCTTGATAGGCAGACTTAGCATCAGATATAATAGGTTTCTCTTCAATGAAATCAGTCTTACGGTTAGCGAGTTCAAGTGCTGCTACTATATTAATAGCTTTAGCTTCTCCTATACCCTTGAAATTATTCATTAAATCATTATAATTAAGTTTAGTGAGTTCGGCAATATTATTATTTACAGAATTAAGTATTCTCTGAGATAATTCTACTGCTGTTTCTTCTCTATTTCCCGAACCTATTATAATAGCTAATAATTCTGCATTAGTAAGCTTTTTCTTTCCTAAATGCATTAGTTTTTCTCTTGGTCTGTCCTCTTCTGCCCATTCTTTTATTGTCAAGCTTTTGGGAGTGTTTTTATCTTCATACATATAATTAGAGTATTTTTGATATTGGCTTAATTACCAAGCAAAAGTAATAAATAATATAATTAGAACAAAAAAATATAGATTTTAGTTCTAAATTCTTGGAAATAAAATAAAAGGTTGTATCTTTGCAGACCCAAAACCTGGGATAGGTGCTTCCAATTTATATCTATTCCCAAGTTTGAAACAAAAGTAAATCAATGTATTAATATATTCTAATTGCCCGTTGGAATCGTATATTAATGCTGAGAATTTTGGGTATTTTCTCTTTTAATTAAGAGGGGATAATTAAGGTTTTTTTAAACATAAAAGTAAAAAATGAATACGTTAAGTTACAAAACAGTATCTGCTAACAAACAAACTGTTCAAAAAGAATGGATAGTAATTGATGCAGAGAACCAAGTGTTAGGACGTTTAGCTACAAGAGTGGCAAATGTGTTAAGAGGCAAACATAAGCCATCTTTTACTCCACATGTTGATTGTGGAGATAATGTTATTATTATCAATGCTGATAAGATTCGTCTTACAGGTAATAAGCTAACAGAAAAAGTATATGTACGTCATACAGGATATCCTGGTGGACAACGTTTTACTACTCCTAAAGAGTTATTAGCAAAATTCCCAATTAGAATAATTGAACATGCTGTAAAGGGAATGCTACCTAAGAATAAATTAGGTGCTCAACTTTACAAAAATCTTTATGTATATGCAGGAACAGAGCATAAGCATGAGGCTCAACAACCAAAATTAGTTAATTTAAATTCAATTAGATAATAAGATGGAAGTAATAAACACTATAGGAAGAAGAAAATGTGCTGTTGCTAGAATCTATATGACAGCAGGCAATGGTAATATTACTGTTAATGGAAGAGATTATAAAGAATATTTTCCAACAGCACCTTTACAATACATCTGTCGTCAATCATTTGAAGTGATTGGAGCTTTAGAGCAATATGATGTAAAAGCTAATCTTGATGGAGGTGGTATTACAGGTCAAGCTGAAGCCCTAAGAATGGCAATAGCAAGAGCTTTATGCGAGATTAATCTTGAAGACCGTTCGGCTTTAAAGGCAAAAGGTTTATTGAAGAGAGACCCTCGTATGGTTGAAAGAAAGAAACCAGGTCAAAAGAAAGCACGTAAGCGTTTCCAATTCAGCAAACGTTAGTCGCTTGGGTATGGTTTAGTATCCAAATTGGTAAGATTTAGATTTATAACTAACTACTTATCAATTGCATAAATTATTTAGGAAAGTAAACAAATTAAGAAACAAAGATGTTAGATTTTAATGAAATGTTAGATGCAGGTGTTCACTTTGGACACTTGAGAAGAAAATGGAATCCAAAAATGGGTCAGTACATTTTCATGGAGAAAAATGGAATCCATATTATCGACCTTAACAAAACTGTAGAAAAAGCTGAGGAAGCTGCCTCTGCTATGAAACAAATTGCGAGAAGCGGTAAGAAGATATTATTTGTAGCAACAAAGAAACAAGCAAAAGAAGTAGTATCGGAATTAGTTAGTCAAACTAATATGCCTTTTGTAACTGAGAGATGGCCAGGCGGAATGTTGACAAATTTTGTTACCATTCGTAAGACAGTAAAAAAGATGAGTAATCTTGAGAAACTTTTAAATGAGAACAAAGATGCTAAAACAATATCAAAACGTGAGCGTCTTCAAATATCTCGTGAAAAAGCAAAATTGGAAAAGAACTTTGGTTCAATTGCCGATTTGACACGCTTACCATCTGCAGTATTTGTGGTTGACATCAACAAAGAACATATAGCTGTTGCTGAAGCAAGACGTCTTAATATACCAACCTTTGCAATGGTTGATACAAATACAAATCCAGATTTAATCGATTTCCCAATTCCTGCAAATGATGACGCATCAAAATCAATTACAATTATTGTGAAATACATGTGTGATGCAATCAAAGAAGGACTTAGCGAAAGAAAGATGGATAAGGATGCAAGAGATGCAGCTGAGGAAGTAGAGGAAAAGAATGAAAGATTAGCAGCAGAACTTTTGGATGACGAAGTAGATGAAACTAAAAAAGGAGAATCGAAAGTTAAGAAAGTAAAAGCTGTTACTGAGGATACAGATAAAAGACCTCGCAAACCAATAGCAAAAAAGAAATAAATTATATTTATTAACGATTAATTCTAAAAGAATATGGCAAATATAACTGCTGCAATGGTTAATGAGCTTCGTCAAAGAACTGGCGTAGGGATGATGGATTGCAAAAAAGCATTACAGGAATGCGATGCTGATATGGAAAAAGCAATTGATTACCTTCGTCAAAAAGGACAAAAATTAGCTTCAAAACGTGCAGATAGAGATGCAAGTGAAGGATGTATATTATCTCTTGCAAGCGAAGACAAAACCTTTGCCTCTGTATTAAAATTAAATTGTGAAACTGACTTTGTTGCAATAAACGAAGACTTTGTAAACTTTGCAAGAATGATTTTAAATGCTGCAGTGGCATCGAGAGTTAAAACCCCAGAGCAAGTAAATGCTTTAGTAATAGACGGAAATACTGTTGAGAATTTAATTATCGACCAAGTTGCAAAAATTGGAGAAAAGATTGAAATCTCTGCTTATGAGTGTATCGAAGCACCAGCTGCTTATGCTTATATCCACCCAGGTAACCGTTTAGCTACAATAGTAGGTCTTAGCAAACCAGGATTTGATGAACAAGGAAAAGATGTTGCGATGCAAGTTGCGGCAATGGCTCCTGTTGCATTGACTAAGGATGCTGTTTCTGCTGAAATCATAGAAAGAGAAATGGAAGTTTACCGTGGACAAATCCGTGAGGAAGGCAAACCAGAAAACATGGTTGAAAAGATTGCTGAAGGAAAATTGAATAAATTCTTTAAGGAAAGCACTCTATTGAGTCAAGATTTTATCAAAGATTCAAAAAAGAATGTAGAACAATACTTAAAAGATTCTGACAAGGATTTAACAGTAACTGGATTTTCACGTTTAATACTTGGTGAATAATTAAGTTTAGTAACTTGAACCAATAAATATAGATAGTGGATAGTTTTAAAAAGCTATTCACTATTTTTTTAGCATATGAATTTAGTAAAACCAAAGAAATACTTAGGTCAGCACTTTTTAAAGGATGAGTCCATAGCAAGGAGAATTGCAGAGGAGGTTTCCGATACTTCTAAAATCGTTTTAGAGATAGGACCGGGAATGGGAGTATTGACAAAATATCTTTTGAAAAGAGAGAGCATTAAAGATCTAAGAGTAGTAGAGATAGATAGAGAATCAGTCGAGTATTTGAATAACAACTACCCAGAGCTAAGGAATAAGATTTATAGTGAGGATTTCCTAAGGATGAACCTAAAGGAAGTATGTAATGAGAACTACACAATTTGTGGAAACTTCCCTTATAATATATCTTCTCAAATACTATTTAAAGTGTTTGACAATAAATCCTTAGTCGATGAAGTGGTGGGAATGTTCCAGAAAGAAGTAGCTCAAAGAGTTGCTTCCGAGCCTGGCAATAAGGTTTATGGTATATTAAGCGTTTTACTAAGAGCATACTATGATATTGAATATCTTTTTACAGTCGATGAGGATGTATTCTTTCCTCCTCCAAAGGTAAAATCCGGAGTAATTAGGTTAAAGAGAAATAATATAGAGAAGATAGATTGTGATGAGGCATTATTTCTAAAAGTTGTAAAAACGGGGTTTAATCAAAGGAGAAAGATGTTGCGTTCTTCTCTAAAGCCTCTTAATATGGATTTGTCCAATGTCCCACAAGAATTATTATCAAAACGAGCTGAGCAATTATCAGTAAATGACTTTATATATCTAACAAATCAAATAAAATAAAATGACAAGTTTTATAATATCAGCATTATTACTTGGAATAGCCCTTTCGATGGACTCCTTTGCAGTAAGCATAACATGTGGCTTACAACGCTCCATGTGCAGAAGAAGAGGATTAGTTATGGCATTTAGTTTTGCTCTCTTTCAAGGTATATTACCAGTTTTAGGAGCCTTATTAGGGAATATTGCAAGAGAATATGTAAGTATGATAGACCACTGGCTTGCATTTGGGCTTTTAGCAATAATTGGGATAAAAATGTTCTTAGAGGGATGGAAATACAACCTTAAGCAAAATGTGTATGACTTTACTAAGCCCACAGTACTTTTTACCCTTGCCTTTGCAACAAGCATAGATGCCTTTGTTGTAGGAATAGGCTTTGGAATAGAGTGGGATTTAAACAGAATACTATTAGCAGGCTTAATTATAGGATTATCAACCTTTATTTTCTCACTCTTAGGAGTATTTATGGGGATGAAAGCTTTTTTCTTTAAACCCAAATTAGCCCTAATGTTTGGAGGAGCAATACTCTTTGCCTTAGGTCTAAAGATATTATTAGAGCATACTATTTACAACAATTCATTAGTTTAATTGTTATAACTCCGATATAGCATATAATTAAAAATATAATTAATTTTGCTCCATGAAGATAAGATTAACAAAGGAATTTAATTTTGAGATGTCCCATGCCCTTCATAAATATGACGGACTATGCAAAAACATTCACGGACATTCCTATAAACTATTTGTATGCCTAAGAGGAGAGCCAATCCAAGATGAGAACTCATCAAAGAACGGGATGGTAATAGACTTTGGAGACCTAAAGGAAATAATATTCCAAGAGATAATAGAACCCTTCGACCATGCCTTGGTACTCAACTCTCAAAGCACATTATTAGATAAGATATCATCCAAAGATACTAAGATAATAATTACTCCTTATCAACCAACCTGCGAGAACTTCCTCCTTGATTTCGTAGAAAGGATAAGACCAAGATTAGATAAGAACATAGAGCTTGTAAGCATTAAGCTACACGAAACCTCAACATCCTATGCTGAGTGGTATTTAGAAGATAATAAATAAAAAAGAATCTCAGAAGACTATGAATACTAATAAATTCCAATTCCCAACCATAGCAAAATGGATAGTATCGGTGCTAATAATCATTCTCGTACTCTATGGCATTTGGTATTTTCGCTTCCTCTTCGGATGCCTTGCAATAGCCATAGTCCTATCCTTTATGGGCAGACCTATAATGAGGCTGCTCTCCAAAATAAACATAGGCAAGTATAAGATAAATAATACAATATCAGTAAGCATAACCCTGTTACTTATAATTTCAATAATATCAACCCTAATCTATTTCTTAGTACCACTTATAATCTCTCAAGCCACAAGTTTTGCCAATTTAGACATATACCGAATAGCCGATTATTACCATGAACCCATACTACAAGTAGAAACACTATTGCACGAGTATCAGCTAATGCCACAAGAGCTTGACTTAGAAACAATGATATCCAATCGCATACTCGAAATGTTCAATGTATTTAACCTTACAAAATTTGCCGAAGTATTAATAGGACTAAGTGGGAACATAGTAATGGGTTTTTTTATAGTAATCTTCTTTACTTTCTTTATGCTAAAAGATGCCTACCTTCTATATAATTTCATAATAGGTGTAACCCCAGACGAATACATTGACGAAGTAGATCACGTAATAGACAATACCCGGAACCTAATATCCCGATATTTTATAGGTATATTCTCCGAGATTCTAATAATGACAGGACTATTAAGCATAGGATTTTATTTAGTTGGATTCTCTAATGTATTATTGGCAGCCTTTTCTGTAGCAGTAATGGTTATCCTACCCTATATAGGAGTAATCATAGGAGGAGCCTTAGGACTCACCATTATTATCACAAGCTTCCTTAGCGTAAACCCTAATGTGGATATAGTCCCAATAATAATGAATTTCTTAATAGTCTTTGGAATAGTAAAACTAATAGACGACTTCATCCTCCAGCCCCTAATCTACTCCAAGAGCGTCAAAGCCCACCCATTAGAAGTCTTTATAGTTATCCTAATGGCAGGACAGTTAGGAGGAGTAATAGGAATGATATTAGCCATCCCAACCTACACCTTTATAAGAATAATAGCCAAAGAATTCTTCTCCAACTGGAAGATAGTCCAAACCATTACAAAAGACATATAACAAGAGATATAAATAATTTAATTGAAAACATCAACGACTAATTCAATATAACTGAATCAAAAATCAACAAATAAGAGGTCATTTATTTGAATATA
>WARP01005820.1_pt1 | contig 13177 bp, 18 predicted proteins | sample 4769151 | NCBI WGS metagenome assembly WARP01 (sample SAMN08893023, study PRJNA449175) | gut metagenome | isolation source: rumen sample fed with dry roughage | host: cow | place: India: Nagpur | collected 2016 | reverse complement strand
GAAGATGAAATTAGAGAATTAGGCAAAATTAGAGAAATATAAATATTCTCTAAATCGCCTAAATCGCCTGTCTGGCGGCTCATATACGCGCGAGGGCACTTTGTAGATTTTGGAAAACGGAGGAGTTTGGCAGGATGAGATCAATCACGGAATCGCAGATCGAAAGCTGGCTTGGCAAGCAGCTGAAAATGATGGGCTGCCTTTACTATAAATTCGTATCCCCGGGCAATGATGGCGTGCCTGATCGGATCATCGTTCTGCCAGGCGGGCACGTCATCTTCGCGGAGCTGAAAACAGACTGTGGCCAGACGACCCCTCTTCAGGACCGGCAGCAGCGCAAGCTGGCCTGCAAAGGCGCCGACGTTCAGCTGGTCATAGGCATGGAAAGCGCGAAGAGGCTGGCCGGAAAAATCAAGGAAAGGCTGGAGAAGCCCTATGGAGTATAAACCGCATCCCTATCAGGTCCACTGTGAACAGCGCATTATCAATGACCCGGCCGTCGCGCTTTTTCTGTCGATGGGGCTTGGCAAGAGCGTGATCACCCTGTCGGCCATCCGGAGGCTGAAGTATGACATGTTCCAGATCCGGCGCGCCCTGGTGATCGCCCCGCTGAAGGTGGCGGAGGCAACCTGGACAAATGAGGCGGCAAAATGGGATCACCTTCACGGCCTCCGGCTGTCCCGGGTGCTGGGTACCGAGGCGCAGCGGATCGCGGCGCTGGACGCGCAGGCTGATGTGTATGTGATCAACCGCGATAATGTGATCTGGCTGGTGGAACGGCTACGGCATGATTGGCCTTTTGACATGGTGATCGTGGATGAGCTGACATCATTCAAGAATCCAGGTGCCAAGCGTTTCAAGGCTTTGAGGGCTATGCTGCCATTCATCAAGCGCGTGGTTGGTCTGACCGGAACGCCGGCGCCCAATGGCATTGAGGATCTGTGGAGCCAGATCTACCTGCTGGATCAGGGGAAGCGCCTGGGGAGACTCCTGACACGTTACAGGGAAGCTTATTTCAGCTTCAATCCCTACAGTCATGAGTACAAGCCTCTGGCCGGAGCGGCAGAGAAGGTGCACGCGCTGATCAGCGACATCTGCATCAGTTTGTCCGCCGAGGATTATCTGCAGATGCCTGAGCTGATCGTGGACGATATCCCGGTGCAGCTGGATGAGCAGGCCCGGAACCGGTACAAGGCGATGGAGCGCACCATGCTGCTGGAGGTTGGGGATGACGTGGTTACGGCCGGCAGCGCGGCCGTGCTGACCAATAAGCTGCTGCAGATGTGCAGCGGGGCCGTGTACGGAGAGGACGGCCAGACGCTGCAGCTCCACACCTGCAAGCTGGATGCCCTGGCGGAGCTGGTGGAGGGGCTGAACGGAGAGAAGGCGCTGCTGTTCTATGGATATCAGCATGAGATCCCGCGCATTGAAGCGGCCATCCGAAAGACCAACCCGAATCTGCGCCTGAGAAAATACGAAAAGTCCCAGGACGCGGATGCCTGGAACCGCGGGGAGATCGACATCCTGCTGGCTCATCCGGCCAGCTGCGCCTACGGCCTCAACCTCCAGCAGGGCGGGCATCATATCATCTGGTACACCCTTAACTGGTCGCTGGAGCTGTACTTACAGGCCAACGCCAGGCTTCACAGGCAGGGGCAGGAGCATCCGGTGATCATCCACCGGCTGATCGTTGAGGGAGGCATGGATGAAGCCGCGGCGGAAGCCCTGGCGAAAAAGGACGGGATCCAGGAAGCCATGCTGACAGCGCTGAAGGCGCGCATTGATGAAGTGAGGAGAGACATATGACCGGCGAGCAGTTTCTTAATTCGATCAGGGGGCTTGACCTGGAGATCACAGCAATGGATGATGAGCGCTGCCGGATAGCGGATCGCAGGCGGGACCTGCTGGAGAAGGCCGAGAGCTTTGGCGCGGGCCTTACAGGGGTCCGAGTGCAGCACGGGATCAGCAGCAAGACGGAGAGCCTGGGCGTGCAGCTGGCTGATCTGATGAGCCCGGAGGATGTGGCACGAAGGCTGAACAGCTATCAAGAGCGCATCAACCGGAGGATCGACCGACTTGTGAACAAGAAACAAAAAGCGATGGATATCATCGAACGGATGCCAAACAGTTTTGATCGGGCTCTAATTATACAGCGCTATTTGTGCAATAAACCCTGGGCGGATGTCGCTGATCTGATAGGCTTCTGCGAGAACTGGGCAAAAACTGACTTGAAGGCGCAGGCGCTGGCTGCTTTTGAGGCTGCCTGGAAAAGTACCACCTAAAACCACCTTTACTTTGACAGGCTCCTCCTTTATACTAACAATCGCAAGAGTCGAGCAGAAACGCACGGCTCTTTTTGCATGCCTCTGTTCAGTGGGTGCCGCGCGGACCTCCTCTCCCGTGCGGCGGGTGCGTTCCCATTTATATCTATGGGTGTGGTGGGGCCCGGGAGCGCGATGAATAAAGGCAGATTACTACTAAACCGATAAGGAGTTGAGCTAAGTGGCAGAACTGAGCAATAAAAGACATGAGCGCTTTTGTCAAGAATACCTGATCGACCTCAATGCCACGCAGGCATACATCCGATGCGGGTACAAAGCAAAAGACTGCGCGTCGATGTCTTCCAGGCTGATGACGAATGCCAAGGTCCGCGCACGTATAGAAGAGTTGAGGGCTACCATATCCGCCCGGACAGGCGTTAACCAGGACAGGGTCATCCGTGAGCTGGCGCGCGTCGCATTTTTGGATCCGACGCTGCTGGCAAACATGGATAACGCAACTATCAGCGGGGATGCCTCAGAAGATGACCGCGCTGCCATTTCCAGCGTGAAGGTCAAGAGCGGGGCGGACTGGACAGAGCGAGAAGTCAAGTTCGCGGACAAGCTCAAGGCGCTTGAGCTGCTTGGTAAGCACCTGGGCATGTTCCAGGATAACCTGAACATCACCGGCGAGCTGCCGAAGATCATTAACGATGTCCCCCGCGACGGGTGAGGTCCGGCTCACTGATCTGATCGCGCCGTCGTTCTTCAGCCTGCATTGGGAGATGCAGGAAGAGAAGTATCGAGAGTTCCTCCTGGCGGGCGGGCGCGGCAGCACAAAGAGCACCTTTGCCAGTGTGGAGATCGTCCTGGGCCTGCTGGAGGACCCGGACGCGCACGCTGTCATTTACCGCAAAGTTGGAGAAACCTTGCGTGAAAGCGTGTTCAATCAGACTCTCTGGGCGATGGACCGCCTGGGCTTGACGCAGTGCATCAGGACGCGGACCAGCCCCTATGAGATCACCTTCAAGAAGACCGGGCAGCGCATCCTGTTCAAGGGCGCTGATGACCCCAATAAAAGCAAGGGCCTGAAGCTTGCGAGCGGGTACTACAAGTACCTCTGGTTTGAGGAGCTGCCGGAATTCTCAGGCATGGAGGATATCCAGACGATCCGACGGTCCGTGGTCCGCGGCAGCATGAAGCGGGCCATCACCATTTACAGCTACAACCCGCCCAAGAGCACCAACAGCTGGGTCAACGTGGAAGCGCGGATCCCCCAGCCCGGGCGCAGGGTGCACCTGAGCGATTATCGCAGTGTGCCCGAGGACTGGCTGGGACCTGACTTCCTGGCTGATGCTGAGACGCTGCGCATAACCAATGAGCGCGCATGGAGACATGTATACCTTGGCGAGATCACCGGCACAGGCGGACAGGTATTCGATAACGTGACCCTGCGTGAGATCACCAAGGAAGAGAGCGGCACGTTTGACCGCTTTCTCAATGGCGGTGACTTCGGCTTCGCAACTGATCCGGATGCTGTGGTCAGGATGCACTATGACAAGCGCAGCCGCAGCCTCTACCTGCTGGATGAGATCAACGGTATCAGGATGAACGTGGACATGCTGGCGGAAAAGCTGCGCGCGCTGATCGGCAGCGAGTATGTGACATACGACAGCGAGGATCCCAGGATGATCAATGAGCTGCGGCGCCGCGGCGTGCGCGTGCTGCCTGCCAAGAAGGGCCCCGGCAGCGTTGAGCATGGCATGCGCTGGCTGCAGGAGCTGGGCGGGATCATCATTGACCCCGTGAGATGCCCCAACGCGGCGCGGGAGTTTACCGGATACGAGTACAAGCAAGACCGCTTCGGCAACTTCCTTAGTGAGTACCCGGACAAGGACAATCACACCATAGATGCCGCGCGCTACGGCTGTGAGAGTGAAATGCACGGCAAGATGGGCTTCGCGCCCACCATGCCGGCCAAGCGCGGGACAGACAGAATATTTGCGAGGTAGAGCATGCTGACAGATTTGACTTTCCTGGACAGGGGCAAGCCCTGGCCGCCCGCGTCTGAAGCAAAACGGCTGCAGACATACCAGGATAACCGCAGCCTGTTTGAGGCGGACCATGCTGAGGTATTCGAGGAATCCCTCAGCCGTACGCTGCGCACGATAGGTGAGCTGGGCCTTGACACGTCTACCAGCTATGAGCTGTGCGTGAACTATTTCAAGCTGATCAGTGTGACGACAGCCGGGATGCTGTTCAACAAGGCCCCCGGTATCATCGCGGGCAAAGAGCGCGACGATGACCTGATGCAGCTCATCCAGGACATTGACGACCGCAGCGACCTGCAGGATGTGCTGTTCGCCTGCGCGCTGGACGCCTCCCGATACGGCGACGGCCTGCTGTACGTGCACAAGGATGAGACGGGCAAGGGCATCATCGACATTAGCCGGCCGGATATCTGGTTTCCGGTTGTTGACGCTGCCAACCTGCGCAGGGTCCTCTTTCATGTGCTGGCCACTCCCTATGAGAAGACTGAGCAGCTGATGGGAGAGAACCGCGTTCAGAAATATCTGCGCGTGGAGATCCACAGCAGGGGTATGGTCGAGATCCGTGATTATCAGATGCAGGAGAACGCCATCGGCATGCTGCTGGGCGAGCCCAGGATAGAGCAGACGGGCATTGATGGCTTTGCGGTCATCCCCGTGAACAACCTGCGCAGCAGCGACAGGGTGCACGGCGTTGACGATTACAACGATATCCAGAGCCTGGTGTGTGAGCTGGAGGTACGTCTGGCGCAGATCAGCCGGGTGCTTGATCGGCACACGGATCCGACGATGCAGGGCCCTGAAGAGGCGCTGACCGACTTTATAGATCCCGACACAAAAGAGGTGAGCAGGGTCTTCATCCCCGGGAAATACTTTGTCAACGGCACAGGCGGAGCACAGGGCCAGCTTGCGTACATCACCTGGGACGCGGAGCTGGAAAGCAACTTCAAGCAGATCGAGAAGCTGCTCAGCCTGATCCGCGTGATCAGCGAGATGGGCGCGCTGCTCTCTGACATGAGCGACAAGACAGGCGCTATCCCCTCCGGCGCTGCCATGCGGCGCATGCTGTACGGCGCGATCAGCAAGATCAGCAGGCTGCGCAACCGCTTCACCGCGGCTATCCGCCAGGCGTTCATTGCCGCGGCGTCGCTGTCCGGCGCGGACCTGAAGGACAAGCCCATTTACATCGATTGGCCTGATGTGCTGCCCAGGGATCCCCTGGAACAGGCGCAGATCGCCGACGTCCGCACGGGCGGGAAGCAGACACAGAGCGTCAAGCGCGCCATCATGGAGCTGGATGAGCTGGATGAGGATGACGCGGAGGCTGAGCTGGAGAGCATCCGGGACGAACAGGCCGCGGCTATGCCGATGCTGGACCCTAATAGGCTGCCAATGGATGAGGACGCGGACCAGGACACAGACAGCGAGGATGAGCGTGAAGGCGTATGACGCAGATCGAGCGGCTGGTGAAGATCTACCTTGACAGTCGTACAAGGCTGATGAAGGAGATCGAGAAGCGCGTCTTGTGGGGCCGCAACACACGGACGCAGGAAGAGCTGCTGACACTCATCGACCGTGAGCTGAGGCGGCTTAACCTTGAAGCCTACGCCTGGACGGATGAGGCTGTACAAACAGCCTACATGCGGGGCGCCAGGGTAGCTTATCAAGCGGCCTTCAGCGCCGACAGCTCCATCCAGGCGTTCAGCTCCTTTGGGGGGCTGCACAAGCGCGCGATATCCATTCTGGCGCACAATACGCAGGACTACCTGACCATCACCAATAACCTGATCGCGCGCCAGGCCAAGGATCTGGTTCGCGAGATCGGCGTGAAGATGACCAGCCGGAAGTTCGCTGAAAGCCTGACCTGGCAGGAGACGCGCAAGGGCATCATGAGCATGCTGCAGCAGGAGAATTTCTACGCAGTTCCCTGGCGCAACGGCCGCGGATCCATGCGCCTGGACAGCTACGCTGAGCTGGTGGCGCGCACCACCACGGCGGAAGCGACCAACACAGGCACCCTTAACCAGATGCAGGAGCTGGGGCAGCATACGGTCAAGATGACCTCACACAGCACCACCTGCAAGGTCTGCGCGTCCCGGCAGGGCAGAGTATACCGCACGGTGGACGTCAGCGTGTTCCCGGAGGGCGATCCGCGCAGGCAGCTCCCGCATATCAGCCAGGGCATGCCCAGGTGGCCGACTTACAAGACGGTGCACCCAAACTGCGCGCACCGGCTGCTGCCCTNNCAGAAGACCCAGAGCATGCAGCGGGAAGTGCTGGACAAAGCATCCGAACCGTTTGCCGAGGATCCCCGCGGCGAGGCTGAGCGCAAGCGCTATGAGAAGGCGCAGCGTGAGAACGCTGAACGGCTGCGCGACCGCAAGCAGTGGGAGCAGTACCAGGCAGCGCTTGGTACGGACAAGACGCCCACCTTCAGCGGCTTCAGGGCTATGAAGCGGGCAAACAGCGAGAACTATCTGGATCTGCTCAAGCGGTACAGATTAAGGTGAAAACAGGAGGAGCTATGAAAATACCGGATAGTATACGCATCGGAGGTGTTGACTTTACCGTTACATCAATACCGCGCTTGCTGTCTGATGATGATACGCTGCTGTGCGGTCAGATTGCCCACAGGAATTCAGCTATCCAAATCAACAGCGACATTAGCCCTGATATGCAGTGTATTTCAATGCTGCATGAGATCCTGCACGGCATAGCAGCACACGCACAGCTGAAACTGGGCGAGCAGGAAGAAACTATTGTTGACGTGTTTGCTCGAGGAATTTATCAGGTCATACAGGATAACCCGGACCTGATGAAGCCCTAACAACCCACCAATTTCGGCAACCAGCCGCACCGTAACAAGTGCGGCTTTTGCATATAATCAACGCCCGAGGGAGCGGTAATCCCTCACGCGCGATCGGGAAGCGACCCCGTAAAAAGCGGGCGCGATATGGAGGATATCATGACGAAGCAGGAGCTGATGGCCCTGGGCCTCAACGAAGAGGCCGCAGACAAGGTGCTTAAGGAGCACGTGCCCTATGACCGTTTCAAACAGGTCAACGACGACAAGAAAGCGCTGGAAGGCCAGCTGACCGAACGCGACAAGGCCATCACTGACCTTAGCGCCAAGGTCAAAGCAGGCGAGGGCGCTGAGAAGTCCATCGCGGATCTACAGGAGCAGCTGAAGCAGAAAGATACAGCTGTGCTGGCTGCCCGAAAGGACGCAGCCGTGCAGGTGGCACTGACCCAGGCCAAGGCCAAGAATGCCAAGGCCGTTATGGCGCTGCTGGACGCTGACAAGCTGGAGCTGCAGGAAGACGGCAGCGTGAAGGGCCTTAAAGAAGCCCTTGAAGGCCTGCAGAAGTCTGACGCCTATCTGTTTGAGCCGGCCAAGGCGGCGTCAGGATCCTCCGGGTTCAACCCTTCCACCCCCACAGGCGGCGGTACACCGCCCCCAGCGACGCTTCAGGACGCCATTCAGGCGGGCCTCGAGGCACAAATGAAAGGATAAGAAACAATGCCTGTAACGCTTTTGGAAGCCAAGAAAAATGTGCAGGATGCCCTGCAGCTCGGCGTAATCGACGAATTCCGGAAGTCCAGCTTCCTGCTGGACAACCTCCCCTTCGCTGACGTGGTCAGCCCCACCGGTGGCGGCGCCACCCTCACCTACGGCTATACCCGCCTGACCACTCAGCCCACCGCAGCCTTCCGTGCTGTGAACGCTGAGTACACTCCCCAGGAAGTTGCCAAGACCCGCTACACCGTGGATCTGAAGATCTTCGGCGGCAGCTTCGACATCGACCGCATCATCGCCGGCATGGGCGGCATCGTCTCTGAGGTCACCCTGCAGATGCAGCAGAAGATCAAGGCCGCGCAGGCGCTCTTCAATGACACCGTCATCAATGGTGACAGTGCCGTGGATGTCAACGCCTTTGACGGCCTGGAGAAGGCCCTGACCGGCTCCTCCACTGAGGTGATCCCGGCCGCTGCCATCGCACTGGATACCAGTGCCAACATCACTGCCAATGCCGCGGCCTTCCTGGACGTCCTGGATGAGTTCCTGATGGGCCTGGACGGCACCCCCTCCGCCATCATGGGCAACACCAAGCTGATTGCCAAGATCCGTGCTGTGGCCCGCCGCGCCGGCATGTACATGGTCAGCAAGAACGACTTCGGCCAGCAGATCGAGCAATACGGCAACATCCCGCTGATCGACCTGGGCGCCAAGCCCGGCCTGAACACCCCTGTCTCTGCCATTGATGTGGCCACCGGCGAGACCAGCCTGTACGCGGTACGCCTGGGCATGGACGGCTTCCACGGCATCAGCATGGCCGGTCAGCCGCCTGTAAAGGCCTGGCTGCCCGACTACAAGACCTCCGGCGCTGTGAAGCGCGGCGAGGTTGAAATGGTCGCCGCCATCGCGCTGAAGGCTACGAAAGCGGCCGGCGTGCTCCGCAAGATCAAGGTCCAGTAATGGCCAGGATCCACGCCCCTAATAAGAACTACAACGGGACCAGCGCAAGCGTGGCATTTCAGCAGGGCGTCGGTGAGACCGATGACCCTACCCTGATTGCCTGGTTCCAGTCCCGCGGCTACCGGGTGGAGCTTCCCAAGGAGGCTCCCCCGGAAGAACCGCCTCAGGCGCCGGTGAAGCCCGCTCCCCGGCCTGCCAAGAAAAGGAAAGGTGAATAATCATGCCAAGAATCTTTGCTCCCCACGATGAGCATGAGTTCAATGCCGGCGGCGTCCCGTTCGTGAACGGTGCTGCTGTGCTCCCCAAGGGTCATGCGTCCCTGCCCTTCTTCGCAGTGGCCAAAGGCTATGTTGTCGATGAAAGCAAACATGCTCTGACCGCCATTGACACCCTGCCGCGCGCAACGCTCAATTCGATTGCTGCCTATATGGGCATCACCCTGGATCCCACTGACGGGAAGTATGAGGTCATCCGTGACATCGAGGGCATGATCTCCACCGCAAAGCTGGGCACGCTGACGGTCGCATCCGTCGCGCACGCCAGCAAGGTCGGGTTTACGGTGATCACTGTCACCGAAGCGTTGACCGGCACCAATGTTCACAAGTACAAGACCCACGCAACGGAAGCCCCCGCGCCTTTGTACGGCGATGAGGCGGACGCTTCCTGGCTCCCGATGACCAGCGGCGCGACTGGCGGCATTGAGCTGACAACCGGCCACAAGATCACCGTGGTTGAGTGCACCACTGCAGGCTTCATTGTCGGCTCCGGCAATGACACCGTAGCATCCAAGGGCGCGTAAAGGAACTGATGAAGGGAGCTAACCATGACCTACGCTACAGTTGAGCAGGCAAACGATTACCACGCGGCGCGGCTGTCCGCTGAGGCATGGTTTGCCCTTTCCTCCGCCAAGCACCTGCCCGCCCTGCAAAGCGCGACCGACGCGCTTGACGCTTATGCCGCAGCGCGCGGCGGCTGGAAGGACTTTGACCCCGAAGCTATTCCCGCGGCTATCCAGGCCGCCTGCTGCGAGGTGGCGCTGACCCTGACCGACCCGGCCCTGCAAGAGCGCCTCAAAGCGCAGCAGCAGGGCGTGACCAGTACCAGCATTGGCAGCGCAAGCGAATCCTACACAGGCAACGCGCGCGCTGAAGCCGTTCTCATCAGCCCGGCCCTTGCGCTGCGGCTGAAGCCCTACCTGAAACAGGCCGGAGGGAGTGTGCACATCCTATGAGCCGCTTTGACCGCCTGATGCAGGAAAGCATCTCCATCCGCCGCCTGACGGGGACAAGCCCCACCGGCGGCAAGACCTACGACCCCCCGCGCACGGCGGATCCGGCGATCATCAAAGGCCGCCTGGAATGGCAGCGTAGAAAGGTCCTTAACGATAAAGGTGAGGAAGCGCTCAGCGAGGCTGTGGTGCTTACCCCTACGCGCCTTAAGCCCGGAGACCTGATCATCCTTGAGGCCAAAGAATGGCCTGTGAAGGCCGTGAGCGAGAAGAAGAGCCTGTACGGCTCCACTGACCACTGGGAGGTGAGGCTGTAATGCCGCTCTACCTGACCGGCGTGGAAACCGCCATGAGCCAAGTGGCCCGCATCCTGGAGCAATCCCCTGACTTCAGCGCCGAAGGCATGAATGAGGTCGTGATCGACATCGGCGCCCGGGCGGCCGAAAGGGCACCCGTTGAGACCGGCGCGCTGCGCGGCAGTATGGAGAACAGCGTCGAGGTGAAAGACGGCGAGGTCATCGGCGAGATCCGCTTCACCGAGAAGTACGCCGCTGCCCAGCATGAGCACGTAGAGTATAGGCACCCTCAAGGCGGTGAAGCGAAGTACCTGGAGCGCGCGGCCCTCGAGAAGGCCGATGAAGTCAGGGCCAAGATGGCGGAGCAGCTGTCACAGCTGTTTGGAGGCGGATGATGCTTGAAAAACTGATCGCCTTCCTGATTGCCAAAGGGTACACCAATGTCTACCAGGACTTCCAGCCTGAAGATGTGGATGAGATCATCGCCATCTATTGCTGGGATAAAGTAGCTGCCGCCATGCACGACGGAACGGCCAATCACCTCATCCAGCTGCGCGTGAGGCGCTACGATTACGCCGCCGCGATGAGCGTATGCAACGCCATCGCGACGCTGCTCGACAGCGGCGAAGCACAGACACCTATTCCCCTGGGGCACGCAGGCGCGGTCATTGGCCGCATCCGCAGGCTGCCCATTATCCTTGACCGGACGGAAACGACCGTCACGGTCTACGCAGAACTGGCCCTCTGGGGCCAAATTTAGGAGGTAAACCATGCCTAAGGCACTTAAGGGTTTTTCCAATCTTTCCTACTTCCCTGTAACGGTCAACACCACGGCCGCTTACACCGCGACCCCGAAGACCGCGCTGGGGGCCGGCGCGCGGAGCTGCACCAAGGAAGATACCAAGACCGAGTTCAAGATCCCCGGCGACAACGGCATCTACCTGCAGGGCAGCGACTACGAAAGCACCAAGCTGACCATCCAGGTCAACGAGATGGGTCTGAAAGACCTGGCCGCGCTCATCGGCGCTGTCTACGATGACACGCCCACCACCGGCGCTAAGGAGCTGCTTGAGGGCGAGCTGGACAACGCGCCGCAGGTGGCCCTGTCCTTTGCAGGCCTGCTGACCGACGGCAGCCATCGCATGTACAAGTATCTGAGTGCCACACTGACCAGCTACAAGGCTGACCTGAAAGCCCGCCTTGACACCGGCAATGATGTCAACGGCTACACCCTGGAGTTCCTGTGCGTTGGACGCGCCGCGGATGGCCGTGTCCGCATCACCAAGGATAGCGACGCGCCGGTTGACGGCGTGGTTGTCCTGACCTGGCTGGATACCATTCCCTCGGTGTCCTAATAGCCCTGCACGTACACCCTTAGCGGGGGCGCCTTCGCGGCTCCCCCGCTTTCCATTTACGAGAGGAGCAAACCCACATGTTCAAGAAATGGATGAAACCCAACTCCGTGCAGCTGGCGCGGCCAAAGCCCCAGATCATGTACGGCATTGAAATAAGAAAGCAACCGGTCGGCCGGTACTTCGAGGTGCTTGACCAGACCGGCGCTATTGTGTCGGAACTGCTGGACGCGGCCTTCCCCGGCATGACGCCGGGAGAGATCCTGACGATGCTGACCAAGGTCACCAACGCGGAACTGAAGGGCATCTTCGTGCGCGTGATGGGCGAGCTGCCGCGCAAGCTGGTGGCCATCCTGCGCAGCATCGTGGGCGCGGATGATAACCCCGCCTGGGATGAGCTGACCCCTGCCGAAATGGCGCAGGTGTGCGAGGCTTTCTGGGCTATGAATGATATGACCGATTTTTTCAAGATCGCGCGGAGCGCACTCCAGCAACTGATCCGTCAACAGACGAAGACGGACAGTATTGGCTCCAACGCTTAACTGCCTCTTGCCAGGCAGTCGGCATCAGCAAGCGCGAAATGCTGGATGATTACTATTTGGACGAACTGCTGTTAGTCCTGGATGCTTATGCAGATTTACATAAGCCGCAGAAAGAAAAAGCGGTGCATGTGTTCGCTGATGATTTTTAGGAGGTGAGCCGATGGCCAATGAGATCGATGTAGGCGGTATCGTCATGCGGATCCGCGCGGACATGTCCGGCGTGAAACAGGGCGTGGACCAGCTGCAGCGCGAAATGGGCCGGATGAAGGGCTCAACCGAACAGACAGGCGCGGGCGTAGAGACCGCCTCAAAGAAGATGGCCAGTACGGTCAAGGCCGGCAGCCTGGAGCAGGCCGCAGCATATGCTGCCATCGCCGCTGCCGCGACCAAAGCCATGCAGGTTCTTTTCAGCGCGATCGACACAGGCATCAATGCCATCAACCGCTATCGCGCGGCGCTTATCGGCCTGGAATCTGTGGCGACCGGCAATGGCATCGGCAGCGATGCGCTGCAGGCCGCGCTGGATCAAGTGAGTGATGCTTTTTTCGACGTAGCCTCCGCTTCGACCGCGTTTAAGAATTTAATATCCCGCGGCTATGACCTGAAGCAGGCGACAGAGAGCATTCTGCGGCTGAAAGACGCGGCGGCCTTCGGCCGCCAGGCGTCGCTGGGCCTGGCAGATGCCGTGGTCAGCGCTACGGAAGGCTTGAAGAACGAGAACAGCGTCTTGGTGGACAACGCGGGCGTCACGAAGAACGTGGCCAAGATGTGGGAAGACTATGCCAAGGCCATCGGCGTCAGCACAGACAGCCTATCCAAGCAGCAGAAAATTGAAGCTGAGTACCAGGGCATCATGCAGGAAACCCGCTTCCAGGTGGGGGACTTGGCAAAACTGCAGATGACCCTGGCGGGTACCCAGGCCGCCACCGCGCTGGCCGGCGAAGAGCTTGCCCGCGCCTATGGCGAGGCTAGGCCC
>WARP01002618.1_pt2 | contig 13266 bp, 16 predicted proteins | sample 4769151 | NCBI WGS metagenome assembly WARP01 (sample SAMN08893023, study PRJNA449175) | gut metagenome | isolation source: rumen sample fed with dry roughage | host: cow | place: India: Nagpur | collected 2016 | reverse complement strand
ACCTTCAGGTTCTGGGCAATGGCCTCCCCGATCCCCCGCTCTTCGGCACCAAGGCCGGGATAGGCACCGGGAGTATCGATGAAGCAGACTACAGGACGGCCGAATTTTTCAGCCTGTTTTGCAAGCCTGAGGGCCTTGCGATACCCCTCCGGATTGCTCATGCCGTAGTTGCACAGCACATTCTCCTTCAGGTTGGCTCCCTTGCGGTTTCCGATGAAGGTGACCGGCCTGCCTTCGACCAGCCCGACTCCCCCGATCATGGCGGGATCATCGCCATAGAGGCGGTCGCCGTGCATCTCCATGAAGGAGTCGCAAATCAATTCGATGAAAAGCTTTGCTCCGGGCCTTCCCTGCTGACGCGAGCGCAGGACGCACTCCCAGGAGGAGGAACCTTCACAACGATCATGGCTCTTGGCCAGGGTCTCTATTTGGTCCAGTGTCTGTTTGAGCACCGGTTTTTCTTCTTCATGCATGTGCACCACCCCCTTTTACATGGGTCTTGATCAAGAACGAAAGGGTCGACCGAAGATTCTTGCGCTCCACCAAAGCGTCTACAAAGCCCTTCTTGAGTTGGAACTCCGAACGCTGGAATCCATCAGGCAGCTTCTGTCCGATGGTCCCTTCGATAACCCGCGGACCTGCAAAGCCGATGACCGCGCCAGGCTCTGCCAATATGACATCCCCGAGCATTGCGAACGATGCTGTCACCCCCCCGGTGGTGGGATTGGTAAGCACCAAGAAAAGCGGGGTACGGGTATCCTCCAACAGGGCGGCGGCACTGGCGGTTTTGGCCATCTGCATCAGGCTGAAGATGCCTTCCTGCATACGAGCGCCTCCGCTTGCGGTGAAGATGATGACCGGCTCCCCCCGAAGGGCACCTTCGATGATCGCCTGGGTGATCTTCTCACCGACAACCGAGCCCATGCTTCCACCCATGAAAGCGAAGGACATGATGCCCACGATGACAGGCTGTTGTTCGATGGTGCAGCTGCCGATGGTAACCGCATCGCTGAGCGATGACTTTTTCTCATTCTCCTTCAGCTTGTCCTCATAGCCTGCAAGGGAGATGGGATTCATCGATTTCATCTCCTTTGCCATCTCCACAAAGGAGTCTGGGTCGGCAAAGAGGGCGATGCGCTGTTGGGGGCTGAGCGGGAAATAGTGATTGCAGGAGGGGCAGATTCGGTACGGACCGACTTCCACATCCTTCTGACATTGTGGGCAGAGTTCATCCATGGTTTTTCTCCTGGGTGATGACCTTCGTATACAGGTCGGTTGAAAATCGTCCGCTTGAGAACGGACGGCTTTTGATGAGCAGTTTCTGCTCCTCGATATTGGTCTTCACACCCTCGATGACCACCTCGTCAAGGGCTCGCAGCATGACAGAGAGGCCCATTTCACGAGTCGGGGTGTAAACGATGATTTTTGCTATCAGTGAGTCATAGTACGGGCTGAGCACCGATCCGCTCCGAAGATAGGTATCGACACGGACATGAGGGCCGCAAGGCATGACAAAATTCTTGATTTCCCCTGCACTCAAGCCGTTGATCCTGCACTCCAGGCTATAGCCCTTGCATCGTACATCGGCCTGGGAATACGAGAGAGTCTTGCCTTGGGCGATGTCAATCTGGGCGTGGACGAGATCTATGCCCGAGACAAGTTCGCTGACCGGATGCTCGACCTGCAGCCTTGCATTTACTTCCATGAAGTAGTAGGTATCGCCGTCAAGAAGGAATTCCACCGTCCCTGCTCCACGATAGCCCAATTCCTGAAAAAGCCTCACGGCATCATTGCACATTGCATTTCTCAGGCTATCACTGAGTACAGGGGACGGGCTCTCCTCCAAGAGCTTCTGATGGTTTTTCTGTACCGAGCAGTCACGCTCGCCAAGGTGCAGAACCGTACCCTGCCCATCACTGAGAAGCTGGACTTCCAAGTGTCTTGGTTGTTCCAGATACCGTTCCATGTGTACGGCGTCATCGCCGAAAAAGAGTAGTGCTTCCTTCTTGGCCACAGCAAGATTGGCAGCAAGGTCGGCCTCCTTGCGTACGATGCGCATACCCCTTCCCCCACCACCGGCTGCAGCCTTGAGAATAATCGGATAGCCGATTGACTGTGCAGTCTGCTTGGCATCCTCAAGGTCGATGATTGCTTCCTTGCTTCCAGGGGTTATGGGCAGGCCTGCCTTCAAGGCGACCTTGCGGGCCTCGACTTTATTACCCAAGAGGGCGATGGTCTCACTTTTCGGACCGATGAAGATAAGACCTGCATCCTCCACCTGCCTGGCAAAGCCGGCATTCTCGCTGAGAAATCCTACTCCGGGATGGATTGCATCACAACGGGTCAGACAGGCGGCCATAATGATGTTTCGACTTTGGAGATAACTCTCTTTTGTCGTAGGTCCGCCGATACACACCGCCTGGTCGGCCATGCGTACTGCCAGCGTATCCTTGTCTGCAGTCGAGTAGGCAACCACCGAGCGCAGTCCCAAGTCCTTGCAAGCACGAACCACCCGCACGGCGATTTCGCCCCGGTTGGCGATAAGAATCGATGCAATCATACGCGTTTGACCTTGAAGAGGGGTTGCCCGAATTCAACCATCTGCTCGGGCTTGGCCAGAACCTCCACGATCTCACAGGCAAAGTCTGCTTCCAGTTGGTTCATCAGCTTCATTGCCTCGATGGTGCAGAGCACTGAACCTGTTTCCACGGTGTTTCCCACCCGGACGTAGGGAGGGGCATCAGGGGCGGGCGTCAGATAAAAGGTGCCGACGATGGGGCTGGTGATCACTTCATAGGAAGCAGGGCTTTCCTGCTTCGTTTCCGTCTTCGCACTCTTGGCTGCTTCAGCGACGGGTACAGCTGCTGCAATGGCACTGCTTGCAGTATTGCGCTTCAGCTTAAGGGTATAACCGGCCGAGGAGAACTCGAGCTCGGAAAGTGTACTGTTGTCAAACATGGTAATAATCTGCTGTAGATCGGGGTTGTCGATGGTATTCATGAACGTTCCTCATTACGTATGGGGATGGGATGCAAATAGGGTACATCTAACCTGTTTTAATAATAACAGTACGGATGTTTAGTGTCAATATTGACAAATATTTCTATTTTGTAATAATTATAGGCCTATGTTATGAAACCAAGGAGGGAGACCTTGAAGCCTCCACAATCGATACAGATCACCGCCCTGGGCTCCTACAGCCCGGTAAAAGTGGTCACCAATGAAGAACTATCAAAGCGGGTCAACACCAGTGATGAGTGGATACGAAGTCACACCGGCATCGGGACCCGACATATTGCCGCTGAAGATGAAACAACGACCGACCTGGCAACCAAGGCAGTGGAAAATCTCCTTAAAGCCAGCGGCAAACATGTCGGGGACATCGATGGCATCGTGGTGGCGACCGCCACACCCGACTACCCCGGCTTCCCTTCCACCGCATGTCTGCTCGCCCAGCGGTTCGGCATCACCGGCCCAGCCTTGGATGTCAGTGCAGGATGCACGGGCTTCATATACGCACTTGAGGTTGGACGGGCGATGATCGCCAGCGGCGCCATGAGAAATGCTTTGGTGGTGGGGTCGGAGACTCTTTCGACGGTAGTCGACTGGGATGACCGCAATACCTGCGTTCTCTTCGGAGACGGTGCAGGTTGCGCACTGCTCGAAAGCTTTGAAGAGGGTGAGGGCATACTCGACACCTATTTGAAGGCAGAGGCTGCTGGAGCAGAGGCTTTGGTGATCGACCCCAAGAGTCGTGCGATCAAGATGGATGGAAGGGCTGTCTACTCCTTTGCCGTCCGCTCGATCGGACAGACCATCGAGACCCTGCTTGAGAGAAACAGTTTGACCATCGACGATGTCGCCTGGATCGTCCCGCACCAGGCAAACCAGCGCATCATCTCAGCATGTGCAAAGCGTCTGGGCATCGATGTGCAGAAGTTCTATTTGAACATCGAACAGTATGCAAATACATCGGCGGCCTCCATCCCTCTTGCCCTTGCAGAAATGCAGGAGAAAGGCCTGCTCAAGGATGGACAAAAGCTATTGCTCGTTGGCTTCGGAGCGGGACTCACCTATGGAGGAACACTACTGACATGGCACCAATAATTGCTCTCTATCCCGGCCAAGGGTCCCAGAAACAAGGCATGGCCATCGACCTGTACCAAGCCAGCGCCAAGGTGCGCAATCTCTTCGAGTTGGCAAGTGATATCGCAAGGCGGAATCTGTATGCACTGCTTAGTGAGGGAAGCGAAGAGGAGCTTACCGCACACGCCCAGACCGCCATCACGTTGGCAAGCCGGTCAGCCCAGGTTCGCCTCACAGAGCTTGGCATCCAGTCACACGTCCACAGCGGTTTCAGCCTCGGCGAGCTCAGCGCCTATGCGAGTGCAAACATTTTTAACGACGAAACGCTCTTTACCATCGTACAGAGAAGAACTGCCTTGATGGACGAAATGTCGGCAAGGGCACGAGAAACGTTGGGAGAACTTGGTATGGCGGCCGTCATCGGCCTCGACTACCAAGCAGTACATCAGCTCCTGCTGGAGCTCAACCTGCCTAGCCTCTATGCCGCCAATGACAATGCACCAAACCAGGTGGTGGTCTCAGGCCTGAGTGAAAGCATCGCACAGGCCAAGGCTGCATTCTTGGAAAAGGGAGCCAAGCGGTTCATCCCGCTGAAAGTCTCGGGACCCTTCCACACCCCGTTCATGGAGGAGGCGACTCAGCCTTTCAGAACGTTTCTTGACGAACTCGAGATGACCGATCCCAAAGACTTGGTCATCTCCAGCGTCGACGGCAGCCCTATCACGAATGTCCGCCAAGCGCGCGAGCACCTCAGTCAACAACTGGCCAGGCCGGTACGGTGGACTGCTGTAATGCAGCGTATCAATACAATGGCCGGCTTCGATATCGCGGAAGTAGGATCCGGCACGGTCCTGAGCGGGTTGTGCAAAAATAATGGAATACAGTCATCCTGCCTCAGTCTGGGTGAAGAGACAACAATACAAGCGTATGCAAAGGAACGAGCAGTATGAGTGAACGAAAACATGCCCTGGTAACCGGTGGCTCACGAGGAATTGGAAGCGAGATTGTCAAGGTCCTGCTCTCGGAGGGCTATGAAGTTTGGTCGCTTTCGCGGACCACAGGCGAAGATGCTGAAAATCTGCATTACATCAGCTGCGATATGGCCGACCGCAGCAGCGTCGAAGCCGCACTGGAGGCCGTGGTCAAGCAAGCGGGAACGGTAGATGTGCTGGTCAACAATGCAGGCATCACACGTGACGGCTTGATCATGCGGATGAAGGATGAGGCGTGGGACGAAGTACTGGCGGTCAATTTGACTTCGGTTTTCCTCACCTGCCGACGAATCAGCAGGCTCATGGCCACCCAACGAAGGGGGGCAATCATCAACATCTCCAGCGTCGTAGGAATCATGGGCAACGGGGGGCAGACCAACTATGCGGCCAGCAAGGCCGGCATCATCGGCTTTTCCAAGAGTTTGGCCCGTGAGTTGTCAGGCCGAAACGTACGGGTGAATGTCGTGGCTCCGGGCTTCATCGAGACGGCCATGACCGATGCACTCTCCCAGACGCTCAAGGAGCAGATTGCCACCCAGATACCACTCGGGCGTATCGGCAAGGCTGAGGAAGTTGCACAGACAGTGGCATTTTTAGCATCAGAGAAAGCGTCCTACATCACCGGCCAGGTTCTGGCGGTCGATGGCGGTATGGCAATGTAAGGGGGAAACAGTATGATAGAGCTTGAACGAGTAGTAGTAACCGGTATGGGAACCGTAAATCCCTTGGGAACGAGCATTACGCAGTTCTGGGACAAAATCAAGGCGGGCGTTTCGGGAGTCGGTCCGATCACCAAGTTCGACACCGCCGACTACCCTGCCAAGATTGCAGGTGAAGTGAGGGACTTCGACCCTTCCGACCTGCTCGACCGCAAGGAAACCCGTGGTATGGCCGACTTCACCAAGTTTGCCGTTCACGCAAGTGTACAGGCAATGCAGCAGGCGGGTCTGGACAAGGGAGGCTATGACCCCTACCGCAGCGGAGTCTACCTGGGGAACGGAATCGGCGGCTTCGAGGTGGTTGAGGAGAATATGGCCAAGCTTTTTGAACGCGGTCCGCACGCCGTGGCGCCGCTCACGATTCCCAAACTCATCAGCAACGAGGCGGCCGGTAACATCGCCATTCATTACAACTTCAAGGGGCCCTGCCACACCACCGTCACCGCATGTGCAAGCGGTACCGATGCCATCGGGGATGCTTTCAACGCAATCCGTTTCGGACAGGTCGATGTAGCGCTCACCGGCGGAACCGAGGCCGCCATCACCAAGCTCAGCGTCGCTGGGTTCTGCCGCCTGCAGGCTCTGGCAACCAAGTACAACGATACACCCCAAATCGCCAGCCGTCCCTTTGACAAGGAACGCGACGGCTTTGTCATGGGAGAGGGCGCGGGTATGCTTGTGCTCGAATCCCTATCCCATGCAAAGGCACGCGGTGCTGTAATTCTTGGCGAGATTGCCGGATACAGCATGACCTGTGACGCCTTCCATCTCACCGCCCCGAATCCAGACGGCGAAGGGGCTGCCAGGGCGATGAAAGCCGCCGTTGAGATGGCTGGTGCAAAACTTGAGGAAGTCGACTATATCAACGCCCACGGTACCAGTACCGCCGCCAATGACTCCATGGAGACCAAGGCTATCAAGAGCACCTTTGGAAGCCATGCTTACAATCTCAAGGTTTCATCCACAAAATCGATGACCAGCCACCTTATCGCAGCTGCAGGCGCTGTAGAGGCGATTGTCTGCCTGCTGGCCATCCGCGACCAGTACTTCCCCTGCACGCTCAACCTGACCAATGTAGACAATGAGTGTGATCTTGACTATGTACCCAACCAAGGAAGAGAGGGTACAATTCGCTATGCCATGAGTAATTCTCTTGGTTTTGGAGGGCATAACGGTGTGCTTGTCTTCAAAGCCTTTAAACCATTGTAAGGAGTGCTGACAATGTCTGAATCATTTGAATCGCCGGTTGATTTAATCCCCCACCGAGATCCGTTCATTTTCTTGGATGAGCTCTTGGAAGTCGATGAGAAACACACAGTTGCCAAGCGGGTGTTCACTTCCGACCACTTCTTCTTCAAGGGCCATTTTCCCGGCTACCCTGTAGTTCCCGGTGTCATTCTCGTCGAGACCATGGCACAATGCGGAGGTGCGGGTTTGGTGCAGGCCGGCATTCTTCCCCATGGAGCTTTTTTCGTTCTGGCGACCATTGAAAAGGCGAAGTTCCGCAGCCAGGTAAAACCCGATGACACGGCCATCATCGAGGTGCACAACGCTCGTGTTTCCCAGGTCATGGTCCGCCAGAGCGGGACTATCACGGTAAACGGGAAGGTAGCTGCCGAAGCTACGTGGATGTGCATCGTCGGCGACAATAAAGCATAAAAGAGGCAGATGTGATTATTACCAAGAAAGTGTTGAGAAATGTGAGCCTTACCGCCCACCCAAAAGGGTGCAGGCGGTATGTCGAAGACCAGATCGCCTGGGTTGAGGAGCATGCCAAGCAAAGCGATAATCCACACTATCCGAGTACGACGGGCCTACACATGCCCAAGCGTGTGCTCGTCCTTGGAGGTTCCACCGGCTATGGTCTTTCGTCACGCATCGTTGCCGCATTCGGACACAATAGTGATACCATCAATGTGAGCTTTGAACGCGAGCCGAGTGAGAATAAGACCGCCACCCCCGGCTGGTACAATACCATGGCCTTCGAAGACCTGGCCAAGCGCAAGGGCTTGAAAGCTTTTTCTGTTTTTGGCGATGCCTTCAGCAATCAGACCAAAGAAGCAGTGGCACGGAAAATCGAGCAAGAGCTCGGACAAATCGACTTGGTCATATACTCGCTGGCCAGCCCGCTCAGAAATGACCCGGTAACCGGTCAAGCGTACAAATCAGTACTCAAACCCATTGGAGACGCCTTCACCGCCCTCTCTGTGGATTTGGAAAGTGATATTGTCAAGCAGGCGACCATCGAACCCGCGACCGAGGAACAGGTAGCAGAGACGGTGAAAGTGATGGGCGGCGAGGATTGGAGCCTGTGGATTGATTTCTTGTTGCAAAGAAATCTTCTTGCACATGAGGCGATGACTGTCGCCTACTCCTACATCGGGCCGAAGATCACCTACCCGGTCTACCGTGAAGGTACCATCGGCAAGGCGAAGGAGCACCTTGAGAACAGTGCAGCAGAGCTGACAAACAAGCTTAAGGCCATCAACGGCCAAGCATATGTTTCAGTGAACAAGGCATTGGTAACCCGTGCAAGCTCTGTCATTCCCGTAGTGCCTCTCTACATGGCCCTGCTCTATCAGGTGATGAAGGAGAAGGGTCTGCATGAGCACTGCACCCAACAGATTTACCGCCTCTTCACAACCATGCTCTTCTCGGGTAACGCAGTACCCACCGACAACGACGGTCGGGTAAGGGTTGATGACTGGGAGATGAGAAGCGATATTCAGGCAGAGGTTGAAAGACGTTGGGCATTGCAACAAGAAGGCAAGAGCCTTGTCCAAGGAGACCTTGGCGGTGTTTGGGAGGAGTACGAGCAGATTCACGGTTTCGGCTTTGGCGATATCGACTACTCCAAGGACATCGATCCAAGAATCGTATAGCAAGCGAGGGGCCCGAAAGGGCCTCTAATTTTATATCCAAATATAATAATATCTACTTTTATTATTCCTTGTTCGGTATTTTTATATATCTTATATTATAAACTACAAGCGGAATGCACTCGAATATCATGCCTTTTCTACTCGCCGCTGAGGATGGGCATAAGCATGATTCCCCTATATACTCAGAACATATGAACCAGTTTCTCTATGAGACCCACCTCCATACCAAGGAAGCCAGTGCCTGCTCGGTCAGCTGGGCTTGCGAGTATATACAACCCTACGTGAATGCCGGATACAGCGGCATTATCGTTACCGACCATTTCTTCAACGGCAACTCCTGCATATCGCGCTCCCTGCCTTGGGAGCAGAAAATCCAGCAGTTCTGCAAAGGCTATGAGAATGCAAAACAGGCTGGGGAACAAGCCGGCCTCGCTGTCTTCTTCGGCTGGGAACACTCCTTCGGCAACGATGAATACCTCATCTATGGCCTGGACAAGACTTGGTTGCTTGCCCATCCCCAGATTATGGAGTGGGACCACCTTCAGCTCTTTGAGGCGGTGGACAATAGCGGTGGGTGTATGATCCAAGCCCATCCTTTTCGGGAACGATTCTATCTCTCTGCCATCCATCTACGTCCCTTTGCCGTACACGGCATAGAGGCGGTGAACGCAGAGAATGACGCAGAGTTCGATCGAAAGGCTTGTGCCTATGCACAGAAGTACGAGCTTGCAATGACCAGCGGCAGCGACATACACGATGCAGCAAAAGTAGGGCTCGTCCCCGGAGGCATGGCCTTCGACCATCCACTTCACACGATTGCCGATTTCGTGAAAGCGATCAAGGAGAGAAAGGGGTACGAAATCCTATCGGATGAGACCCATGTGCAGCCTCCCAAAAGCTCTGATTCCGATATCCCTGTCTATCTCTACGATGCATCCGGCTCGAAAAAGAGGGTGCATGCATACAACACATGGAGCCAGCTATGACAAAAAACCTCATGCTTGCCAGATTGCTCGATCGAGCCATCGCCTACGACAGCCCCGACAGTCGAAGAATTGCTCATTTGGTGAAAGTCCATGGTTATGCCCGAGCCATCGGATTACTGGAAGGACTTGACGAAGAGACCCAATTCACTTTGGAAGCCGCAGCAATTGTGCATGACATCGGTATAAAGACATGTGAAGCAAAGTACGAAGGAAAGAGCTCGGGACATCTGCAGGAGATCGAAGGCCCTCCGGTGGCAACGGCATTGCTCTCAGAATTGGGCTTCGATGCCGAGACAATAGAACGGGTAGCCTACTTGGTCGGGCACCACCACACCTACACCGACATCCAAGGACTCGATTACCAGATTCTGGTAGAGAGTGACTTCCTGGTCAATCTCCAAGAGAAGAACACTCCCACCCAGTCCATCCAAAGCACCTGCAATACCATCTTCAAGACAAGAACCGGTAAAAACTGGTGTATCCAGATCTTTGGCTTGAATAGGTACTCTCACCAGGACTATGGGTTTATCTAGGATTGAAAAAGTCCAATCCCAGCCTGGAATTTTATTATCCACACCAACATGGCAATAAGTGAATTCTAAGCGCTTATTGTACAATTATAAGATTGTGTTGGCACTTTGAGAGTTTTTGCCATACATATTCCTTGATGTGTCATGTCAGGTACCGTATCCTATCAATACCATACTACCTGGAGGACGCAATGAAACGAGCATACGTCTCTCTGAGCATACTCAGCATGCTGGTACTTGCACTGGTACTGGCCGGATGCGAAGAATCCATTGAGAATGCAGACACTGGATTGAGCGCTTGAGAGAGATTGAAGCAATATCCCAAAGTACCTACCTTTCTTTCGTGCAACTTGATAAGAATCACCTGAAAATGTGGAAGAAGAGGTTGGGATTGGAATCACTGGAACGTACCAATACGATTTCTCTGGATAGGTTAGTCGAAAACACTGTTCGTGCCTATGAACAGCACCGGATCACCTTTGAACGCTTGGAATACCTGCTCTCCTTGTCAGGCTTGCAAGCTGGGCAAGTGGGAATAAAGTCACCAGAACAACCTCAACTTCCATCAAATGAGGAGCTATCAAGTCTGATGGAGATATAATCTATTGCATTATAATCAAATACTGGTTGATGCCGACTTCTGCATCAAACTTGGGTGTAGCGATAGTTATCCGTATCTGACCAAAATGTTACCGCTTCTGGCAGATGTCGCCCTCATTCATGAAACTGTCTATAACGAAATCAGGCAATCGACATCAGCAAAAAGACAAATCAAATCATTACTGGATTCAGGAACCTTGAAAATTGTCAGTGAAGCCGTGTTACCGGTACAGGAACAACTATTGTATCATGCGACATTCAAACTACTGTCCAAGAGAATGATTGATCCCCGATATCCAAGGAAAAATTTGGGTGAAGTGAGTTCCTTTGCGTATGCAAAAACAATGGACATCGCCATCTTCGCCACTGATGAAATGCACCTGCAGACAATCGTAGATGAATTATTGAACACAGAACTCCACAAAATAACCTGCCTGAGAATCATTGATATCATCCAAGCCATCAAAGCAGGGAAAATTCAACTTCTACAAAGAAAGGACGCAAAGCTTCTTTGGATCATCTCAGCAAAGATAAAAGAAGCATTCGATCCCAAGATATGGCCATTGATTCAACAACCTTCGTAGTAAGCCTACAAACACATCGAGGCCTGCCATCATCTCAGCTCCTTCAATTGCTCCTCGGTCAAATGCCTGATAGGCAAATCCCTGCCTAGGTACCAGAGCTTTGCACTCTCTTCAAATTCCTCTGCACTATAGAGGGCTTCGTTCAAGGTGGCGCCACAGACGATCAGACCATGGTTCTGCATCAGATAGGTGCTGTATTGCGGCTTTGCTAGGATGTCGGTGGCAATCAGAGGCGATCCCGGCTTGCGGTAAGGAAGAATGCCCACCTTGCTGACCTTCATCACAAAGTAGGGAGTGAAGGGCACAAAGGGCTGTCCATCGACCAGATGTTCACAACTTGCAAGCAAGGTTGCATAGGTTGAGTGCAAATGCACCACCGCCCTTGTGTGCGGGTGTGATTCATAACAGGCGAGGTGGAACGGCACCTCCTTGGTGGGGGCCTTGCCGCAGAGTATGGTTCCCTCCTTGGTGAAGTGCGAAACATCCCCCTCTCTCAGCGAACCGAAGGATGACCCGGTGGGAGTTGCCAAAAAGGTACCGTCATCGAGCAACACCGACATGTTGCCTGCACTTCCGACGACCAATCCTCTCTGATAGAGACTGAGGGCGACTTCCACCAACTGCTGCTTCATCTCACTGATTTCCATTGTACATCTCCTGTGCCTTCAATAAAAACTGCTCGGAACCGAAGTTGCCGCTCTTGAGCACCAACTGATACGAGCCATCCAACGATCGCACCCAGGAGACACCCGGGTCGATTTGGGCTCCGATACGGTAGGCATCGACTCCCAGGGTGGTAGCCACCACCCCGCTGGTCTCGCCTCCCCCCACGATGAAGGTTTGTACGCCCTTCTCTGCAAGCAATGCGGTCAGGCGGGCGAACAAGTGCTCGATGGCCGATGAGACATCAACGTCGCCGAACTTCTTTCGATTCTCTTCAAGCTCAATCGGCGACCTGGTTGCGTACACCAACGGTGCGAGATCCTGGTCCTGATGATCCAGAACCCAAGTTGCTACGTTCTTGCCATACTCTGGATCATCCAAGCAGGCCTGTTCATCGATGTTCAACGAAGGAGCTAGCTTTTTGTAGTACGCAACCTGCTTCTGCATCATCGCCGAGCAGGAGCCGGCTATAACCACCGCCTTTCGTTTTTCCACGACAAAGGCGGCTTCATTGCCTCCACGCTTCTCAGTTCGTCTCCAAACCTCTGTTATTCCCTGGGCAAGGCCTGAGCCTCCGGTCACCAGGGTAAAATCCTGGGTTGCCTCTGCAATGCAAGTAAGGTCCTCATCATCGACGACATCGACGATAATGTTGTTTACCCCCTCGTCTTTCAAGCCGTCAATCGCCTGACGGACGACATCACTTCCTTTCTTTATGACATCATGGTAGACATGTCCATTCTTGGCCGGGCTTTGCGAGGAGAGAATCCTCGCGAGTTTGGAGTCGTGCATCGGATTGAGCGGATGGTGGCGCATCGGACAGTCGCTGAGCAGCTCATCGTTTACAAAGAGATAGCCATGGAACACAGTCCTTTTGTTGACCGGAAGGGCCGGACAGATCAGGGTGGCACGACAATGCAGAGCCTGTCTGAGGGCATCGGCAACCGGTCCGATATTCCCTTCAGCGGTACTATCGAAGGTGGAGCAGTACTTGTAATAGAACCGGTCACAGCCGCATTCCTTGAGAAAAGCAAGAGAGGCAAGGGCTTGCTTGACCGCCTGCTCCTTGGGTATGCTGCGTATCTTCAAACTCATGACGATTGCATCACAGTCACCCGTCTGGACCGCACGGCTGCACATGACAGTCCTCATCCCCCCCGCCACCAGAAAACCGGCGATATCGACAGCCCCGGTAAAATCATCGGCAATAACACCCAAACGCAT
>WARP01001119.1_pt1 | contig 13347 bp, 14 predicted proteins | sample 4769151 | NCBI WGS metagenome assembly WARP01 (sample SAMN08893023, study PRJNA449175) | gut metagenome | isolation source: rumen sample fed with dry roughage | host: cow | place: India: Nagpur | collected 2016 | reverse complement strand
GACTTCCTCTTCGGTGCAAGTCCCGTCATCTATCGGGACCAACACCGCATGAAGGCTCTTGAGCAGCAGAAAGAGATGGAGCAAGAGGTGTAGTCTGTTTCGAATAAACTGATGCACAGACCAGTGATGTGAGAGGGGCAACCAACACCAAGCCGATGCACCCGATGAGGGTGTGCAGAATTTCTGCGGCAACACTTTGGGAGTTGAGAATGCTCATCAGTGGGGTTCCTTGGGCCATGTACACCATCATGATGGTCAGGTAGCTGCCGATATAGGCAAGCAGCAAGGTGGTGGTTTGACTGCCTACCACCGATTGCCCGATGTGCATGCCGCTGGCAAACAACTCTTTGCGAGTTACTCCACGATTGTGCAGGTGCACCTCATCGAGGGCTGCACTGATGTCGACGGCCAAATCAAGGATGGCCCCGCTGCAGGAGAGATAGATGGCGGCCTGTAACAGCTTGGTCAGATTCACCTGCTCGAACCCGGCAAACAACAATGATTCAGACCAGCTCATTACCGCACCATGGATGGAAAAGTATGAAGTTCCCACCGTGGCCAGCAGACATGTCACCAAGGAACAAAGCAACGAACTTGCGATAGCGCAATAGGCTTTTCTCGTCAATCCTGCTACCAACAAGAGGCAAGAGACGGTTAATGCCGCCCCTACCAACAGAGCGATGAGGATGGGCTCGTACCCTTTGAGGCAGAGGGGAATGAGGACCTTCCAGATCAACAGAAATGCCAACGTGAAGGAAAGCAGGGTACGAAGACCTTTCCTTCCTGAAACCAACAGCAGCAGGGTTGCAAACAACAGAAGCAACTGCAACTCCTTGGGAAATCGGTAGAGACTGACCATATTGGCAAAGATGATCTGCCCATCCTCACTTTGTTCCAACAACACCCATGCCAAGTCACCTTCCTGGTAGACGGTATCGAACTCAAGTTTACCGCCAAGCAGGTTCACAGCCTTCGTCTCCATCCCCTTGAAGGGGGAGCCGAGCAAGCGGACGGTGACCACCTGCTCGCCCATCCTTACCACGCCTTTATTCAAAAGGGTGGTATTGTCCACGGCAATGACACGGGCCTTGGTCCCAACGGCGTTACTGTAGATTTTCCGTTCGAAGCCGGTGGGAATCAGGATCAGAATCAGGACAAGAGCGAGCAAACCCAAGACCAGGATTGATTCACGAGCAACCATCTGTACTTTCATCACGTGTTCCTTTACAAGAATTCTCCCCCCGCAGGGAGGGAGAAGAAGAGAAGAAATGTAGTTTGGTTATACAATACCGGTCAGCTGCTTCAGTTTTGCATACACGTCGGTGTTGTCGTAGGAGCCGGCGAAGAGCTCGCTGCCGCTGCCGTATGCATACACACCCACCGGGGTTCCCGTGTGCGAGTAACTGGTCCAGCCGATGCCCGCCTTGTTGTTCAGGATGTGCGTCAGTGTAACGGAGAACGGATTGTAGCCGCCGTAGAGCAGATAGGCCTGATCGCCGCCATCGCGCTGTTTTGAGGGTAGCATTGCCTGCTTGAAAGCGGCTTCCAGCTTTGAATACTCCAAGGCAGAGAGTACCAGAGCCTTGTTTGCAGCGGTTTCTCCAGGTGCAACCAGGCCAAAATCGGCCGCAACCATGGAAAGCGCCTGCTCGAAGCGCAGGTTTGGATTCTCCTTCTGCAGCTTGGTGAACTTCTCATCGAAAGCGATGTAGGAGAGCTTTTGGTTGTAAAGGATGTCGAAGGCCGTGTTATAGCCGGTACCGGCATAGCCGATGGTCATTCCGCCTGTTTCATGGTCGCCGGTGACCACGATCAAGGTCTCCTCGGGATGGATCTTGGCAAAATCGAGGGCGACAGCTATGGCCTGGTCGAAGGCGAGCAGGTCATAGATTTCCGCTGCAGCATCATTGGCGTGGCATGCCCAGTCGATCTTGCCTGACTCCACCATCATGAAGAATCCCTCTGGGTTGTCCAATACATCGATGCCCTTCTCTACAAATTGGGCAAGACTTACGTCCATCTCGTTCATATCCATGGCATACGGCATGGATCCGCTGTCCTGGAGTCTCGGATTCTGCGCATACACCTTGCCGCTTGCAGAGGTGAGGTTGAGAATCTGTTGCTTGTTGTCGGTAACCAGATAACCGGCTCTCTCAAGCAGGGTGTAGATGCTCGTTCTCCCACCGTCTTCGGCCTTGCTGATCGCCCCGCCTCCGAAGTAGTCGAAGCCGCTTTCCACCATCTGGACACCGATATCGTAGTAGTTGTTTCGGGAAGGTACATGGGCGTAGTAGGCGGCCGGGGTGGCATGATTGAGGGTGACTGTCGAAACCAAGCCGACTTTCCAGCCTTTCTGCGCCTTAAGCTGTTCAGCAATGGTCTGTCCCACGACCTGCTTGTCGATACCAAGCCCGATGGTCCCGCTGTGGGTCTTATACCCGCTGGAGAGCGACGTGGCCGTCGATGCCGAGTCGGGGCAGAACGAAGTTGCATCGTAGGTTGTCTGCAAGCCGAGGGCGGGAAACTCGGTAAAGGTAAGCGGCTTGAGAGAGAGGTTTCCTTTCTCACTGCTACCTTTCAGAATCTGGGCCGCGTTGATCTGCACATGGCTCATGCCGTCTCCGATGAACATAAAGACATACTTGGGTTTTGCCTGTGTCTGTACAGAGTCCACCCGATTCTGATTCTCTCCTACAGCCTGTGCCGTAAGAGCTGTGAGTACCGCTGCAACAAGCAACAGCACCATCATCATGTGTTTTCTCATGAATTCCTCCACCATAAAAGTCTGGATGGCCATACGATGAGCTTCAATTGCTAGGCTTTCACGAGCGATTGGTGAGAAATTTTGCAAAAATGTGTGAATGTTGCCTCTTCCAACCAGGTCGTATGGCTGCTAGGATGGGTGTATGCATGAGTTTCCCAAGCTGAACAAGCGAACACGAAAACGGGAGTTTTCCCTCTACACCGAGGAAGAACGCTCGGCTGTGGTGTATTATTGGCTCTTCAGCAGAAAGGGGTTTCGTGAACTCGATACGTTGTGCCTCGGGCTGGATGGCAGGGAAAGTCATGGCTGGCAGTCGATGGGAGTCGCCCACTACCTGGGCCTCGATGAGACCCATCACGGGTTCTTCATCCAAGCCACACCTTCATATGCCTTGACCACCCTGCTCCTCCAAAGGAAAGAAGATCCCGCCTTTAGCTTGATTTACTGCTACCTGCGCGACTGGTTTGTCCAGCATCCACAATCAGACGACCTTACGGAGGAATTGGCCAAGGAGAAGGACCCGGACTACCATACCGACCGTGTGGAAGCATCGTACTGGATCAAGGAAACGCTTCTGTCCAAGGCGCCCCAACAGGAAATCGACAAGAAATTGTTGAATCTGCTCTCCATCGATGCTTCTGACCAGACGGTTAAATTGGGGTCCAAGCGGTACTATTACAGCAAGGGGGCACTCAAGCAAGCAGTCAAGTACCTTTACGACTTCCAGTGCCAGATCTGCGGTACCAGGATTTATCGGCCTGGATGGGTGAAGACCTTGAGTCGTGAGGAGCAATGGGAGTTCCTCAATGCCGATGCCCACCATATTCAGCCTCTCTCCCAAGAGGGTCCTGACTCACTGACAAATTTGCTCTGTCTCTGTCCTTCCTGCCATCGACGTTTCCATACCAAACAGTTCACGTTGCTCGAGCACAACTGCAAAGTCGGGTGCGAGGACCAGGTCCTGCACCGAAGCTGGGAGGTACTGACAAAACATCCGATATTGTTGAGTCATTCATAGATGCAATAAAGCAAGTTCAGTCTTTTACGACTATTTCAATTGATTTCCACTAATCAGTGCAAACATCAACTTTAGAAAGGCTACCTTCAAAATATACCGGAATCATCGGTAGGTTGGTTGAAAAATATACAGACAGTGCACAGGCCTCACGATAGTGGCTATGCTTAATTGCCAGATTGTTGCTTGCTTCCCACCATCTCTCATCAATTGGGGTTTGCAGGAGTTTTTGTATTACTTTATCTTTTGGCATCCAAACCGGAGCCAGTTTGAGAGCAATTTCTTCCTTAACCAATTGCAAGGGAAGATCTTGTGCCTTGACATCAACAACAAAGTACTCATTTCGAAACCACCCATTCCCATACTTCTCTTCTATCGAACAAAGCCAACGATTTACTTCTACCACCATTCCCAATTCTTCTAGGCACTCGCGAACGACACAGGCTTGTAATGATTCACCCAAATCGATTCTTCCTCCTGGCAACAAGTACTGGCTTCTTTTTGTTAGGCAAGAAAACAGAATGCAATTATCCTGCTCAATGATTGCTCGACAACCAGCGCTGATTGCAGGAATGATTGTTTGATCTTGCTGAGAGACTTCGCTTCCTAGAAGTTGAATTTTCATACTCCCCTCTCTAACTTGGATGTTTCATCAAATGCAAATGCGAGTGAATGGAACTTCTCCCTCAAAGGAAGAAGCGTTGTATTGTGACGAGTAGGATGGACACGATTGGTCAATAGTATAGCAGCCATTTTTTTTGATTGTGATATCCACAATGATGTCCCGGTAAATCCGGTATGGCCATAATTTCCTATTCCTGCATTCTCACTTGCAGGGGTAGCTCCACGACTCCCTAATAAAAATCCAATACCTCTTGCTGTTTCCAAATTATAGGTATAGTCCGTTGAGAATTCTCTAACCCGTTCATGAGATATAAAGTTCCCCCGTTGACCGCAACCATCACGCAACAGCATCTGACAAAACCGTACAGTATCGCCCAAGCTTGAAAATACGCCTGCATTTCCAGCCACTCCGCCTAGAAATCTTGCATTTTCATCATGTACAGTACCAACAATCACTTTTTGCAAAGTTTTATCAAATTCAGTTGCTACAATAGTATTCTCACCATATCCTGCTTGCAATGGATTAAATACTGTGTGATCCATGCCAAGAGGAGCAAACACCAAATCTCTTGCTATACTATCCAAAGGAGCTCCAACTATACGCTCCAGAATTTTCCCTAATACAATAAAACCGAAACAACTATACTCGTACTTGGTGCCTGGAGAAGCGATAGGTTGTGTTCCAAGGATATAATCCAACGTTTCATCTGGCTGGCCTACCACAGCGTCTAATCGTTGCTCGGCAACAAATCCTGCAGTATGCGTAAGCAACTGTCTAATCGTGGCGCATCTGTAATTTCCAGAACTTTCGAGATAATGCTGGAGGGGTGTATCGTATTTCAACTGCCCTGAATCACACAAAACACTGCTAATCATTGTAGTTGCCAGCACTTTCGTTAAGGATGCAACATCAAACAAAGCACTCTCCGTCATGAGAATTTGTTTAGGGATGCGCTGTTTCAAACCACCAATATACGTAAAAAGCACCTTATCTTCAGAACAAATCGCGGCGGCAAGTCCTGGACAGACTCCGTCATCCATGAGTTTGCCTAAAAACGCTTTTAGCTTATCCTCGTTCGATTCCATAGAGTTTTCTCGAGTGATACTCAGAGTATCTTCAGATTCCATCAATGCCGCAGATTTTGAGTTGAGCAATAAGATTCCCAGCATGAGTATAGTGAAATGCTGTCAACCCTTCTTCTTTAGCCACGGCAATATTTTCCTCCATGTCATCAGTAAAAAAAACCTCGTCAGCAGAGACCTTCTCCTTTTCAAGGATATATTGATAGAACGCACGATCAGGCTTTGCCAAATGCATCAGATGGGAAGCATAGACTCGATCGAATATGTCATATTGTTTCAATGTGTGGTGAATTCTAAAATGAGAATCTATAACATTCGTGCCGCAGATTATCCTCATATTCTGCCGTTTCAGCCGTTTAATTACCTCCATGGTGGGGACATCCAATACGGGATGAAAGAACTTCCCAAGCAAGCTCTGTCCGTTTCTCTCAACAATGCTTGAAGTCTCCCTCTCATAAATTGTCCAAAACTTTTCTTCATCAATCAGTCCCATGCTGTGATCGTGCAGTGCATGCTTGATTGCTGATGGCATATCTGCAAATGCTAATTCCTTACGCCCAAGGAAAGGAAGTAATTCTGGGGCCATCTGAAAATCTCGTACAATTACCCCACCCATATCGAACATGCATACCTTAATCATAAGAAACCACCCTATTCTTTGCTTGATGAGAACATTACATTGCCACCTAGAAAATATTTTGAAAGCGATAGAAACAAGACAATTATCGGTATACTTGCCATCATAGCAACAGCCATCATCGCCCCTTCATCCGCATATTTCTCTTCAGTGAACTTGACTAAATAGGCAGGAATAGTTTTCATTACCTCTTTCTGAGAAAGAAGTAGAGGCCATAGCAAATTATCCCATTGCCCTCGGAAACACAAAATCGCAGCTGTTGCAATTGCTGGTGTACTATTTCTGAAAACAAGATGCTTGAACAACCAAAACTCTCCCAAACCATCAATCCGGCCTGCATCCAGCATTTCATCAGGAAATGATAATAAGTATTGTCTCATCTGGAAAACTCCGAATGTATTCAGCACAAAAGGGAGCACCAATCCAGTGTACGTATTTTGAAGATGCAGACTAATAGCAATCATATACATGGGAATCATAATTGCTTCGAAGGGAATCATCATTCTACCCATAATCATTAAGAAAACAATTTTCTGACCTTTAAATGTAAACTTGCTCAAGCCATATCCAGCAAATGAGGATACGATTACTGATAGAATAGTAGTGCTCAATGCCACTATCAAGGAATTCATCACCGTACGCACAAAGGTATAGTTTTTTCCATAGTCAGTGACTGCATTATAGTAGTTCTTCATGAAGAACTCTTTTGGAATCCAACGATACGGCATTCTAAAAATTTCAGACGATTTCATGAATGAAGCAGAGAACATGAATACAATCGGCATCATCAATAATCCAATGAAAACAGCAAAAAGGATATTTATCAGAATGTTAGTAGCTTGATTTGAAACTGATTTATTTCGGAGCATGTATTACCTCTAGTCCTTTGATTCCGATGCTTTCATCCGGACAACGGTGAGAATCATCATGATAAAGAATAAGATGAAGCTCATTACACAAGCTCTACTTATATACCTGTCCCTCATAGCAGTTTTATAAATATTTAGAGTAAGAACATTCAAAGGTGCATGAGGAGCTCCCCGTTGTGTGAACAAGTACTGCGTAGAGAAGCTTTTCATGCTGTTGAGCATGGCAACAATTGAAACCATCAACGTTGTTGGTTTTAGCAAGGGCATGATAATTTTGCTGATTGTCTGTCTTGAAGTAGCACCATCGATGGTTGCTGCTTCGATAACTGACGTGGGAACTTTGGCAATACCTGTAGCAATGATAATCGTAAAATAGCCAATGTATTTCCAAAAATATATCAATGCAGTTGAGGTGTATAATTTTATTGGCTGTATCAGCCACATATGGTCCGTACCAGGAGTGTTCAACAAGAAGTTAACAAAACTATTTGCAATCCCTCTGGGGTCAAATAACAGCAACCAAATCAACGCAGCAACAACACTAGATAAAACGGCAGGAGAATAAATAAAAAGCTGTATCATCCGTTGCCCTCGGGTTCGCGTGGTTATAACCAAACCAAATACATGCGAAAAAATTGTAAGTGGAATAAAGGAACTGAGAGCAAAGATTGTAGTAGCCTTAATCGACGCCCAAAACTCTGGGGATGTCAGTATAAAAATGTAATTTTTCAACCCAACGAATTCTGGTTTTTTCAAAGATAAAAGTCGTACATTAAAGAAGGTGTTCCAGAATGCATTCAACATTGGATACAAGGAAAACAAAAAGAAAAAGGCAATTGCGGGAGCTACAAAAAACCACCCCCATCGAGCCTTCTGTTCTTCAATACTGAATTTCCGATTTTTCATTCATAGTTCCTCATTGAATGTACTAAAATAAGGGCGGTACAAAACCGCCCTCAACGATGGACCAACTATTCCTCATCAATAATCAATTGGACTTGCCTTCTAAAGTTCTTTAGTACAGTCTCAGAATCCTGATTCTGCATCATTACCGCTTCAACAGCTTGTTTCATCTTCTCGATGATAGCACTACTATTTCCGGAATAGAATGTAAGGGTTGCGTGATCGAGATCGGACTTGAATACGTCTGAATACGGCATAGCTTTGAACGTATCTGATTCAAACAACACATGTGTGGGTTGCACCAGATTTACTCGTTTCAAGTAATCTTCAGAATGAGACAACATGAAATCGACCAAGCGCCAACTCCATACCTGTTTTGCCTCAGGAGTATTGCCATTGACCATGTAATAGTGGCATGAAACATGGCAGGGCACCTTCTGCACTGCATCTTCCCACTGAGGATAAGGGATTACCATCCAATCATCGCTTTCATAGAATGAGGGATTCGAACTTCTCATTCTTGCTTGTTGGTAGAGGCCACTTTCACTCATAGCTACCTGCCCGTCATTCGAGTCGAACACCTTAGAAACTGAGACATACGTAGGTCCTCCAAGATTCTTCCCATACGGGCCCCACATTTTCATGTAATCAAAAAATTTCAACCATGCCGCATCATTAATTACTGCGGTTTTTCCGTCATCGCTCACAAGCTTACCACCCATCTGTTCAACCATCGGAAGCATTTCCATGAGATAATAGGTTGCATAACGGAAATCAAAACCACGACTTAAGATAATGTCACCATTATATTTAACAAGCTTTGAGCTAATTTCCATCATGTCTTCCCAAGTCTTCGGGTAATCTTTATCAGGATCTAGGCCTGCTTCTCTAAAAAGCCTCTTATTCAGATATACAGCAAGATTGGTGTATTCTAGAGGCATGCCATGAATATTCCCGTCCAGGGTCACAGCATCAAGAGCTCCAGGCAGATAACGATTCTTCATCTCATCTATAGATTTCAAGCCTATCCAAGATGGATTCAATGCACTTACTTGGCCTTCAACTACAAACTGCCTGATCACAGACTGGCTTTGGTTGAAAACATCCGGCCCTTCACCTGTGGAGAATGCCACAGTAAGCAATTCTGCCATTTTCCCTGAAGGATAAGTTTGATAATCAACACTTACATTAGGATTCAAAGCAACAAACTTTTCGATCAATTCCTTCTCCAACACACTTCTGTTTGGATCGTCATGGGTCCACAATACAAGCTTCACAGGAGATGAAAGATCTACTTCCTTTTCTACCTGCCCTTTTGCTGTGATACTCATCACTGCTAGTATCAAAACGAACACAATGATCACCGATTTTTTCATTTCTTCCTCCTAATTCTAACCTCTCCAATTTAAGCCAAGTATTAAACTTGGGTTATTCTTTTCTTCATTGCATCCTTTGCCAGTAGCACTGCTCCATCCAAAGCATCCCCTTTGCCTTTGGTAAGAATCACATCGGGGTATACGTTCGAAAGTTGCTCTGAAAATTTCGGCATTACAACCTGGTCATGCTGCAATACTCCACCCGCATATACTAAACAAGCATCACGCAACTTAGGCATTCTCCGAACCACGGAAATAACTAACGAGACCAACTCATTTGCTGCTGCATGAAGTATATCCAATGCCAACAAATCACCTTCTAATCCAGCACGGGTAACAAGCGGAGCAACAGCCGCTATGCTGGCTTTATCAAGCTTCGTTCCATTAAAAAGAGCTACAAAATCTTCAGGTTTTTCAAGCCGGAAATAGGATAATAAGGGTTGGAGTAACGTAGTTTCCAAATCCCGCCCCTCTAGACTTCGAAGAGTCCTTTGTACGGCCTGTTGTGCTATCCACCAAGCTGAACCTTCGTCCCCCAAACGCCATCCCAAGCCACCTGCACGGATTAACATTCCATCAGCATCCCGTCCTAAAGCAATCGACCCCGTTCCAGCAATAATGCAGAGGCCTTGAACACCCCCCGCTCCTCCTGCTAGCAAGATTTCCGCATCATTGCAAAGAAGGATTGGCACATTCTTGCCAAGAAAGGATTCAAAATAACGTTTAAACTGCACTTTCTCATTCGGACGTGAAAGCCCAGCATTTCCAAAGCAACCGCCGATAAGGTTTGTAATTGAAACACCTGCTTGTAGACATGCATTGTGTATGAGATCAGTGATGGTTTTCTGTATATCATTGTCGGAGGCATAAGCATTGGTGCTGCGTCCTTCAAGTTTATAGATCACTTCACCTGACAAAGTAGCCAATGCAATTCGGCTGCGAGTTCCTCCTCCATCTATCCCAAAAATCAGTTCTGGTTTTGGCATGAGCCCTCCTGAGTGGAAGGACCCAAATGGGTAGTATCAATCACTTTGTTAATGCTACCCCCATTCTTCTGAAGCAGATTCCTTGCAGAATCGGCTTGAATGTTCAGCAGGGCCATCAGTATTGCAGTCTTTGTTTCCTGCCCGGACCCTGCAAACAATTTTTCGGCCTCTTTCTCTGAACACCCGGAAACTTCACTAATCAACCGCTGGGCTCGTTTCACCAGTTTTGCATTTACCGGCATCAAGTTAACCATAAGGTTGTTGTATACTTTCCCGGTTCGGATCATTGCAGTCGTAGTGATCATATTTAAGGCAAGCTTTTGAGCAGTGCCTGCTTTCATTCTAGTTGACCCAGTTACAATCTCCGGGCCTACGGGAATATAAACTCTGCGACCAGAGTCAATAAGTTCAAACACAGGAGTCTTTTGGTTGCAACTTATTGCACCTACTTTGGCTCCAAGCTGCTTTGCATAGCGAATAGCTTCAACAACAAAAGGAGCTCCACCGGATGCGGTTATTCCTACAAGAACATCCCTTGAGGAAAAACCAACCCGTTGTAGAGCCTCTATACCCGCAGCTTCATCGTCCTCTGCATTCTCGATAGAACGGGTCAGTGCAGGAAGACCCCCAGCGATAATTCCTTGGACCTGTTCAGGGTTGACTCCAAATGTCGGAGGGCACTCTGATGCATCCAGAACGCCTAACCGACCCGACGTACCTGCACCAATATAAAAAAGCCTTCCACCAGAAATAAAGGACTCCACTACATCCTCAACAATGTTTCCAATCTGGGGTAAAGCTTTCTCAACAGCAAAGGGGACCTGCTTGTCTTCGGCATTGATAATACCTAAAATTTCCAATGTATCTTTTGCGTCAATCCTATAAGAAATAGGATTTCGCTGTTCTGTAGTTAATAGTTCATTCTGCATGTTTTTACTATAAGCCATAGAAGCAACTCACTACAACAAATATTTTTAGATACTTTTTAACATATATGATAATTTTTTTCATTTACAAAACTAGGAAAGCCGGCTACAGTGGAAATATGAAACACTACTTATCCATAATCAAACAACTTTTCCCGCATCTAAATCCATCTGAAAAGAAAGTTGCAGACTATATTCTACAAAACTCGAATACTGTAGTAGATGAGAATATCCAAGATTTAGCGGTACTTGCCAAAACTAGTACTGCAGCCATTACACGGTTTTGCAAACGAATCGGATGCGAGGGATTTATGGAACTCCGACTTGCACTTGCTCGCGAGATTTTCAGTACATCTCCAATCGAACAAAACACCTTGGTTAAACCTGAAGAAGCAACGAATATTGACGATCTTACTGCTGCATTACTCGATACCATTGTAAGCAGTCTCTTTTCTCTAAAGCCACTTCTTTCCACCGATAAAATCGAGAAAGCAGTTGATATTATCAGCAATTCCCGACATATCCTCTTAATTGGCATAGGCGCTTCAGGGCTTGTAGCCTCGGATTTTCAGCAAAAACTCATTCGTATCGGGATACCAGCATTCTGCCCATCAGACCCCGACATTCAGATAGTTCAAGCATGTTCCCTAAACACATCAGATGTAGCAATCTTATTTTCGTATTCTGGAGAGACCAATCATACTCTCAGAACAGCAATTCAAGCCCAAAAAGCTGGGGCGAAAGTAATTGCAGTAACAAGAATCAGACCAAATTCGCTTTCAAAAATTTCTGATATTGTTTTGCAAGTTCCTGATACTGAAGCCCTATTCCGAGAAGGGGCAACACTATCCCGGATTAATCAGCTTGTAGTCGTCGATATTCTATATGCGGCTCTCATCAGCCGGAAAAAAGATGCGGCCGAACATATTAGCAACACCTGGAAAGCTGTTTCACACATTGGAGCTACGTAGGCAACCTCTATCATGTTTCTATCTCGTGCATAGGTACGGCCAAATAGTGGAACTATTCATAAGAAATCTGTTCGTGAAGCAAAGATTAATTATCTCTTAGCCTTCTTTATGGTATACTTACCCAAAGGAGACTCATGGATGGCGACACTGTATGAACGGGCACTGGGATCACTGCTTGGCAGTTTTGTCGGTGATGCTTTTGGGGCCCAAACCGAGTTCAAGCGGGAAAAGGATATCCTGAAGCAATTCCCATCCGGTATCACTGAGATGGATGATGCTGAGCGCTCGGTGGGGAAAGTCGGGGAGATTACCGACGACAGCGAGATGGCCATCATGATGCTCCAAAGCATTCTCAAGCATGGATCATACTCGCAGAACCTCGTAAAGAAAGCCTATCAGCGGTGGCGCAATGCAGGACCCGAGGATATCGGCATCACCATCTGCGGCGCTCTCGATGGAAGANNACTCCCTTGGGAATCCTGGGTTGCAAGCTCTCCATCCCAGCCTTGATGCAGCTTTCCGACCTCGATTGTGCCATCACCCATATCCATCCTGTCGTCAGAGATTGCAGCCGTCTCTTTGTTTTCGCCCTCAGTCTTGCCATTTGCAAGGGATGGAGTGCAGAGGAAGTATACGCCTACCTCCTCGAGGCAGCACCTTCTTATGTGTCTGAACGGGAAGTGCTGGAGGCATTGCATAAGGCAAAAGATGCACCACCCGAAGGGATTGATGGGAATCTCAAGGGTTGGGTCATCATTGCCTTTCAACTTGCCTTCTATACAGTGCTGCATGCCAGGAATTTCGAGGAAGGCATGATCGAGGTGACCATGCGAGCCGGTGATGCCGATACAAATGCCGCCATCTATGGAGCTTTGGCCGGTGCCTTTGCTGGAGCGGAGGGAATCCCTGCTCGTTGGAAGCACGCACTCAAATTGACTGCCTGCATCAAACGGCTGTTCATCTGCGGTGAGGAGCCGCTTGAAGAGAAGGCTGGGGTGTGGACGAAGGCGCTGCTGGATCTGCCGGTAAGAAACATGTTCAAATAACTGCTTCATTTCGCAGGTTTTTCCTCTTGCTTCTTCCCTTGGCAAAGGCCACACTTCGTCTCATGAAATCCAACATTACCGAAGAGACCTGCAACGGCATCAGCGGGTATCGCTTGTTCTCAGGTGGATACAGTGCATTCATCTGTG
>WARP01001153.1_pt1 | contig 13390 bp, 12 predicted proteins | sample 4769151 | NCBI WGS metagenome assembly WARP01 (sample SAMN08893023, study PRJNA449175) | gut metagenome | isolation source: rumen sample fed with dry roughage | host: cow | place: India: Nagpur | collected 2016 | reverse complement strand
AATCAAATCAATACCTTGGTCTTTTAGTCTACTTTTTAATTCCTGGCTGATATAGCCACGATCACCATAAAGCTTTGCTTCGAAACCCTCAATCAAATGTTCAACCATTTTTATGTCAGCAATATGCCCATTGGAGAAAGCAGAACGAACGATTTCACCGAATTGATTCATAACAATATGTAACTTACAGCCATAGAACCAGCCCATTGAGCTTTTACCACGGGATGCAATTTTGGCTAATGATTTATGACATTGAATACGTTGATTTTTACAGACTGGTAGAGTCGTTGAATCAATCCATAAATATTGTTTATATTGACCTTTCATTACAGATACATGTAAAGCATGTAGTGCTAATTGATGCATATTGATCAGGTGAATCATCCTTTGGTAACAGGGTAAGCTTTTAAATAAATGACTTTTATCCTGCTTCAACCATGAGAAGAATGCTTTGAAATTAATGAAGTGGGAGCACTTATACCAAATAGCAATAAATATAATTTCAGAAAGTGTAAGTTGTGCAGTTCTGACTCTTAACGAATGACGGCTTTGTTTGAGAAATTTCCAATAAGTTGCTTCAAATTTCAGAAAGAAATCATCAATTACGCAGAATAATTCGGTACTATTGAACATCAGGACTAGGGCTTTAGGTTTTGTGTGGTAACTCAACTGATGGCTCTAGTCCTCTTATTTTTCAAGTCATTTTCTTATCCGCGATTCGGGTTATATTAAGTGAATTTTAAGTTTGGTATTCTACATTAAGACAACAGTAGAAAGATTAACCAATAGTCATGTCAAATATCATCAGTCCTATACGTGATAAAATAAAGCCCATTTCGTTAAGCCTGTTTAATTTATTGCTGGCAATATGGTTGGGCTTGGTGCTGAATTTTGCCTTTTTTCAAAAAATACAAAGTTTGACCCCTTATCAGGGCAGCAAAGCCTATTTATTTTTAATCGCGACCGTATTGGTGATCGTGGCGGCCTATAACCTGATTTTTCAGCTGCTGCAATGGCGCTGGAATGCAAAAATACTGGCTTCAATTTTTTTAGTAATTGGGGGCTTTACGGCCTATTTTGTCAATAGTTTGGGCGTGGTGATTTCACCTGAACAAGTTCAGAATATGATGCAAACCGATGCCCGTGAAGTCCGCGGATTGATGTCCTTACGCTTTGGGCTTTGGACGCTGGTATTTGTCATTTTCCCACTCATTCTTGTGGCGCTCGTTCGGATTAAGCCTGAAGCTTTTTTACCTAAACTTGGCAAAAAAATGTTAAGCAGTATCGCTTCATTGTTATTGGTTGGCGCCTTGCTGTTTACCTTTTATGTAGATTATGCTGCGATTTTCCGGGAACATCGTGATTTGAAAGGCATGATTTCTCCACAAAATGCCATAGCATCGACCTTATCGTATTACCGTAAATCTGCACCTAAAAAGAATTTACCTTTAGTTCGTTATGGTGAAGATGCTCATTTGCTTCAGCCAGTCAATAAGCAGGCTAAACCTAAGCTTATGGTGTTGGTAGTAGGTGAAACAGCCCGTGCAGAAAGTTTTTCATTGAATGGTTATGCCAAAAATACCAATCCTGAACTGTCTAAACTGGACATCATCAATTTTAGTCAGGTGAGTTCATGTGGTACTGCAACCGCTGTATCCGTACCTTGCATGTTCTCCGGCATGCCTCGAAAAGATTATGATGAACAGCTGGCCAGTCACCGTGAAGGACTACTCGATATTGCACAACGTGCAGGCTATAAAGTGACCTGGATGGATAATAACTCTGGTTGTAAAGGTGCCTGTAACCGGGTTGAACAGTATCAGATTCCGCAACAGCTCAAAGATAAATGGTGTGCCAAAAATGGCGACTGCTATGATGAAATTTTGGTGGATAGTCTAAAAACTTATCTGGCTACAATTCCTGAAACCGATAAGACTCCACGTTTAATTGTATTACATCAGATGGGTAGTCACGGACCTGCTTATTATCAGCGTTCCAAAGCACCCTTCCAGCCTTTTAAACCAAGTTGCGATAGCAATGCAATTCAAGGTTGCAGCCGTACAGAATTGTTGAATAGTTATGATAATTCCATTGTATATACTGACCATGTTTTAAGTTCACTCATTCAGGTGTTAAAAGGCAACAGCACTTATCAAAGTGGGTTCTGGTATCTGTCTGATCATGGTGAATCGACAGGAGAACATGGTTTATATTTACATGGCTCACCTTATGCGATTGCGCCTAGCCAACAAACTCATGTTCCAATGTTGATGTGGTTTTCTCCTGAATGGACTGCACAAAATTCTGCCCAAATCACTTGCTTAGCCCAGCAAAAAAGCAAACAATTAAGTCAGGATAATCTGTTCCCAAGTCTGTTAAGTTTGCTGGATGTCAAAACCCAAACCATTGATGAACAAAATAATATGTTGCAGAACTGTCAGTCAAAACAGAAAGTATGAGTTTAAAATATGGCTAAAATATTGATCATTGAAGATGATTTCATGATTGCTGAATCCAGCATCACTTTGCTGAAATATCAGCAATTTGATGTGGAATGGGTCAATAATGGCATTGACGGTTTAAAGAAACTCATACAGGAAAAGTTTGATATCGTCCTACTCGATCTAGGCTTGCCGATGATGGACGGGATGCAGGTATTAAAACAGATTCGCCAGCAGTGGCCTGCTTTACCTGTGCTGATTATTTCAGCACGGGATCAACTGCAAAACCGGGTGGATGGATTGAACAGTGGGGCAGATGATTATCTGGTCAAACCCTATGAATTTGATGAACTGTTGGCCCGCATCCATGCTCTATTACGTCGTAGCGGGGTAGAATCTGCGCTTCAGGACAGCCCGCAAATTTTAAGTTATGGCGAACTCACGCTGGATGTTGAACAGCACATTGCCAAGTTTAAGGGGCAATATATTGACCTGTCCAATCGTGAATGGGCGATTTTGATTCCCTTGGTGAGTCATCCCAACAAGATATTTTCTAAAGCCAATTTAGAAGATAAATTGTATGATCTGGATAGCGAAGTAAGCAGCAATACCATTGAAGTGTATGTGCATCACTTACGCGCCAAACTTGGCAAAGATTTTATTTGCACCATTCGTGGTTTAGGTTATCGACTGGGACAATTATAAATCAGACAACGATAAAATCAGCTAGAAGGTCAGCCACAGGTGCAGTCACAGTATTCATTAAAAAAACGCCTGATTATTTATGTTTCTGTTTTTAGTATTGCCTTGGGCTGCTTGCTGATTTTTTCTGCTTACCGTATTGCCCTGCAAGAAATTAATGAAGTGTTAGATGCCCAGATGCAGAATCTGGCAGAACGCGTCGCGCAGCATGATCCTGAACCGGTGCAAAGCAAGTTTGATCAAGCCAGGCATTATCACGAAGAAGACCTGTTTGTCGATGTCTGGTCTTATGCAAATGAAAAACATAAAAGCCATGCCATGAATTTATTGGTTCATCCTGTGAAAAAAGCAGGATTTTATACCCATAAAACCGCACAAGGGGTTTGGCATACTTACATCCTGCCTTTAGAACATTATCAGATTCAGGTGAGCCAGCAACAATCGACACGGCAGCATCTAGCATTGGAACTTGCCGGCAGTATGTTTATTCCTTATTTACTGTTTATGCCTTTTGTGATTTGGGGACTGAGCTGGATTATTAGCCGCAGCCTGCAGCCTTTGGATGATTTTAAAGCGGAATTGGCACAACGTGATTCGGAGGAATTAAGTGCCATTGAATCAGATAATTATCCGCTTGAAATTGTGCCGACCATTACCGAAATGAATCATTTGTTTGAGCGGATTTCCTCTGCACAGCAGGAGCAGCGGCAGTTTATTGCCGATGCAGCACATGAGCTTCGTACGCCTATCACTGCATTGAATTTACAGATGCAGATTCTGTTAAAACAGTTTCCTGATGCTCAGGAGCTACAGAATTTAAGTAAAGGATTAATCCGGATTCAGCATTTGGTCAGCCAATTACTCAGTCTGGCAAAACAGGATGCTTCAATTCTGGAGGTCGAGACCAAACAGCAGTTTTTACTGAATCAGGTCGCGGTGAATTGTGTAGAACAGCTCGTTCATCTGGCCATGCAGAAAGAAATTGATTTGGGTATGGAACGTCAGGAAGATGTGGTGCTGTATTGTCAGGAATCAGCAGTACATTCCATTATTTATAACCTGATTGATAACGCGATTAAATACACGCCCAATCAGGGAGTGATTAATGTGTCTGTATTTGAACAGGCAGGTTTTGCCATGATTCAGGTCGAAGATAGTGGACCTGGAATTTCCCCCGAACTGTATGAAAAAATTCTTAAGCGCTTTTATCGTATCCATCATCATCTGGAAATAGGCAGTGGTCTGGGGCTTTCTATTGTGGATAAAGCCACAGAAAGGCTCGGCGGCAAGATTTCTTTTTCCAAGAGTGCCAGCTTAGGTGGCTTGCAGGTCAATGTGCAATTGCCACTCTAGCCGATCACTTCTCTTAGATGATGGGTTCTAGCAGATAGGTGTGAGCAGTTAAACTGTCTCAGCTGTTTTATCCATGCTTTGGCTTGGTGCAAATCTTTTATAATTGAGTAGATAAAAACTCACGTTAATGAGCCAGATAATCCATGCAGTCCATAAGTTATGGCTGAGAAAATGTGCTCCACGCATCATTTGCGCCCAGCCCATCGCGAAACCTAAAATAAGCCCTGAGACCAGAAAAAAATAGGCACGCTTTTTATTGGAAAGCCTAAATACAAAAAAACCAGCCATCAGTGCAAAGCCGGTAGATGCATGTCCCCCCGGGAAACAGTGCCCTTTGGTGGCAGAAAAATCCCAGAAAAAACCTTGATGGGTAGGAATGGTGATATTCCAGGGGCAGGCATGGGCAGACTGTGATTTCAACAAGCCAATAATCGAGGTGGAAAGGAGGATCAGCCCAAAGAAATAACCATAGGTCCAGCGTAAAGCTTTAACTTTCTCAAACTTGAACGATGCTAGCCAGATTAAAAAAAAGCCGGCATATACCGCAATAATCAGATTTTTGACATAACGATGGTTCAGTTCAGCTAAATACCAATTGTCACGTAACAGGAATTTCCCGGATTCACTGACCCAGGGATGAATCAGCGCCAGATCCAGTGCCCCCCCAATCGGGAAACAAACCAAAAGCAGGCAAAAACTGATAATGAGAAAACAGCCCTGATAGAGCATGAAGCGTTGCTTATCGTGCATAGTAAAGATCAATTGATTTTAGTGCTGCGATTACAGCAATAAAAACTTAATCCAGACTTAAGCGAGCTTGAATCGGTGGGGAAAATCGCCGTAAAAGTATCGTGTTAAGTATGATGTTGTGTTAAATGCTGATAAGCATATCCAGGAAAGAGCATAACCGGATCAAGCTTTAATGCTACATTAACGGCAAGATTGCTATAGGTATTCAAATGAAGATTCGTGCTGTTCTATTCGACCTGGATAATACCTTAACCCATCGTGATCGAAGTATTCTGGCGTATAGTCAATATCTGGTACAAGTCTATCAACATCAGTTACCGCATGATGCAATTGGGAAAATTCAGGCGATTATCCGTCGCATTGATAATGGTGGCTACCCTAAAAAAGAATTGCTCACCCATCCCAGTATTGCTGCGTCTGTGGCTTATGCCTTGCAGCAGGAATTAATCTGGAAAAGCATGCCACATTTGGATGAACTTACCCAGTTCTGGTTTCAGCAATTTGGCTTATCTGCAGTGGCCATGCAGGGTGCCAGTCAGCTCTTAACCGAACTAAAACAGGACGGTTATCAGCTGGCGGTCATTTCAAATGGTGGACATGCGACCCGACTCACCATTTTACAGGGTTTGGGTTTTAGTCATTATTTTGATGAAATTGTCAGTTCTGAACTGGTCGGCATCAGTAAACCGAATCCGGAAATTTTTCTCTATACCAGCCAGAGATTGGGCGTTGCACCAGAACATTGCCTTTTTGTCGGTGATCATCCCGTCAATGATGTACAAGGGGCAATGGATGCCGGTATGCAGGCTGTCTGGTTACAGGGTTTTCATGAAGTTCAAGATCAGCCCATAAATCGCATTCAATCTCTGGCTGAAATTAAGCAGTTTTTATAATTACTTTTACGCATTCATTGTGTCAGGCTACTAAAGTCCAGATAGAAAAAAGCGACTCTTTTGAGCCGCTCTGAAAATCGAAATGTCGTTTAGATAGTCAGTTTAAAGCATCAGCTTTAAAAAATGGTTTCTTCCGAATTGGCTGAAATTTTATGAATAGACAAATCGGCACCACGGAATTCATCTTCCTGTGATAAACGAATGCCCATAATCAGTTTAAGTACGCCGTAAACGAAAAAGCCACCAGCCAGTGCAATGGAGATGGCCAGTAAAGTACCAATCAGTTGAGAGAGGATTGAAACACCGCCCAAACCGCCGAGCCATTGCTGTCCGAAAATCCCTACGGCTAAACCGCCAAAGCTGCCGCATACGCCGTGTAATGGCCAAACACCGAGTACATCATCCACTTTCAGTTTGTTTTGGGTATAAGTGAATAGTTTGACAAAAATGACCCCAGCCACCATGCCAATGATTAATGCACCTACGGGGTGAACTACATCGGAACCTGCACAGATGGCAACCAGACCAGCCAAAGGACCGTTGTGCAGGAAGCCCGGGTCATTTTTGCCGATGAAGTTGGCCGCAATAGTACCACCAACCATCGCCATCAGTGAGTTAATGGCAACCAGTCCAGAAATGGCATCCAGACGTTGTGCACTCATCACGTTAAAACCAAACCAGCCGACAATTAGAATCCATGAACCAAGTGCCAGAAAAGGAATAGAAGAAGGGGGATGTGCACTGACACGACCATCTTTTTTATAACGGCCATGACGTGCGCCCAGTAAAATGACTGCTGCGAGTGCAATCCAGCCACCCATAGCATGCACCACGACTGAACCGGCAAAATCGTGGAAAGCTGCACCAAAAGTTTTGGTTAGCCAGCCTTGTAATCCTAAATTGCCATTCCAGGCAATGCCTTCAAAGAAAGGGTAAACCAGTGCCACCAATAATAATGTGGCAATTGCTTGAGAACGCATTTTGGCCCGTTCTGCAATACCGCCGGAAATAATGGCAGGAATGGCGGCAGCAAAGGTCAGCAGAAAGAAGCAGCGCATCAGGTTGTAGCCATGATCTGCGGCTAAGGTTGTACCGATATGAAAAAAGTGTTGTCCATAAGCAATATAGTAGCCGACAAAAAAGTAGGCGATGGCAGAAATGGAGAAATCTGTCAAAATTTTACTTAGGGCATTGACCTGATTTTTATGTCGTACTGTGCCCAGTTCCAGGAATGCAAAACCTGCATGCATGGCTAAAACTAAAACTGCACCAAGAAGGAGAAAGAGTAAATCTGTATTTTGCATTTTATGGCTCCATTTTAGTGCTTAAAATCACAAAAAGAAGATCAGTATAACCATGAGATTATTTTCGTGAAGATGGTCGAAATGGGGAAATTTTGATTAAGGCTGAGAAAAAGACTACAAGACTCGATATAAAGCAATTACTTGCTGAAGTATGAATGATTTGCGTTATTATGGTGCAATATTGTTTAATTTAAATTATAAATAAATATATGAAAATTGAATAAAATTTAACTTTTTTAAAGAAGTTGGTTTTATATATTTTTTATAGCACTGAATAGTAGCAAGTTTAGCCCGATAAAAATGTAAACGGGTTTCTCGCTCATCATAAAGAAAAAATGAAAAATATATTTAAAGAGATTCTAATTTGGTTCAGTTTTAGAAATTGAGCACAAAAAAACCAAGCCAAAAACTCTGGACTTGGTTAAAGTACTCACTCTTTTAGTGCAAAATTTTATTTAGGAACTGCTGCGCGCGCTCACCTCGTTGGGTGTTAAAGAATTCATCTTTGCTGCAGTCTTCCACAATTTTTCCCTGATCCATAAAAATCACCCGGTTGGCCACCTGGCGGGCGAAGCCCATTTCATGGGTCACACACATCATGGTCATGCCTTCTTTGGCCAGTTCGACCATCACGTCCAGCACTTCATTGATCATTTCCGGATCGAGTGCCGAAGTCGGTTCATCAAACAGCATCGCAATCGGGTCCATGCTTAAGGCACGGGCAATCGCCACACGTTGCTGCTGGCCACCGGACAGTTGTGCCGGGAACTTGTTGGCGTGAGCACTGAGTCCGACCCGCTCCAGATAGGCCAGGCCTTTTTTCTTGGCTTCAGCTTCAGAACGGCCCAGTACTTTAATTTGGGCAATGGTCAGATTTTCGGTAATGCTCAAATGCGGGAACAGTTCAAAATGCTGGAACACCATACCCACACGGCTGCGCAGTTTGGTCAGGTCAGTTTTGGGGTCCTTAATGGAAATCCCGTCCACAATAATATTGCCTTGCTGAAAGGGTTCCAGACCATTCACAGTTTTAATCAGAGTCGATTTACCTGAACCTGAAGGTCCACAGACCACCACCACTTCTCCTTGGTGAATCTGGGTGGTGCAGTCGGTCAGTACCTGAAAATCTTTGTACCATTTACTGACATTTTGCAGATCAATCATCACTTTACCATCAGTCATACAGTTAACTTCCTTTGTAATTTTTTAACGGCATAGGTCGCGATCATACTCACAGTGAAGTACACCAAACCTGCAAATAAAATATATTGGGTCAATAGCGACATCAGGTCGCCACGGACATAGTTGGTCCGGAAAAAGTCCAGCAAACCAATGGCATAAACCATGGTGGAATCCTGAAACAGGATAATGGTCTGTTGTAACAGCAGCGGGGTCATTTTACGGAACGCCTGCGGCAGAATAATGAGTCGCATCGACTGGCTGTAACTCATGCCGAGTGCATAGGCGGCCGCAGTTTGGCCCTTGGGAATGGACTGGATGCCAGCTCGGACAATTTCCGAAAAGTAAGCCGCTTCAAACAGCATAAAGGCCACGATACTGGACACCAGTGCCGTATCAATAGTCAGGTAATTGCCCGTCACAGCCGTATAAATAAACGGTACGGCAAAATAGAACCACATCAAGACCAAAAGTAAAGGGATGGAACGGAACAGATTGACATAAGCTTGCGCAAATAAATTCAGGACTTTAAATGACGATAAGCGCATTAAGGCCAGCAAGGTACCAATTAAAATACCACCGATGGTCGCACTGATGACCACTTTTAAGGTAATGCTCATGCCATGCGACAAGGCTGGAGCGGAGAGTTGTAAGTCATTTAAAAATGCAGTGAGCCATTCCATTATTTATCTCCTGCAATCAGACCGGGAACACGTAAGCGTTTTTCCAGCATATTCATTGCCTGAATTAAACAGAAGTTAATCACAATAAAGATGATGGTCACAAAGGTATAAATTTCGATAGTGTTCTGGGTATATTCACTGATGGTTTTCATCTGGGAAATAATTTCTGCCACACCCACCAGTGATGCAACTGAAGTGTTTTTGACACAGTTGGTTAGCTCGGAACTCAGTGGCGGTAAAATCATCCGGAATGATTGCGGTAAAATCACATAACGGTATAGCTGAGCAGTGCTAAAGCCCATGGCATAACCGGCATTGACCTGACCGACCGGCAAGGCTTCAATCCCGGTACGCACCTGTTCACAGACCCGTGCTGCTGTAAATAGCCCCAAACCGACACTGGCGGAAATGAGTGCCGTAGTATTGGCGCCCAGATCATTCATCCACCATGATTTGATGGGCGTAGGTAAAAAGTTGGGAACCACATAGAACCAGATAAACAATTGAATTAATAAGGGGACATTACGAAAGATGGTGACATATGCCGTGCCAATGCTCCGTGCGGTTTTGCTGGGCAAGGTGCGCATGATGCCCAGTATGCTGCCCAACACCATGGCAATGCTCCAGGCCACTACCGCAATCACCAGCAGCCAGCCCAGACCGGTCACAATCCAGTTCAGATAGGTGGTGTCGCCCACTCCAGTGGGCTGAAATAAAACTCCCCAGTTCCAACTATAATTCATAGTAACTCCTGAGTCGGGTCAGGCAAAAAAGTCCTTTTTCTGCCTGACATATTAAGTTGTTGTTCTAATGTTTATTGGTCACGATCATGTGGATTACTGATTAACGCTTTTAACTGATCAGACATCTGGAAGTTCAGGTTGATATTTTTCGGTGGAATGGGCTGCTGGAACCATTTCTGATACATCTTGTTGATTTCACCGGAGCTATAGGTGGCTTTAATGGCATCATCAACCACCTGTTTAAAGCCAGTATCACCTTTACGCAGCATGCAGCCATAAATTTCATGAATGGGTGCTGTACCCACAATCACCCATTTGTTGGGATCGGCGGCCTTGGATTTTTCACCAGCAAGCAAGATATCATCCATCATAAAGGCCGCAGCACGACCGTTTTGCAGCATGAGGAAAGATTCGGCATGGTCTTTGGCCGAAATGATTTCGCCGATACCCAATTCCTGTTGATGCTGACGGATATAACGTTCCGATGTCGTCCCCGCCGTAGTGACCAGTTTTTTACCTTTCAGGTCGGCAAAATCTTTCACTCCAGAATCTTTGGCTGTGAGCAGACGAGAGCCGACTTCAAAGAAACCGACCGAGAAATCAACCTGTTGCTGACGTTCCTTGTTGTTGGTGGTCGAGCCACATTCCAGATCGACTGTACCGTTTGAGACCAGTGGAATCCGGTTTTGGCTGGTCACCAGGTTATAACGAATTTTTAAATCCGGCATATTCAGCTTTTTCTTCACAGCCTCTACAACTTTTAGCTGTAAATCATGGGCATAACCGACCGGTTGATTGGGATTGTCGGCAATATAAGAAAAGGGAATAGAGGAGTCACGATAGCCCAGAACAATGGTGCCAGATTTTTTAATCTTATCCAGCGTACCGGATGCGCTGGCATCCCCAGTTCCAGCGGTTTTTTCACCCGATGCGGGAGCCTTATTGTCACTACAAGCACTTAGCCCAAGCATAAGAGCACTTGCACAAAGTAGGGAGGTGATACTGCGTTTATGTGTCATGTATAAAACTCCATTTTTATTTCATTATCATCAGCCAAGGCCATCAGTTTTGTTATGTAAAAGGTATTTTCTGTGCTGTACATAAATAGATCAGATTTCATCTTAAGCGAGTTTTCAATGCTTGCTCAAGCAAGTTTTTTACCATTTTGTTACCGATAAATGATTATCAAACAATCAGTTTTTGAAACAAGACTGCATCAGATGCAATGCTAACTGCTGCAGGAACTATGCCATTTAAAATATGATTATTACTGCGTCGACTCAGCTTTTAGCCGATAAACTTGAATTAAAGCCAAAAACCAGTTGAGCTACTGCCAGCTTATCTGAGCATCGGTTCTTTGATAGCTTTGGCCCAGCGGCAACAGCCACAGCGTGGGCAGGACTGCTCGGGCTGGTCAGGGTGCTCGACATGGCCACAGTACATACAGGCATAATAAGTGTTTGGTTCTACCTGATTAACCTTTTGATATTGCTTGGGAAACAGCGGCAAACCATAACGGATGTCTTCAGGGTGAAAAAGCAGGATACTAAATTTACCATCGCTTTCGAGCAGCCCGGCACGCACCTGACCCAGATGTTCAATGCCTTGCTGGCGCATTTCTGCAAAGAATTCATCGTGTGACATTTTTCCGCGCTTGATTTTCTCCAGCACCAATACACCATCTTCTACAATGTACAGCGACTTGCCTTCCAGTAAATCTTCAAAGGGTTGGTATTTCATCATCAGCCAGGTAGTCAGGCGGTACAGCATGATGATTACGCTCATGATCAGCAGTGCCTGAATTAAGGGCAGGTCTTCGGTAAACATTGGGTCGCCGGCAATCGAACCGAGGGACAAGATAATGGCCAGTTCAAACACCGAAAGCTGGCGTACTCCGCGTTTCCCGGTCAGACGTAAAAACAGAATAATCATGATAAACATACACACACAGCGCACCACAATTTCAGCGGCAAATTCCCAGTTGGTGTCGTGGATGAAAATACTGGCCCAATCCATGTGTGCAGTTCCTTTTTATGCTTTATTCATCATTCTTTTATACTATGCATGAGTAGAGCAGGAGGTATCTTTATAGTTCGGTAAAGAACTGCAATTATTTTAGTTACTTAGTTAATTCAAAACTTTACCTGATCTTAAGCCGTGTAATGCTAAGGCTTAATTGCTCAGTATTTTGCTGTACTTCAGTTTTACCGAAATGAGCCAAAAAATACTTTCACATAAATCGAGTATAATTTTTCTTTTGCATTTTTCTGCCTTATGTCTTTCGATTTAAAAACCACTGTTCAGCCTGATATTGAGCTTTCACCACAGCAGAGAAAGCTGAACCGTCTGATTGAAAAAATTGAACAGCAGCAGCTTGAACTGAAGCAGTGGCAGCAGGCTCAGGAACAGATTCGGCAATATACTCGTCAGACTTTGATGCCGGTCTATCATGAGCTACATGCAGTGCTGTTTGAGCAACTGGAACAGCTGTGGAAGCATTTGCAGGTAGCAGAATTTTCCAAGGCAGAGCTGACGCAGCTGGATGTCAAAATCCAGAATCTTGCAGCTTACTTAAAAGACTCTCAATCTTTATCAGGGCAACAAGTTCATATAGTCGACGACATTTATAATTACTATCAACAGCATATTGAACATAGTCAGGCCAGAAAAAATAAAAAGCCAAGCGCAGAGGATATAGAGCTATTTTTTGATGAAGAAAATAATTCGGATCAAATAGTATCTGATGATTTTGAAGAATGGGACACAGAGCAGTATCAACAGGCCCGTGAGCAAGCCAAGTTAAAACGTCAACAGGAAAAACTTGAACAAGCTTCGAAGATGACAGAGCAGTCCTTAAAAACCGTGTACTTAAAAATTGCTGCGACTATTCACCCAGACCGTGAGCCGGATGAAGCCAAGAAAGTTGAAAAGACTGAAATATTGCAACGAGCGAATGAGGCCTATGCAGCACAGGATTTATTTTATTTATTGAAACTGCAAATCCAGATTGAGCAAAATCGCGGTGCTTCGCAAAAGGGTTTAACTGCCGAGCAGATGAAGTTTTATCAACTGGCTTTAAATATGCAAAGCCAGAAACTGGATGACCAGATAGAAGAAATGATTCAATCGTTGAGCTGGAATAAAAAAGCCTATACAGGCAAAGTAAAAATTGCAGATTTATATAAGCAGGTAGATGCTGATACTTCAGCGCTGAAAAAGCAGCTAAAAGGGGAGAAAGAGCGCTTGAAGTATATGAAGAAAGTGAGTGGGGTGGAGATGTTGATGGAGCATAAAGCATTATAATTTACCTCTCCCTAGCCCTCTCCTAGGAGGAGAGGGAAC
>WARP01003850.1_pt1 | contig 13422 bp, 14 predicted proteins | sample 4769151 | NCBI WGS metagenome assembly WARP01 (sample SAMN08893023, study PRJNA449175) | gut metagenome | isolation source: rumen sample fed with dry roughage | host: cow | place: India: Nagpur | collected 2016 | reverse complement strand
GGGGTCTGGTTCCCATGCTCCCGCGTGGGAACAAGGACGAGGATGGAGCGAGGATAAATTAACTGTGATAAAGCGCTTGTTGCTTGTTTGAAATTTATTCTAATGCTATATTAACGGGCTGGTTGCGTGTCCCTGTAGTTCAATGGATAGAACAGGTTCCTCCTAAGAATCAGATCCAGGTTCGATTCCTGGTGGGGACGCCATCTTGCCTTGTGTTATTTCAATAATTCCCAAAACATCAAAATTCTTCCCGGCCCGGGCATGCCAAAGTGCTTGTTTCGCTTGGCCGCCTTTCCTGATTTTCTTTCCTGATCTGATTCCTTATTTGATTTGATGGCTATTTCGTTCTGGCCTGCTCAATTCTGTCGCATGCGGTATTCTGCCTGTCAAAAGCGTACGAATTTTTCCCCTGTTTAATCAACGCGTGATATCACTTTCCCGAGCGCTTTCAGGCATGGGTTTATGCATCTTGTGCTTGACACTTTTTTTATAGACTGATAATGTTCTGATCATGTAGTGATCTTTTGTGCGCTGTGTGATCAAAAGAAATAAGCATATACCTCATTAATATAAAGAGACAGGCAAGTACAAAATGCCGGCAGGGTTGTTGGGGTGGAGTTCATGACTAACGAAAATGCAGTTATATATATTTGGGAGATAAAATGATTATCAAAAAACTTTTTTTACTGGCTTGCTTTGGGGCGTTGTCGGGTAATGCCATGGCGGCGACGTATCCGGAAAAACCGGTAAAAATGGTCATTGGTTTTGGTGTGGGGTCGGCCATTGACAACACCATGCGGATGGTGGGCGAACATTTTCTGGCGAAAACCGGGCAGCCCATTATTGTCGAGGCCCGCCCTGGTGCCGCGGGCAATATTGCGGCAGAGTATGTGGCCAAGGCACCGGCCGATGGTTATACCCTAATGTCCGGCTCGGTGGGCATGATGACCATCAACAATCTTCTGTATCCGGACATCAGCTATGACGCGAAAAAGGATTTTGATCCCATTATGCTGATTTCCCGGCAGAATCTGGTGTTGGCCGTTAACGGCAATATACCGGTGAATACGTTTGAGGAGCTGGTTGAGTATGAAAAGAAAAACCCGGGCAAACTGTCTTATGCCTCATTTGGTCCGGGCACCGAGTCGCATTTTCTGGGTGTCCTGGTGAATAAGGATACCGGCACCAATATGACGCATGTTCCCTATAAGGGATCATTGCCCGCGGTTACCGACCTGTTGGGTGGGCATGTTGATGTGGCTTATATGCCTTATGGAACGGTAAAAGCGCATCAGGAAGCGGGAAAATTGAAACTGCTGGCGGTGGCCTCTGACAAGCGCATGGACGTGGCTCCTGACGTACCCACATTCAAGGAACTGGGTTATCCAAATATTGAGGCCTATGCCTGGTCCGGTTTGGTGGCACCGGCCAATTTGCCTAAAGACAGGCATGATTATCTGTACAAGGTGTTTTCAGACATTATGGAAATTCCGGCGGTCAAGAACAAGTTGATTGCCGATGGCCATGAGGTCAAGCCCAATACCACCGAAGAGTTCAACACCATGATTGAGGCAGATCGCAAGCGTTGGAAGCAGGCCATTGAAGCGGCCAATTTTTCATTGAAAAACAATTAAGACGATTTTCGTTTTTATATATTCATACAGTAAGCAAGATTAAAAACCAGGAGATATGATGCAAGGTGTTTTTACAGCAGAACAGCAGGCGCTGATTGAGAAAGTGGATCAGCTGGTGTTCTCTAGTATCAGTAAACGGGCCGCAGATTTTGACAAAACCGCCAGTTTCCCTGATGCCGACTTTCAGGATTTGCATAAGGCGGGTTTGTTATTGGCCACGCTTCCCAGGAAGGATGGCGGTTTGGATTTTGGTTTTGAGGGTGAGGATCCCCTGTCATTTTTTCTGATTATTGAAAGATTGGCAAAGGGTAATGCGTCTACGGCCCATTGCTTCCAGGTGCATTGCAATGCCATGCAGATTCTTCGCGCCTTTGGGACTGATGAACAGGTTGAACGCTTCATTCAGCCCACCATTAACGATATCAAATTGTTTGTGGGTGCCGGTGCCGAGCCAGGCGGTACCCGTGAGTCAAGCACGGCCAGACGCACAACGGGTGGTTATATTATTAACGGCATGAAGCATTATGCAACGAACGCGACACGCAGCAAATGGATGACGGTTCATGTCAAGGCGGATGATACCGGTCTGCTTGAGACTTTTGTGGTGGATGTGGACAGTCCGGGGCTGACGATTGATGAGGGCTTCTGGAATCCGTCCGGGATGCGTGCCTGTGTCAGCCCCATGCTGATCTTTAAAGACTGCTTCGTACCGGATGAGTGTGTGCTGGGCCGTTCAGGTGCTTTCTTCAGTGAGCATTGGCTGGCGCGTATCAACTTTGGCTTCACCGCCAATTATTTGGGTTCCTTGCAGGCCATGTATGAGTGGGCCATCAATTATGTCCGCCAGCGTGGTGAAATGACCAACACGGTTTATCTGACCCATATCGGCGAGTTGAAATCCCGGATTGATGCGGCCAGACTGCTTTTTTATCATGCCGTGAATCTGACGCGCATCAACCGTGAGGCCGGCCTGGTTAAAAGCAATGAGGCAAAATGGGTGGCGATTGATACCGTTAACCGCCTGATCGAGCTGGTGGGGCAGTTTGTGGGCTCAACCGCTTATTTCAATCAGTATCCGCTTGAGCGTATGGTACGCGACATGAAGATGCATACCTTGCATAGACGGCATCATGCCGGTGCGGTGCTGGTGGCTCAGATGGAGCTGGGTCAGGAATGTGAATTGAACCACTCATAAGTAGACGAATATGCCTGCAAACGCCCCATCACCCACGCGAGTTCTTGTAGAACGGCTTTTAAGTTTGAACTATGAGGATATCCCGCAGACCGTTATCGATGCGACAAAAAAAACGCTCATGGATACCTTGATGGTTGCCATGGCCGGCGTGCAAAATTCGGGTATTGATGAGTTGCTCAAGACCGGTCAGTTTGACGGGCAGGCGCAAAGTACGGTTTGGGGTGATGGGCGTAAAGTCCCGGCATCTTCGGCGGCCCTGATCAATTCGGTTGTTGCATCCGCTTTGGATTATGACACCTTGACGGTTAGCGTTCACCCTGATGCGGTGGTGGTGGCGGCCGCATTGGCGGTTGCCGAGTATACCGGGGCTAACGGTCGTGAGTTCCTGCGGGCATTGGTTATTGGCAATGAAACCATTTGCCGCCTGGCTTTATCGGCCACCGGTGCCCAGCGCGGATGGAGCCCCACCGCGCTTTACGGTGGTTATGGGGCGGCCATGGCGGCTGCCTGTTTGTTGAAGCTGGATGTGAATAAAACGCTTGATGCGCTGGGGATTGTTTTGTCCTGTGGGGCGGGCAGTCAGCAGGCGACGGTCGAGCGTGCCCTGTCCAGGCGTATTCAGCCGGGGTTTTCTACCGGCAATGGAGTGATGGCGGCGCTGTCGGCCCAGGCCGGCATTACCGGTTCGCACGCGGTGTTCGAGGGTAAGTTCGGTTTATGGGCGCTTTACCAGCCTGGTGATCCGGTTGCTTTTCTTCATGATTTGGGTACCGGGTTTATGTTGCTGAAAACAGGGTTCAAGAAGTATCCTGTTTGTGGTGGCAGTCATGCTGCCGTTGCGGCCCTTGAGCGTTTGATGGGCGAACATGCGCTGACTGAACGGGACGTATCGAAGGTGGATGTGTTTATAACGCCTTTGGCGTTCAGGCTGGTGGGTACCGATATGGATGCCAGCCTTGACCCACGGATCTATGCCCAGTACAGCCTGGCCTATGCCTTGGCGGCCGTGCTTCGGTTCGGTTCACTCTCGCTTCGTCATCTGGATCCGAACATTGTTCTGGACCCGGCAATGGGCGATTTCGTGTCCCGGGTAAGGGTTCAGGAAATGCGTGATGAGGTGCCGGATCTGCTGGCGCTTGCACCGGCAAGGGTCAGGGTAACCCTGACTGGCGGTGATGTTCTTGAGCAGACGGTGCCGCATGTGCCGGGAAGCTGTGAGTCACCCTTGACGGATGAGGAGTTGATGCGCAAATATGAGTCCTGTGCCGAAATCAGCGCAAAACCCATGGATGTTTTAACATTGAAGGAATTGGCCAACGGTATTTCGACGCTGGAAACGGCGGATGAAGTTGGCGCAATTGTACGGTTTCTGGTTCATTGAAGGCCCGGCCCGTTTTTGAGCCGGGGGTGTGATTACTCGGCGCGGGCCCGTGCTGCGTTGTCAATTTCTTCCGCGGTCAATTTCAGGGCCGGCAATAGCTCGTTGATTAAGGTATCGGTACTGACTCTTGGGGTTTGCGCGCTGACATTCAGGGCGGCAATAACCTTGCCTTTCGAGTTGTGCAAAGGAACCGCAATGGAGGATAATCCGATTTCGAGTTCCTGGTCTGAGAGTGCCCAGCCTTGTTGGGCAATTTCATCCAGTCTTTTGCAAAGTTGCTTTTTATTGGTAATGGTGTGTTCGGTATATTTTTTGAACGTGATTTTTGACAGGGTTTCTTCGCGCTCCTGTTCGGACAGGCCAGCCAAAAGCACCAGCCCCAAAGAGGTGCAATAGGCGGGGATTCTGCTGCCAACGGTTCGGGAAACGTCCACCATGCGGGTGTTGCTGCGGACCCTGGCAACGTAGACCGCTTCGCCAGCGTCCAGAACGGCGGCTGACGAGCTTTCATGTATTTTGGCCACCAGCTCTTTCATGATGGGTTGCGCCAGCTCCCAAAAGGGGAGCGCCGATAAATAGCCGTAGCCAAAGTTCAGGATTTGAGCGGTCAGGTAATATCGATCGTCACTTTGACGGATATATTTTTCTTTCTGGAGGGTTAGCAGGATGCGCCGGGTCGTGGCCCTGTCAAGGCCGGCAGCGTTGGCGATTTCACTGGAGCTGAGCCCATCCATCCTGTTGCCAAACACTTTAAGTACCGATAACCCCCGAGCGAGCGAGCGTATGAAAGTTTGCGAGTTGGTTTCATTGTCTTTGCTATCGTCTTGTTCGATTGTTGTCATGTTATCCATACCTTTTATGTGGTGTCAGCAACAGTTGCCGGTGCTTTGGTTTGTGCTGTTTGTGCTTTAATTTAAGCGTTAATTATGGCCGTGAAGGTCTGGAAACTCAAGTCCCGGCTCTTTAAACAGGCGGTTAAAGAGATCTATTTCCCAGCTGATGTAGTTGCGCATGGCGTTTTCACCGCCTCCATGCGGGGATGTGGGACGATACCATAGGTCTTCGGGAAGATCCAAAGCCGGTTCCATGCCATCTGATAAGGGCAATCCAAGTGCGCTCCAGGCTTTATTCCCGCCTTCAAGTACTTTGACGGGGCATGTCATTATTTTTTTCACGGCTTCAAGTGAGCGCCATGCCTGGCTGGCATCGGATGAGGTCAGCACCAGCAGTGAGGTGGGCGGTAGCTGGCTGAGGTTTTTTTGCAGTCTGGATCGAATCGCAAAGTGTGCGCCGGGAATATGTCCGTTCCTGAACTCAAGACTGCTGGAAAGGTCAACGACATGGGCGTTATTGTCTTGCAGCCGCTGCCTGAGTTCTTGCGCGCTTATTTCTGCTGATGCGTCATGCGGCACTTCGGGTGGCAGGGCGAATGCAGGCGTGCTGGTGGCGTTCAATTCATGCGTTTGGGCGCGGTAGGTATAGACCTCTTTGAGTCCCATTTGCATGAGCCACGACGCGGTCATGGTCGACCGGATGCCGTCATGGTCGATCAGGACGATACGTGAGTTTCGGGTACCCACATATTGGTCCGTGGCCTGGACGAGTTGTCCGCCGGGCGCTGACAGGGCGTCTGGCAGATGACCCCGGGCGTACTCCTGGGGTGAGCGTATATCAAGCAGATATGTTGTTTTCTCGTCAGACTGCCTGAGAAACTGTTCCAATGCCGTTCTGTCTATTTCTTTAATCTTGAAGCGATTGCGCACGTCCGAGGCCCGTTTTTCCAGCTGGGAGAGGGAATCTTTGGGGGTGGGCGGAACCTGCGATTTTTCACCGTGCCTTAAGGGCAGGCCTGAAAGATGCCAGCCGATGGTGCCATTGCGCAGGGCGACAACCCGGTTTTTGATGCCAAAATTAATCAGTGACTGGCTGCCAATAATGCTGCGTGTGCGGCCAGCGCAATTGACGACCACCATTGTTTTTTCCGAGGGCAATAATTCAGGCAGGCGGTAAATCAGTTCGACCCCCGGACAGTTGATGGCGCCCGGTATGCTCACGTTGAAAAATTCCTCGGATGGGCGGCTGTCAACGATAATCAAGTCCTGTCCCGCATCAATCAACGCCTTGAGTTCGAGCGGATCAATGGAAGGGGTATTGCATTTATCCTGGACATATTCGCCAAACAGTTTGCTGGGGACATTGACACCACTAATCAATTGGAACCCAGCCTCGGCCCATGCCGCATTGCCGCCTTCCAGCCAGGAAATATGGGTGTATCCGTATTTTTGCAATGCTTCGATGCCTGGTTGGATCAGCTCATCATCGCCCACAATAATGATTTTGGTGCTTTTTCGTGGTACCAGGGCATTGATCCGTTCTTCAAGCCTGGACAGTGGCAGGGAAATGGCAAACAAAAGATGATTGTTGGCGTATACCCCTTCCTCCCGTATATCAAGCAGGGCAAATTCTTCCTGGCTCTTTAGCAGGTTGGCGAGTTCATTGGCTTTAATGGGTGTGGGCTGTTTATTCATAATATTTAATATTGACCCTTGGGTCCTGTAAATTGTTCGCGTATAATTTGAGCACTAGGTGCACCTGTGTTCATTTAATGAAACAGTATATAGTGCATAATATGGCTTTGCAAGATGCCAAAATTTAAATTTGCGCCGGATTGACACAGTGAAATTATATTGATAGACTGGGCGTCATGTGCACGAACGTGCATTTAATGTACATTTTAATTATATCCTTATAACTTAAAGGAAGAAGCATGAGTGATGTTATTCGTGAGTACAATACTCCGCATCCTGTGTCGTGGTCACGCGCCTGGCAAACGGATCCACTGGGAGGAGACCTGAGTGAGGAATGGCCCAGGCTGATAGCGTGCTTCCGGGCAACCGCGCCACTTGGATCGGTTGCGCCAGAATGCAAAGGCAAGTTGCTGGACGGTTCAGACTTTGACCTGAACGCGTATCGTGGCAAAAAATCCGTCCTGATCGTATTTGGCAGCTATGCATGCCCACCCTGTGTGACCAATGTAAACAGGGCAACGCCAAACCTGAACGGCCTGTATGAAAAATATGGGGATGCCGTCGAGTTTCTTTATGTCTATACACGGGAAGCCCATCCTGGCAAGCTGATTACCCCCCATGAGTCGTTGGAAGACAAAATCAGGAATGCGACCCGTCTGAAAAATGAAGAGAATGTCACGTTCCCGATTCTGATTGATGATCTGGAGGGCACCATTCAGAAATCTTACGCTGACCCTCAGTTCAACAATCCCGTTTTCCTCGTTAATAAAGCCGGTCGCATTGCCTATAAATCAGCCTGGCTGGATTCATCAGAGTTGCCCCAGGTATTGGAAGATCAGGTTTTATGGGATCAGCGCAGCGCAACCGACCTGACTATCAAGAAAACGTTCAGTGAGCGTATCCGTTTATTAAGAGAGCCATTTGATCCGGTCTGCAATCAACGCATCAAAAGGCTGATGGAAGAAATCGGACTGGCACAAAAAGATATGGGACCTATTCCGGGTATAGAGACCGATAGGGCAGACAAGTAAATTCTAAGCGAAGGAAAACTGATGACACAGATTGATTTATCATCGATAAAAGCAGGACCGGCCGAAGTGGATCGTTTAACGTATACCAGCCCGGAAATCTTTGAACTGGAAAGGAAGAATATTTTCGGGCGAGCGTGGCTGTTCGTTGCCCATGCGAGTGAGTTGAAAGGAAAAGGTTCTTACCGTTCCTGCGTAATTGGTGGTCAACCTGTGGTCGCAGTCAGGGGAGAGGATGACGAAATCCGGGTGTTTTTCAATAGCTGCCGTCACAAGGGCACGACCTTGGTCTGCGAGCGGGCGGGCAGTGTTGAAAAACTGAAATGTCCGTATCATCATTGGACTTATTCCACCTCGGGCAAATTGATTTCCGTCCCCCGGATAGAAGCCTATGGTGAAAAGTTCAAGCTTCAGGATCACGGCTTGATTGAAGTCCCCCGCGTGGCGGTTTTCCATGATCTGATTTTTGCCAGTTTGTCCGAAGAAGGCCCTGATTTGCTGGCGTTTCTTGGCCCTGCGGCAGAGTATCTGCTTGAAAGCGTGACCTATTCCGGTGAACCGCTGGTTTCCACCGGTGTCTACGAGTATTCGTATGCCGGGAACTGGAAGCTGATGATGGAAAACACGTTGGATGATTATCATGCCGAGTATTTGCATGATTATGCTTTTGCCCAGCGGGCTGATCTGTTTGATATGGCAGGAACGAGCGGATTCCAGGAAAAAGAGGGTACCCGCTGGTCTGTGCAGCTGGGGATCCATGGTGCCTTTGACCAGCAGGATGATGTCAGGACGCTGGTGATTCAAAAAGAGCGCCCACGCAGGGTTTATGTCGGGATCTTTCCAAGCTTTATTGCTTTGTACCACCCGATCTGGGATGTGACCGGTTTCCGGGTCATCGAGCCCGTCGCCGTGGATAGAACCATTATCAGGACGTATTGTCTGGCACCGGCCTCGGCTTCGAAGGAGGAAATCAAAGCGATTGGAGAGCGCTTCCACTATTCGTGGGGGCCGGGGGGGCGTGCCGGGGTGGATGATGTGATGATTTTTGACCGTGTTCAGCAAGGCTTGCAGGCGCAATCCGTCGGCTCGGTGTTAATCAACCGGGGCTTGCATCGGGACACGCATATGGGCATTGCCGCGGATGACAATGCGGTGCGTGGATTCTGGGCCGGATGGCGTCAATACATGGATGTTTCTAAATGATAAAAACAGAACCGGAGATCAAAATGATGGGTGATGACAATACCTTCGCGCTCAAGAGCAAGGCGTTGGTTGATGACTATACAACCCTGCTTGATGCAAGACAGGGGCAGGAGTGGCTTTCCCTGTTTGCCAGTGATGGTTACTATGCGGTGTTGCGCCGGATGGAACATGAAGAGGGCAATAATGTCCTGATTGTGGGCGAGGATATGAAACGCCTGCGGGGGCGTATTTCTTCGGCGCTCGAAAGGGATTTGCGCAATAGTGTCCATATGCACAGTGGTGTCAGGGCCAACAGGGATAACATGACGTGTACCGCGACGTTTGCCCTGTGGAGCGATGGCCTTCCTGTTTATGCGGGACGATACGAGTTTCAATTGACATATGAAGAAGATCGTTTGTTGATAAAAAAATGTACCGTGATTCTTGACAATAAGATTGTTGAATCCCCGATTTATTTTCCAATATAAACGGGTTGTTTCCTTAGAATCAATATGAGAAAAATATGAAACATCAGACGATTTCCATGGCGTTCAGTCATGTCGGGTTGCATGTCTTTGATCTGGAAAAAATGGCTGATTTTTATCAGCGTATTTTGGGGCTTCTTGTCACGGATCGCGGCAAGTTGCCCGGGCGGGAACTGGTTTTTATGAGTGCCGATGTCAACGAGCATCACCAGGTTGTGTTGGCAACCGGAAGAACCGGCAGCCTGGATGACAAGGTGGTGAATCAGATCTCATTCAGGCTCAAAAGCCTGGAGGATTTGCAAACGGTTTACCGTTCACTGCTGGCGGATGGGGAGGCCACCGATTTCCGTGCCGTCAACCATGGCAATGCCTGGACCCTGTATTTCAGGGATCCGGAAAAAAACAGGATCGAGCTGTTTGTGGATAGCCCGTGGTATGTGGCGCAACCCAGAGCCGATGATCTTGATTTGAATTTGCCGGTTGATGAGTTGTATGCACTGACAGAAAAAATGTGCAAGGCAGATCCTTCATACATGACACGCGCCCAGTGGCAGGCAGGCTTCAGGAAACGCTTTACAGCGCAATAGCCAACAAAATTTATTAGGAATAATTGTGTATTTCATCAAGTATAAACATAGTGGAACAGTGTATTTGGGTGCACGTATCGGTGAGGACCGGATTTTGAATCTTCAGCCGGTACTGCTGGAGCTTGGTATTGCCACGGGTTCTTTGGCGCAGGTGATTGACCTGGACCCGGCGTCTTTTGCCCGCATTCAGGCGTATGTTGCCCGGCATGCGGAAAATGCCGATGCGCTGATTGATATCGGGGATGTTGCCGTATTGGCCCCTTTTGATCAATTGAAAAAGAATATTTTCTGTGTGGGGCGTAATTATAAAGAGCATGTACACGAGGCTGCGAATGCCAGGGGTGCTCAGGTGCAGATGCCCGAATACGTGCAGTTTTTTTCCAAGCCACCCACGACCCTGAACGGGCCTTATGATGATATTCCCTGGGATGCGTCGCTGACCCGGGAGTTGGATTATGAGGTGGAGCTGGCGATTGTGATTGGCAAGGCCGGAAAAAACATTCCAAGGGAAGCGGTTTATGATCATATATTTGGTTATACCGTTGTCAATGACATCACCGCCCGGGACCTGCAGAAACGACATGGGCAATGGTTCAAGGGAAAGGGTCTGGATGGGTCCTGTCCCATCGGACCTGTGGTTGCCCATAAAAGTGACATTCCCGATCCGCACGCACTGACGGTACGTCTGACGGTTAATGGCGAACAGCGGCAGTTTGCGCCCACATCGATGATGTTGTTTGATATTCCGGAAATCGTGCATCAATTATCCGCCGGATTAACCCTGGAGGCTGGCGATATTATTGCCACCGGCACCCCAAGTGGTGTTGGCTTTGCCATGAAACCATCCGGGGTGCTGAAAGATGGGGATGTGGTCGAGGCCGAAGTGTCCGGGATTGGCAAGCTGGTCAATACGGTTAAAAAAGTGGCCTGATTGGGGGACGCATATGAGTGATACAGATAAAAGCAAGATAGCGAATGACTTTCGTCGTGTGCTGCGCGGCTTTGCGGCGACTGTCAATATCGTTTCCACCCGGGATGGTTTCAGTAATTATGGCATGACAGCGACTTCCGTGACTTCGGTGTCCATGGATCCGCCGTCTTTGCTCCTGGCGGTTAACGAGCGCTCTGTGATTCACCCTGTATTGTGTAAAACAGACAAGTTTTGCATCAATATTCTGGGCTCAGGTCAGTCCAAATATTCAACTCTGTTCGGAACACCCTGTCCCATGTCAGAGCGGTTTGAGTTTGGCGACTGGCGCCTGTCGCCGGATGATATCCCTTATCTGGCAGATGCCCAGGCAAATATCTTCTGCAACAAGGTGGAGGCCAAAAAATTCGGTACCCATACCATCCTGATTGGAGAGGTTTTCCAGTTGGCGGTGGGTGAGACCTTTTCTCCTTTGGTTTATTTGGATGGGAGATATGTGTCTTTGGAGCAGGGGTAATTGGCACAGGAGTCATTGACATTTTCCCGGCCTGAACGGCCGGGTTTGTCGCGCAGTGGGTCATATAACCACTGGCTTTATTTTACGCCACCATCCACCTTCAGGACTGTGCCGTTGATGAATTCAGACCGGGGCGATAAAAGATAACAGACTGCCTCGGCGACATCAATGGGCTGCCCAACCGGACGGCTGCTTTCGTCTTCCCCGGCCGCGGCTGTTGCGGCCACAATCTGTTCCATCCGTGGCGAGGCGATAGGACCCGGTGCCACAATGTTAACGCGGATGCCATCATTGGCGTAGCGTTTTGCCAGGCCGCGTGCCACCAGTTCCAGGGCGGCATTGGCACCACCGCCCGGCAGGTGAACGGGGCGGGGAATGGTTCCGCTGCCGCCGGAAAGCACCACAATTCGGCCGAATTTTTGCTTGATCATACCGGGCAATACATTCCGGATGGCTCTTAAGGAACCCATGTATTTGGTATCCATGGCATTGGCGAAGGACTGGTCATCCAGATCCAGGAAGTCGCCAAATTCCGGCACGGCAATAGAGACGATCAGCAGGTCGACGGTGCCCAGTTTTTCTTCGATGGCTTGCGCCGCTTCTTTGACGGATTGCCCGTTTTTGACATCGACGGCAACAGGATGGGTGTTGGCACCGATGGATGCGGACAGGCGATTGAGTTTGTCGGTATCCCGGCCGGATAGAATGACATTGGCGCCTCTTTCAGCCAGCGTTTTGGCCAGAGTTTGTCCCAAGGTGCCTGTGGCGCCAATGAGCCACGCGTTTTTATTTGAAAAATCGTTATTCAGTGAAGAGGTCATTATAAAGTCTCCTGGTTATGGTCTGAAATTGGACGGAACAGTGTTTTCAAAGGCGATCTCATTAACTTCAAACCGACCGCTTTTTCTTTCTTTTTCTTGTAAATTTGCCGGTAGATTGGCGGGATCACCTGGAGGTCCGACAGCGATCATGATTTCAATGGATAAGGCGTCGGAAATATTGAGTGTTTGACGTGCCCGCGGGATGTCCAGGCCGCGCATGGCATGGACAACCAGATTCATGGCACAGCCCTGGAGAGCCAGGTTTTGCCAGGCCGCACCGGTGTCAAGACTGTGGGTTTCCAATGTTTTGCCAGAGACCGGGTCATTTTTATACGACAGGACGAGGATCAGCAGGCTGGCCTGCTGTGCCCAGATCCGGTTGGATTCCGTCAGTAAGTTTAATAAGGTTTCCCACATGGGCGTGTCTTTTTTGGCGTAAATAAATCGCCATGGCTGGGAGTTGAACGCCGAGGGAGCCCTTCTGGCCGCATCAAAGAGGGTATGAATTTGCGCGTCTGAAAGGGGGTCTCCTGATAATGCCCGGGAGGATTTTCTGTGTAGGATGTGAGAAAGCGTGTTGGGGGGGGAGATATGGTTTTTTTGATCGGTGCCGTGCATGTGATCTTGACTTTTTGGACGAATTCAATGAATGGGAAACGTATGTCGGGAAAAGCGATGGGCAGGTTTGGTTTGTACGCTTAGTGAACATACGAGCGCTTAATGCTCTAAAAATGATTATCCCTTAGGGGGGGAGCAATGTCAAGATAATGGTTTGTTGAACGTGGCCTCATCCATGTCCGTATTGTGTGTTTCATGCCCCGCATGGGAACTAAAACGGTTTTGGCGTTAAAATCAAAAATTGCCCAACCATTTTGGAAGACCTGCCATGAGTAACGATACTGATCTTGATTTTGATACTGCATTTGAAAATATTGATTTTGATGAGATCGAAAAGAAAAATGCCGAGCGCATCCAGGAAATGGATGAGAGCGTGCCCGAAGCGGATAACGATTGCGGCGATGCCTGCAAGATTTAAGCAGTTTTCGGGCGGTTTGATACAAAACAACAATATAGTGAATGGTGAACCTTTATTGCCAAAAGGGTAATGGGGTATTTTTTCAACTTAGGAGACGTGT
>WARP01004552.1_pt1 | contig 13497 bp, 19 predicted proteins | sample 4769151 | NCBI WGS metagenome assembly WARP01 (sample SAMN08893023, study PRJNA449175) | gut metagenome | isolation source: rumen sample fed with dry roughage | host: cow | place: India: Nagpur | collected 2016 | reverse complement strand
GAATAATTACTTAATAATATTACACATTGGCTAGATTAAGTTGATTAAACACAATTTAACGTCTTCAATTTTTATTGGTACGTTAAATATTGATAGAACATGTCTCATAAGAGGGTTATATAAATGAACATAGGTGATATTGTAAGCTTCGGTAACTATGAATGGAGAATACTAGATATTATTGATGATAAAGCGTTGATAATCACAAAAGAGATAATCGATCAAATGCCTTGTCATCATAAACATGAAGCGTGACATGGGAGACTTCATCGTTAAGGGTGTATTTGAATAACGATTTTTTTGACACATTTTCTATGGACGAGAAAAAACGAATTATTCCTACGTTAAACAATAATAACGGTAATAAATGGTACTATCATAAAGATGAAAGCCAAACGTTAGATAACATCTTTATTCTATCCTTAGAAGAAATGGTAGGTCCATATTTCAATGATAGTAGATGTCTTTTAGATAATAAAGGGAAAAACCAGCGCTATTGGTTTGAAAGAAAAGATCTCAATAATGAGTTAAGAAAATCAGCATAAAGACGACATTGCTTTAGACTTTGGCGATGCTGGTGGAGGACCGGTAATCGGTTGATTTTTAATAATATTGCCTGGTTTCTTCTAAGTTTGATTTTAATAGGCCCTTATTTTTATTTTAATGACAAATAAGTACACGTTAGGAAAAAAGAGAATTTTCACATTCAGCACTTGACAAGTTTTTTTGTTTGAATATAATAATAATTGGATTGGCAAACAAAAACATAGAGTGCCAGAAACGGAGGGATTAATGTGATTAAACCATTAGAGGATTATGTCGTTCTCTCGGTGAAGAAAGAAGAAAAAACCACAGCAAGTGGCATTATTCTTACAGCTGAAGATAAAGACAGACCAGCCATTGGTAAAGTGATTTCAGTAGGTCCTAAAGTGGATAACATTAAAGAAGAAGACGAAGTCATTTATCAAACCTACGCTGGAACTAAGGTCAAACTTGAACAAGTAGAATACTTATTAGTTCAGGCCAAAAACATTCTAGCTATTTTGGAAAAATAAACGATCTAAAAGGGGGTACTTTCAATGAGTAAAGAAATTCGTTATGGTAAAGATGCAAAATCAGCTTTATTAAAAGGGGTAGACTTACTTGCCGATGCAGTAAAAGTCACCCTAGGTCCAAAAGGGAGAAATGTTGTATTAGACAAAGGCTATGGATCGCCATTGATAACAAACGATGGGGTGTCCATTGCTAAAGAAATTGAACTCAAAGATCCTTATGAGAATATGGGTGCTAAGCTTCTTTATGAAGTTGCGTCAAAAACAAATGACGTTGCGGGTGATGGAACAACCACTGCTACAATCTTGGCACAATCGATTATTCATAAGGGATTTAAAGCAATCGATAATGGAGCAAACCCAGTTTTAGTTAGAGAAGGTATCGAGCGAGCAGGAAAAGAGGTTGCAAAAAAACTCTTAGAAAAGTCAAGACCAGTAGAAACAAGAGAAGATATCGAAAATGTCGCTAGTATTAGTGCATCCTCTAGAGAAATTGGTAAGATAATCGCAGAGGCAATGGACCGTGTTTCAAAAAACGGTGTCATTTCAGTAGACGAATCTAAGGGGTTTGAAACAGAACTAGAAGTAGTTGAAGGTATGCAATACGACAAAGGGTATGTTTCGCCATACTTTGTCAATGATAGAGAAACGATGAGCGTTGAATTAGAGAATCCATATGTCTTAGTGACTGATCAAAAAGTGTCTACTATTCAAGACATATTGCCTATCTTAGAACAAGTAGTAAAAGCGAACAAACCATTGCTCATTATTGCAGAAGACATTGAAAATGAAGTCACCTCAACGTTAATTCTTAATAAACTAAGAGGTACATTTAATGTCGTTGCTACAAAAGCACCAGGATTCGGTGATAGCCAAAAAGAGATATTAAATGACATTTCAATTCTTACAGGAGCAACCCTCTACGCAAAAGACCTTCAAATGAAACTACAAGATTTGAAGCTTGAGGACCTTGGTTTTGTTCATAAAGCAGTCGTTAAGAAAGACTCTACGACATTGATTGGTGGACAAGGCGATAAACAATCAATTGAGGCACGTATCAATGAGATTCAAGCACAAGTAACGGTCACAACGTCTGAGTACGATAAAAAACGCCTACAAGAACGTTTGGCAAAATTGGCAGGCGGGGTTGCGGTTATTAAAGTTGGAGCTGCCACAGAGTCTGAACTTAAAGAAAAGAAATTACGTATTGAAGACGCACTTAATGCAACCAAGGCTGCAATTCTTGAAGGTATTGTAACTGGTGGAGGCTCTGTTCTAGTAAGCATCCAATCAGAATTAAAACAAGTGCTTAAAGATACAAACATCGATGTATACAAAGGCATATTGGCGGTATTAGACTCACTATCGCAACCACTTTATCAAATTGCTGAAAATGCGGGATTCGATGGTCAAGACATTCTAGAAGAACAACGCAAACAAGAAAACGATTTTGGTTTCGATGCGAAGGAAGGTCATTTTGTAAATCTAATGAAAGAAGGCATCATTGACCCAACAAAGGTAACGAGAAATGCCATCTTGAATGCATCAAGTATTGGAGCATTAATGATTACATCTGAGGCTGCCGTTGTAGAAATCAAGGAAAAAGAATTGCCAATGAGTAACGTACCAATGTATTGATAGTAAGTTTTGAAGACTCTTTAATAATACCCATTTTTGGATGGGTATTATTTCATTTATGAAGTGATTTAGATTTATACGTTTTATAATAGTTTGAAAGTGAATGATAACTTGGAAACTAAAACACACACAACCAATGAAAAACTTGCGATAGCATCTGTTAATTATGTACGAAAACTAACCGGTCTTAATCAAGGACTATATACCTTGATTGCTAGTATTAAAAATGACGATGGATCGACAACACCTTCGAACTTTGATAAGTCCATGATTCTAGCGTTTGACCCAACATTTCTAAGTGAATCAACAGAAGAAGAAATCATGAAAGTGGCTTTCTTAGAGGTATACAAATCATATTTGTATTTTCTAATACAAAGAAGTAAGATGGGTTTAGTAGTAACTGAATTTAGTGAGGATGAACTCTCATTATTTAGTACTGACTTTGATGTTGGGGAAATCACCGAATCAACTGCCGTCTATCAAGTGGCAAGTCAGTATTCGAAGAAGCTTCTTAGCGAAATTAGTAAGAGTAATCTGACTGCCAGTAACCTCATTAAGAATTACTACGGCTTATATAACACAAGAGAAAGAAATACACTAATCAAATCAGTATGACCACACGAAGAAATCCCATCTTTGTGTGGTTTTCTTTTTACTTTAGTGATATGATTACTTCTTATTGTCAATAGCGTTTCGAAAAAATGCAAATAGTGACAAATACGCCCTACCAATTTGTTTCAATTAAAGAGATAATGAGAGTACGTAAGATAAAACATGAGGAGACTATGACAATGAATAAAACACAAAAAGCATTATTTACACTCGCATTAGGGGCAGCCTTTTTCGCTGTTGGAAAAGAAAAAGAATTAGTATACGTACAACCAACCATAACAGAGGACGTAAACTTTGATTCAAAAATCGATTTAGCGGATTACGATGAAGTCATTACAATTAAAAGAAAGTATGCCGAACAAGTCGGCTTACCAGAAGATATTGGATTATAAAACGAGGAGAAAAAAATGAAAAAAAGACAATTACTGCTATTAACTGTTGCAATTAGTGGAGCTTACTTTATGAGCTCAAGAGAACATGACATTACATTTGTATCCCCTGCACTAACTGAGCAAGTGGACTTTACAACGAAAACAGATCAAGCTGATTTTGATGAAGTGATTACAATCAAAAGAAAATACGCCGAACAAGTTGGCTTACCAGAAGATATTGGATTATAAGAGAAAGAATATAGGAGAAAAACACACATGAAAAAGATTAATTTAGTCGCATTTACCGTTTCATCAAGCGGATCATTTTTCGAAAGCAAACAAGAATCATCAACCAAGGCAATTGATGTACAAGGCAAATCAGGCGTTATGTTTGATTCAAAGTTCGACCATAACGATTTTAAAGTGATGAAAGCGAATAATCGCAGTTATTCCAATTTAGTTGGATTACCAGACAGTTTATAAAAATAAGGAGAAAATGAAAATGAAAAAATTATTAATAGTATTAGCAGTAATCGTAAGTGGTGCCTATTTATTGGTCACAAGTAATCAATCCGTTGTTAGATCAACAAACGCTGAAATCAAAGAAGATAATAACGACTTCTTTATGACATTAAGTAGAAAATATTCAGAACAAGTTGGATTACCTGAGGATATCGGACTATAATCGATCACTTGTTTAAACGAGCATATGCATTAGGGTAGCAACAAGAAGTGGGGAAATTATATGATTAACTATAAAACAAATAAAATTGGGATCACAATCACATTAACCGCCGTCTTTCTTACGCTAATGGGGTTTCTTCTTCACGCAAGAAGCGGATACTTAGAAGAAGGTGTCTATTTTAGACAAACCTATGGCTATATCGGTGTTAATGAATCAGAAGACATTGTCTTAGATTTCACCCTATATAGTTTAGGGACTGAAAATTTGACCTATTTTGATGAACCGACCTTCTTCGATGTTGATAACGACCTTGTGTTTCTTAAAGACATCGAGGTAAGAAGTATTCAAAGAGCAAAAGACATTGATGTGATCGAACTAAGGGTAACTCTTTACATGAGTGATTATGGCGTGACAACGATTGAACGCCTTAGACAAAAAAATATAAACAATAAACCAATCAAGAGTTATGAGATTGGCAGTATTGTGATTGAAAACATTCAAGCAAAACCACTAATGGTTTCGCACCAAGTCAATCAACAGTTCTTTGATCAAGCCGAATACAACATGAACTTAGATAGTCATCTAAGTGAAAGTTATTTGATTAAAGACGTCATAATCAACCATGAAAAGATTCTTTTTAACAAAGAATTTTTACCCCTTTTGGTCGTTCCTGGAAAGAAAACAGAACTTTCTTTCGAACTGGATTTTAAAGACATTAATCACGATGTGATCGTTGTAAAGCCGCTCATTTTTCTTTCAAAAGATGGGGATGAAACAAGTTATTTATTAAAGATATATACCCAAACAAGGTATGATATGCCGCTCAGTTACCAAGAAATCATTTCCTACATCGAATACAGTATCTAATCAAAAGGCCTATATATTTAGGCCATTTTATGTTATCTTTATTATAGAAGACAAAGTGGGGTAGAACTGTGTATCAAAAAGAACTCGATTTACTAAAAGAAGTCGTCCCTCGTATTTACGAAGACGCAACAAAAATCAAAAAAGAGATTGCCTATAAAGAAGGTAACGAAGTTGTTACAACCATCGATTTATTCATTGAACAAAAAGTGATTGATGCCGTATTAAAGGCGTTTCCAAACGATACGTTCTTAAGTGAGGAATTTCATAAAGACGGTCTTTTACAAAACCGTACTTGGTTAATTGACCCAATCGATGGGACGTCTAACTTCTCTGTGGACTTGGATTTATTTGTGATTCAAATCGCGCTTTATGACCAAGGTGATTTCGTGTTAAGCTACATTTATCACCCAAGAAATAAAGATACCTACGTGGCAGTAAGAAATAAAGGTGCGTATTTAAATGACGAACGTTATCATTTAAAAGACAAAAAAAATAATCGTCACGTCTTGATGTCTTTAGTTGGTATAACAACCAAAGACAAAGAAAAAGATTACTATAAGCAATTAATCGACTATGGCATGTCTAATCAAACCAAACTCAGAATCTTAGGCTCCATCGGTCTTGAATTATCGCTTGCAAGCCAAGGCATCTTAAATGTCTTTTATTCGGGTGTAACGAATCTTTGGGACATTGCGCCTGGGATACTACTATGTAGGGAATCAGGTACAATACTATTTAATGAACATGGTAAAGACTATCAATTAGGTGATAAGCATCTCTTTATCACAGATAATGAAACAAGAAAGAATTTAATCAAAGATATCTTACAATTAAAGTAGTATTCGTACTGCTTTTTTTATTTGTCCTTAGCGGTTGTTGAATCTGATTTGATTATAAGATATAATTATCTAAATAACCAAAGGGAGTGATTTTTGTGAATTACATTAAACGAATCGAAGAAGAAGTCAAAAACAACTATCCAAATGAGCCAGAGTACGTTCAAGCCGTTTTGTCTTTTTTAGAATCGATTGAAGGTTTGAATCTGGATTTAGAACAACTCGAAAAAATGGCGGTTCTTGAACGGCTGATTATACCAGAACGGGTGATTTCATTTCGTGTGTCATGGTTAGACGATCAAAATCAAGTGAGAGTGAATACGGGCTACCGTATCCAACACTCAAGCTTGATTGGTCCATACAAAGGTGGGCTTAGATACCACAAGACGGTAAATCTCTCGACCTTGAAGTTTTTGGCGTTTGAACAAACGTTTAAAAACGCCTTAACGGGCTTGCTTCTTGGTGGGGCAAAAGGTGGTTCTGATTTTGACCCAAAGGGAAAAAGTGACGCTGAGATTATGCGCTTTTCTCAAAACTTTATGTTAGAACTTTACAGGCACATCGGCGAAAACACCGATGTGCCTGCTGGTGATATCGGGGTTGGAAGAAGAGAAATTGGTTATTTGTATGGTATGTATAAAAAGATTAGAAACGAATCGGTGGGTGTGTTAACAGGTAAACACCCAGCGTATGGGGGCTCTTTAGTTCGAACAGAGGCCACTGGTTATGGGCTTGTTTATTTTGTTAAAGAGATGTTAAAGACGTATTTGGATACGGACATCTCACACAAAGACGTGATTATTTCAGGCTCAGGTAACGTCGCTTTATACGCGGGTTATAAAGCAAAAGAACTTGGTGCAAACGTCATTGCGATGTCTAATTCAAAAGGCCATATTTACGATCCAAATGGGATTGACTTAGACTACATCAAAGAACATCAACCAAAAGGTGATTTTAGAGAAGCCTACGTAAAAGCACACAAAGGCTCAAGTTACTCAAATGACCCCAAAGCCCTTTATCACATTAAATGTGACATTGCACTGCCTTGTGCGATTCAAAATGAACTCGATTTAAATGAGGCGAAAATCTTAGTAGACAATGGGTGTTTCTTAGTCGCTGAGGGGGCAAACATGCCCACAACCACAGAAGCGAAGGCGTACTTACTGAAAAAAGGGATTCTTTTTGGACCTGGTAAAGCCGCAAACGCTGGTGGGGTTTCGGTGAGCTTACTTGAGATGTCACAAAACAAACAACACTACATGCAAACCTTTGATGACGTGGATGAAAAGCTCGAATCGATCATGAAAAACATCTTTAATCAAGCTTACGAACAAGCCGTATTAATTAACGAACCTAAAAACCTGGTTAAAGGAGCTAACATACGAGCGTTTTACCGTTTATGTGAAGCCATGTTATCTCAAGGCGTCATCTAATGAAGAAAAGACGTACTTGGTTAATCATTGCCCTTTTTTGGTCAGGGTTTATATTTTATAACTCGTTAATGCCAGCGAGCGTCTCTTCGTCACAAAGCGGTCTGATTCGGGATTTGATTTACCCAATAATAACGAAAGTTGGCATTCCAATTGAACTGTCAGATTTAGAATTCATCATTAGAAAGCTTGCTCATTTTTTTGTGTTCTTTGTTTTTTCAATTGTTTGGTTCATCTATTTCATGTGTTCATTTTCAAGTAAAAAGACAATCAAACTTGTTATAGGTTTAGGCTTACTACAAGCAATCACCGATGAAACCATTCAATTATTTGTGGATGGCAGAAGTGGTGAGTTAAGAGACGTGTTAATTGATTTTAGTGGTGTTCTCTTTGGATTACTATTTTCTTTTATCATTCGACTGCTTTTTATGCGGATAAATACAAGACAACTGCTTAGTAAAAAATGAAGTAAACCTGTGTTGTATGATGGATAACATACGATAAATGATCGTCTTTAATCGATAAAAAAAACACCAGTGAACTGGTGTGATAAATCAAATTTTAGGGTAGGGATGGCGTATTAAAGCCATCCCTACTTCTATTAATTTGGACCTTGGCGGATTTCAGAACACCAAGACCGATATCATGATAACACATTACCGATTTGAAGTAAATAAGAAAGAATGCGATTTGTTTAATATTGTTTGTGTTATATATTTTCATCTTTTTTTAGATTTTTTCCATCTTGTAAAATTATGACCACTTTTGACTATTTTAGTTGTGTTACACGTATTTTTATGTTTAAATATAGCTTGGCGACTAAAGTCAAGTTTTGTGGGGGAGGATTTAGTTCGTGATCAAATATCATATTAGACTTGAGTCAAGATTAACACTTGACAGAGCTGATAATGAAGATTTCTTAAATCGGGTACTTCAACAAATCAATTCGTGTGATTATTATAAATCCATAAAGCGATTAGAGAAGACAGATTTAGACATTCAGTTAAATGAAAATGGCAGTCTGGTTTTATCCTTTGACCTAATTATTAACAAGGCAAAAAATAAAACCAAGGTTCTAGACAAGTTCTTAACATTTTCAAAAAACAAATTTGTGAGACTTCAGTCCTTAGGCTAAGGTATAATCAGTTCACTAAAACACCTTTTTGAGGTGTTTTTTTTCAATTTCAAGCTTTCAAATTAGGAAAAATTAGTGTATGATAGAACTAATTGAAATGGGGGGATTTTATGAAGTTATATCAAGACAGTAAAAAGATCATTATTCATCAGAGTGAAGAGTTTTTTCTTTCACCAAAAGAACTTTTAGAAACGTCGATGTTTAAAGAGGTATTGAGTGAGTATTATCAAACGACCATCACGTTTGTTAAAGAAGAAACGCTTTTTAATATTTACGAACAAATCGTATTAAACGACGCTTACTTAAAAGAACTACCAAACCACATCAAAGAAGAAGTATTTAATCTAACGGAGGGCTTCTATGATTATTGGCGTAAGAAAGAAAAGTATTTAATCTTTAAAGACGGGCCGTTACTTGAGGCATCAAATACGTTTAATGACGTCATAATTAAAACCTACCGGTTAATTACTGAGGGCTTATCGGGTAAGAAAAATAACGTCTATCGTCAATTGAGTGCGGGATTTAATGTGGTATTAAACCATGTGTCTACATCGCTTTTTGAAGGCGAATTGAGTCATCTAAATGACGTCATTTGCCTAAATCAAATGGTGATTAGACCACCGTTTGTGATTCGAACCAAATCGAACACAAGAAAAGGCTTGTTTAAAGAGACGAGCGTCAATCTATTTAAGGAAGTTAAAGACCTTAAAGGCTTTTTTATGATGCCAATCAAGGTGGGTAGAGAGCTCGCTTTGGTCTATGTGAAAGATAAATATTTGCACCACGGCATCAGCTTATCAAGTCTATTTGAAATGGCAGATACCAAAGAACTCTACACATTAAAACCAAGCTTAATGATTTTCTTTGGTGTTAGCGATAGCACCTATGACAATCACTACTACATTGATGAGAAAAAGGGCTACTACGTTGGTATCGTCTCAGACTTAGAGAAGAACGATTACTTTGGCTACATGAAAAAGATGTTACTTACCTTACACAATCTAAAAAAGATTAATGAAGGTTGTTTGCCAATCCATGGGGCAATGGCAAAAATTACCTTCAATAACCACCAACAGAAATACATTATGATGGTTGGTGACTCTGGGGCAGGTAAGTCTGAGACACTTGAGGCACTGGGTAATTTAGGTGAGGGGAAAATCAAGTCGTTTGACATTATTTTTGATGACATGGGCTACCTTCTAGAAGAAGATAATATCATACGAGCAAGTGGAACTGAAATTGGGGCGTTTGTCCGTATTGATGACTTAGATGATGGCTACATCTACCGAGAATTTGACCGGTCCATCTTCTTAAACCCAGAACGACACAACGCGAGACTCATCATCCCAGTGTCACGCTATGGGTTTATCAAAAGAGCACATCCTATCGACATGGTCTTATACATTAATAACTACAGCATGGATGATCAGATTCTATCTCGTTTTTCCTCGCTGATTGAAGCCAAAGACGTATTCTTAAGTGGCAAACGCATGGCCAAAGGAACGACCGATGAAAAAGGCTTGGTTGAAAGTTTCTTTTCAAACCCGTTTGGTCCGGTTCAAAAAGAAATGACGACTCGTTTTTTAGTCGATCAGTACTTTGAGGCATTAGACAAACAAGGCGTTTATATAGGTGTGCTTAATACCAAATTAGGTGTGGCTGGCTTTGAAGAAGAAGGCCCGAAGATAGCCGCAAACGCGTTACTTGATTATTTTAACAACAAGGGATAAAAAAAATCGACAAGCATTAAATGCTTGTCGTTTTTTGTTGGGGGTATCGAATCAAAACGAAGTGGGGTCGAATTGATTCGTTTCTGCTTGATTGTCTATAAAAGTTAGGATCAATTAAGACGTGACCTTACCTGGGGGTAGCGGGGGATAATAAATATCACCTGGATCAGAATCAAGAGAAATGGCCTGTTTTTCATTTGCATGTTCAATCAACGGATTAAAATCCATTGAAACGAGGTATAATTGTATTAGTGTTACGATTAAAAACAGTCGTTTAAGAACATGGAACTTTTTCATGCGAATCCCACCAATCGAGGCTATTATAAAGAATAAGATTGGTGTAAAACAGCTCAAATTTGAGCTTGAAATGTAGGTGGTAATGTGATAAGAAAGATTGACAACGAATTATTTGTGTACCTAGATAGCATTAGAAAAGATCAAAACATCTCACAAGAAGACTTGTGTTTTCCAATCATTACCGAATCACTTTACAGAAAGTACTTAAAAGGCAACGTTAAAGCGCCACTTGAGGTGATTGAAGCCTTATCAAACCGACTCGGGTTTCGTTTTGATTTTTTTATGCGTGAATTTTCAAATCAAACCTATCAAGAAAATGAACTAGTGACTCAGTTTTTTAATTTAACCATTGGTAGAAACTTTAAAGAGGCTATGGCCGTTTGTCAAGTTATTATAAAAAAACCAATCATTCAAAAAGAAAATCAGTTGTTATTTGAGACGTCGGTGTTGATTAAACGTTTGTTTGAAAAAGACATCAATTCGTTTTATTTTTCCAAAGCGATGAAATCATTGATCGACTTTGAGCACATCTTAAAAAAAAGCACCGTGTCACTTGCTGAGGCCTATGGGCTTGGGTTGTTACTAGATAACGTCTTAAAAGAAGAAAAAGAAGTGATTGCTAAAAAGCTTGAAAGTTTACTTCTAACACCTAACAAAGTCATCTTTGGTAACCACAGTCATGTGATAAATTTGGTTGCCTTACACGTGGTTAAGTACTTGGAAAAAGAAAAGCTCTATGAACGTGAACTTGCAGTCTTGACACATGCAATTGAGACCTCAAAGAAAAACAAGAATTCATATTTACTAGAATACTTTCACTACTTTTTGGGGTATTGTTATCGAGCGCTTGGTAATGAAGCGTTGTTCTATGATCACATGTTTTATTGTTACTGCTTATACATCGCCTCAGAAGACAAACAAATCATTGAGACGTTTGATTATTTATTTAAAAAGGATTTTAAGACCTCACCAGGGCTATTTATCAGGGATTATTTAGATAAAAAAAGTTTCTAAATAACGAGGGCTATCGTTTTATCTTTTAGATGTCATGCGTTATAATAAGACTATATAAACTATAAGAATAGAGGATTTAGTGAATGAAACGATTTTCGTTATTACTTTTTATGCTGGCATTTGTGTTTAGTCAGTTTCAACCAGTCGTCAAAGCCGATGACTATGACGTGGTTTACTTTGGATCAAAGCTTTGTAGTGGGTGTCAAGAAGTTGAAGCTTCTGGTGTCTTTGATGAATTAGAAGCCCAAGGCTTAAACGTAAAAAAATACATCTTAGAGGATGACTCGAGTTATACGGGCATCTTCAGAAACTATCAGTATACGTATGGGGTTAAAGACAGTGAAAAAGCAGTCCCTATTTTGTTTGTTGGAGATACCTTCGTTAATGGGGTAGAAAACATCAAAAAAATGACGTTTAATGAAGAAATTAAAACCCTCGCACAAACCCCGATGTTACCGATTGAAGAGGCACCTGCGGGTGGGATTCAAATTGTGTATTTGATGTTACTCGGTTTACTCGATGGGATTAATCCTTGTGCGATTGCGATGTTAATCATCTTTATCTCGCTTTTAGGGTTTTCCAAAGAAAAGAAAGTGTTGTTAAAGGTCAGTATCACCTTTATGTCTGCGATATTCATTAGTTATTTCTTGTTTGGGACCATCTTATTTCGGTTTTTATCGGTCTTTGCGCATTTAGGGTTTTTAGTCACGGTGGTGCCCTACGTCATATTAGGGATATCCGTCGTTTTGTTTCTTTTAAACTTTTATGATTATTTAGTGACCCGTAAACAACAATACGATAAAGTTAAAAATCAGTTACCAAAAGGAATTCAACGATTCAACCGTAATTTGATGAAGAAATTCACAGACGCCATGGAAAAAGATTCCATTTACATGTACGTGATTACCTTTGTTTTAGGCTTAATTATCTCAGTGACGGAATTCTTATGTACAGGTCAAGCTTACTTAACAGCGATTCTTCACCTCATTCATTTTAGTGATCACGTGATGCGTGGGATTTTATTATTATTTATGTACAACATTCTATTCATCTTACCACTAATCATCATTACCGTTATCGCAGTCAAAACCAAGTCGGTGATGGGCGTGACGGTCTTTATGAGAGAAAAACTACACATCGTTAAGTTGATTAACGCCATCGTCTTTTTAGCGATTGGGATTTATTATATTTTTGTGATCATCGGTTAGAGGAGGGTATTTATGGCTAAAAAAATTAGATTAAGCACCAAAGACGAACAATCGGTTTTCATTGGTAAAGTCATTGATTTGCCAATCAAAAAAGAAAGCATCAAACAGATGTCGATCACGCTTTTTAATGACCCTGAGCCTTGCGTGATACATGAATCCTATTCGGTGAGTAAGTTAACCGAGGGCTTAAGCGAACAACAAAAGAAGTTAAAGACAAGAGTAAAACTTACCTCACTTGAGCTCGATCTGAGTTACCTTGAACTAGTTAATTTAGACGATCTTTACATCGAGGTAGTCAAATGAAGCCAATCTACGTCGATCATGGGGCAACAACCCCACTCTTAAAAGAAGCGCTCGAAGAAGGCATGCCTTATTTAGAAACAAACTTTGCCAACCCTTCATCTATGCATCCGTTTGGGATTGAGGTTAGAAAACGAATCAATATTGAGCGAGAAAACTTAGCAAAAAGTCTCAAAGTAAGTCCAAAAGAACTCTACTTTACCAGTGGGGCAACCGAAGCGATTAACTTAGTTTTACAAGGGGTATCAAAGTGCATCGGGCATGATAAGGCAATTTTGACCACTAAAATTGAACATAAAGCGACACTTAATACCCTTCATAC
>WARP01002136.1_pt1 | contig 13560 bp, 16 predicted proteins | sample 4769151 | NCBI WGS metagenome assembly WARP01 (sample SAMN08893023, study PRJNA449175) | gut metagenome | isolation source: rumen sample fed with dry roughage | host: cow | place: India: Nagpur | collected 2016 | reverse complement strand
GCGATAATATGGGCGATACTGGGCGCAGCATTAGCAACTGCATTTTTAAAAAATAATCAGAAAGGGGAAAAATAAAATGTTTACAGTCGATCAAATGTTGTCGCGTGGTTTTGGTTTAGTGGTAATCAATGATCTGTTGTCGGTGCGCTTGCATGATGATATACTTTTATTATGTATTGGCGCTTGCCCGGGTTATACTACGGAACCGACGTATTATGAATTATCATCGCGATCAGTTAGCGGCGTTATGCACGAGATTTTTGATTTTACGTCGCAGTTTTTCACGCAGTATGTGCGCAAGTTGCAAAACGATATATTAACATTTTAGTGAGGTGATCATATGGCAGACGATGATTTCGAAAATGTTTACTATTTAGCAGGCGACACCGAAGAAGATAAAATCGCATTTCCTTATAATTGGACACTAACCGACGTTATGTTTGTATATCAGTTATTGACGAAGCACTTTCATGTCGGTGCCGCGATTTTATACGGAAATGAACACGGTACAAGTAAAATAATATAAGAAAGGGGAAAATTAAAAATGAGAATTGATACCGGGGCAGCGCGCAGAGTGCGGAACTTTTACGGCGCAGATGTTAACGTTTATAGAATGTTGGTGCTATTTGTTGATCGCGAATATATTACGCAGAAAACAGAAAATCGAATAGAAGAACTGCGCGCGATCGCAGAAAAGAAAGGCGGCAGAACATACATGATCTGTGACGCGCGCGGGCATTTAATAGAAAGGGGGTTATTAAATGGCGGCGAACAGTAAACGCGGCCGGGCGGCGAAATTGTCGCAGGCTGCACGCAATGCGAAAGCGCAGCATACTGCGCTTGACATTAACAAGATACGCAGATGGCAATATCAATACTCACAAGGGAAATTAACAAAAGCGCAGATAACCAAAATCACAAAAGTATTAACAAAAGAACGTAATGTCGCAAACAGACGTATGAAGCGATTTTCAGACACGGGGCAGTCGTCGCCCGCGTATAAGCGGGCGCTTGGCAGACTGCAGCAGCAGAAAGGCGCAGGGCGTAAAACATGGGGAAAGGCGCGAAGTTTTGACGACTTGTTGATGTCTGCGGGCAATGTTAACGCTTTTGTGCGTTCGGCACAAAGTACATTGACGGGCGCCAAAAAGTACAGAAAAGCAAAAATCGCAGAATTTCGCAATAATCCGATGTTTGCAGACTGGGCCGGGCAATACTCTGATGATCAAATAGAAAATTTACTCGAAATGCTGCACGATGACAGCGTGTCAGATTATTTCGACTACTTTGCAAGCTATTCTGAAGAAGTAATGAAGTTCGCGAAAATCATGGAAGAAGAAAGCGGCGAGAAATGGCTGCGCGGTAAATTGAAAGCACATGAAGAATATCTTGCGGAAACGGAACGCCTCGACAGTTCATTTCATAACAAGGGCATTTCAACTCGCGAATTGAAAGCGCTCATCAATACAAAATATCAGAAAGCAGCACACAGGCGGCGCCGATGATCATATTAAACGATCTTATAATACGCGAGTATGATGTTGACGGTTTCAAATATCACGCCGATCGCGACGGCATGTTCGGAACTTTCGACATCGAAACGTCATTGGTTGATATACCGGGCGAAGAATACCCGCAAGGTATAATGTACATATGGCAATTTTGTATCGGGAATAATAATTGGCGCGATATATACATCGGCCGCACATGGGAAGACTTTAAATTGTTAGTTGGCGAAATTGCCGATCTGTACCACTTCGGCGGCAGCAAGTATAACTTGCTGCCGTGCTATATTCACAATGCTGCTTATGAATTTCAGTGGTTGCGCTCTGTATTCACAATTACAGACATGTTCGCAATAAAAACAAGAATACCCGTGCGATTTACTGCAGACGACGCGTTTTCATTTCGCTGCAGCTATAAATTAACTAACATGTCACTAGGCAAGTTTTGCAAGCAAGAAAATGTCGAACATGGAAAACAAACGGGTTATGATTATTCAGTGATCAGATATCCTGACACCGCATTGACTGACGACGAATTGTTATATTGTGTCGACGATGTTGTCGGTTTACATGAAGCACTTTGCAACATGATGTCAAGCGAAAATGACACAATAAAAAGTCTACCATATACGAGCACGGGTTTTGTGCGACGCGAAGCGCGATCGAAAGTGCTGCAGAACCCGAAAAATCGCACACAAGTGAAAGACATGGCATTGACAGAACAAGAGTATTTTTTATGCAAAGCGGCTGCACGAGGGGGAAATACTCATTGTTTCTATGAGTATGCGGGCCAGATTTTGCATAACATATATAGCGACGATCTTGCGAGCAGTTATCCACACCAAATGGTGACCAAATTGTTCCCCGTGGGCGCATGGTGCGATGAACGCGACAAGCGCATAATTCCGGGCGTTGCAAATTTAATACATGTCATTTTTTACAATTTAAAATTAAAAAAAGGCGTAACGGTGCCATATATCGCCCGGGGAAAATGTCAGCACTGCGGCGGGGTATATGAAGACAATGGGCGCATATTAAAAGCAGATTATGCCGAACTTGTTATCACTGAAATCGATTACGACATAATAGTACGTCAATATACATTCAGTGAAATAACATGGATAGCGCACAAGGTTGCTGAAAAGGGGTTTTTATGTGACGAATACCGCGATTTTATCAAGTACATGTTTGAACAAAAATGTCGTTTAAAAACTGCGGACCCGTATTTTTATGCAAAATATAAAAACAAAATAAACGCGCTTTTCGGCATGATGTTGACCGACATTACACGCGCCGAAATTTTATACACTGACGGCGAATGGAAAGAAGTTTTTGGCAGTTGCGCCGATCTGTTAGAACAATATTATAATAATCGTAATAGCTTTTTGAATTATCAGCAAGGCATATATGTGACAGCGAACGCCCGCGCCGCACTGCAGGAAGGCCTCGACGCAGTCGGTTTGAATGCAGTATACTGCGACACGGACAGTATAAAACACTATGAAGACTTGCGCGAACTGTTTGATCATATGAACGAAAAAATAATACAGCATAATATTGAATGTAACTGGGCGGGCGTTGTTGTCGACGGCACAACATATCACTGCGGCGTCTGGGAACGTGACGAAGAATACAAAGAGTTTATCACATGGGGCGCAAAAAAATACGCGTATGAATACATGCACCCGGAAGACCACGACGGCAAGAAGTTCGGCGTTACCGTGGCAGGCTTGAACAAAGAAAAGGGCGCGGCAGTTCTTGAGCGCGAAGGTTTGAAAGCGTTTGACATTGACAAGGTTTTCGAAGAAGAAGAAAGCGGCAGACTGACGGCGCATTATAACGACGCGATCAGATGGGAACGTGTAGAAATTAACGGGCATGTGATAGAATTGACGAGTAATGTCGCATTGTTACCCACCACATACAAGCTAGGCATAACGGCAGATTATAAAAGTTTGATAGAAGGTGAACTAATATGGTCCGATTAGTTTGTGCAAATTGCCAATTGAAACGCGTGTTCTAATTTGATAATATATATCATATCACATAACAAGGCACGGCGCGGCAAGGCGCAGAAAGGCGGTAATTATGATCAATATTAGAACTTTAAAGAAAGAAATTGCAAACATGCAAAGCGGTGACACATTTTATTTTAACGCAGTAAGCGCGTCATTTTCAATGATCGACTATATCCGACAATTGATCATTGAAGGAACAATCGCACCAGAGCAAACAGAACTTGACAAGGTAATTAAAAAAGAATGCCAGTATAGATATCAGTCAGGCGAAGCACTTGCGCCGCAAATGGTATATATAGTAAAATAGGCCGCGCGGTTGGAACGCTTGCCCGGTATCAACACCGGGCGCGGCATTGCTTGCAAGCAACAAACACATAACATTCTATTCAAAGAAGGGAGATTTTAAAACATGGGTAAAAACATTGTAAAGGCGCACGGCGTAGGGAAGTTGGAAATTGTCAATGCGGAAAATTCGCGCAGCTTTCGCGATCTGAAAGGGCAGACCGTAGAAGTCAGCGGGGCAGCACTGATAACTGACGTTAACAAGGCAGGCGAAGAAGTCGATTTCGCATATTTATTCGCGAAAGACGGCACTGTCTACGGCGGCAATTCAAGCACAATTTATCGTGCAATTGACGGGTTGATCGATTTACTCGCAGACGATGAGAGCAAGCACTATACTGCGACGACAGACGGCCGCACCGCGGCAAGCGGCCGGGAATTCCTGACACTTCGCATAGGTGAATTGGTTTAATATACGGGGCCGATCAGACTGTACATTTCAGTTCTTCATTGGAGGGCGCGGGATAGGGAAAACTTATTCCGCGCTTTTGTCGCACTTTGAAGACTGGAAACGGGGCGCGGCGGGGAAATTGTGCTATATGCGCTTGACGCAAACCGAAATTGATCAGTCTGCGACGGTTGACGATAACCCATATAAAACAATAAATCGCGATCATAATATCGACGTATCATTCGAAAGCGTCGGAAAAAAACAATTTGGCATAATAGAAAAAACGCGGGAACTTGACGCAGACGGGAAAGAAACGATCACGAAGACGCCGCTCGGCATTGGCGCAGCATTGTCGGCACTGGGAACGCTTCGCGGTGCTGATTTCAGCGACATATCTGAATTATACTTTGATGAATATATACCCGTCGAAAGCGTTGTGAAAACGCCCGTAATAAAACAAGCAGGAAAATTATTCAAGAACGCATACGAAACAATGAACAGAAACCGGGAATTATTTGGTAAACCGCCGATCAGATGTTATTTTACGGCGAACGCGTTTTCACTTGACAGTGATATCTTGTACACATTCAGACTTGTCAATGTGCTGCAATATATGCAAGAAAAGGGACAGCGCAGATATACAGATAAGGAAAGAAGCATTTATGTCGAACTATGCGAAGCGCCCGAAGTCAGCGCCGCAAAAATGCAGACCGCACTATATAAAGCACTAGGCGCCGAAGACGATTTTGTCAAAATGGCGATCTCGAACGAATTTTCGGATTATGTATTGACATTATTGAAAAAAGTTCCTATCATAGAATATAGGCCGATCGCGGCATATAAAAACGTGACGATCTACATGCACAAATCTGACGGCACATTGTACGCAGCAAAGAGAAAAGACAGCGTGCCCGATGGTTGCGCATACGATGAAAGCAGCCGGGGCGTATTTATTAACAAGTTCTATTTTGAATATAAGACAGCGCTGCAAATGCGTGAAATTGCATTCGACAGCGTCGAAACAAAGCAGATACTTGACAATGCGCTCGACAAGTCAATTAAATTGTAGCCGTCTGCAATGTTACCGGGGACAGACGGGCCGCATTAGCGACGTGCCAGAAGCACGGGCGGCGGGGGTAGCTTCCCACAGTCCCCGACTTTAAAAGAAAGGAAGAAAATATATGTCGTGGTTATCGGATTTAATAAAAGGCGAAATCGCAGAGCAGTCAAAAGCAGAAGCGCCCACAGCCGAAGCGTCCGAAGCTGATGTCAGAACTATGCTTCGCGAAATTGTCAAAGAAGAAATCAAAGCGGCAGTCGCCGCAGAAATCGCAGCAACAAAAGCAGCAGAACCGACGCCCGCAGACGCGGCGAAGGAAATGCAGACAGCGCCCGAAATTGATATCAAAGCAGAAATCAGAAAAGCGCTCGTCGAAAACCTTAATTCTATCCCCGCGCAGCCGCCGCGTAAACTGGAAGAAAGTTACGCGCGCGTATTTGATCAATAAAGAAGGGAGATAATAAAAATGGCATATGATTATGTTGACGTTTACGCAATAGTAAACGACATAGGACAGCAGGCACTCGGCGAAAAGGCCGTTGACGTTATCGACACAAACAGTTTTGTCGATTTCGGAAATCGCATTCTTTCAAGCAGTGACGCAACCGAGTCATTCATGGACACGTTATTGCTTCGAATTGCAAGCACTTATTACACTTATAGACCGTACAACGCACGACTTCGAAATCTGATCGTTTCCGGGTCCGAATGGGCAGCGATCTACCAGAAAATCGACGGCAGCGTCGGCGATTTCATCGAAGACGAAACATTCAATCTTGTCGAAGGACAGAGCGTTGACATGTACATCGTTAGAAAACCGCGTGCAAATCAGAAATTATTCGTTAAAAAGGCGAATTATTCAAATTATCTGACATATCAGCGCAAGGCGCTGCAGGGCGCATTCACATCGGAAGAAGCATTCGCTCAGTGGTTGTCAATGCTGAATGGAAAAATGCGCACAAAGCTCGATTTTGCGCAGGAAAACATGGCGCGTTTGGCAATGGCAAACTATATCGCCAATATGGGCGCGGGCCAGAAAGTGCATTTATTGACAGATTATAACACGATCAAAGGCACTTCATTGACAAAAGCCCAGGCATACCTCGACAAGGATTTTCTTGCATGGGCGGCAGGGCAGATAGAACTGCACACCCGCAGACTTGGCGATCTGTCTGTATTGAATAACAAAGAAGGTGTCGAACGCCACACGCCCGAACGCGACATTCGTTTCGTTGTATTCGATGAATTCAGCACCGCAATGCAGTATTGTCTGCAGTATCAGGCATTTCACCGTGAACTCGTCGAACTGCGCGAATATAGCGAAGTTTCTTACTGGCAGGGCGAACAGACACGCGATAAAATACATGTAACGATCGAAGGCGACGAAACAACCGAAGAAGTAATCGTCGAAGACATTGTCGGTTTTGCTTTCGATCGGTTTGCACTTGGCACTTTCCGCAGCGACGAAGAAACCGCAACAACACCGTACAACGCACGCGGCAGATATTACAATACTTTTTATCACGCTGATCAGTTATGGTATAATGATCTGTCAGAAAACGCCGTTCTCTTCCTCATGGATTGACGCGACACTTTCTGCTAGTGATTTTCTCTTTTCTTTGGGGTTGCTTATTAGCAGCCCCTATTTAATAACAAGGGGGTGAAGCATGTTAACGGCGACATTTTATAATTTCCCAAAACGTGAAAACAGCACAAAACAAGTCAGCGGCGCGGGCACTGATATGTCGATCACTTTAAAACTGCCGTCAAGTATTGAAGAACCCGTGCTCGAAATTCATAATGCGGCAGTCAAAGATTTTAACTATTTATATTTACCATATTACGGCAGATATTATTTTATAACCGATCGCGAATGTATCGCAGAAGACTGTTATGTCGTATCGTGCCGGGTTGACGCTGCCGCTTCATTTAAAAGCGAAATTGCGGGCCAAAATGTATACATGGAGTATTCAAGCGCATATCGTTCGCCGTCGCTTGTCGATGAACGCATACAGCCAGACGGCAGCTTTCTGACATATCAAGCAACCGCCGATCTTGATTTATTCGAAACGGGTTTACCGATGTTCAATTACTGCCGTGTGATTACGCAGGCGGGAAAGGATAACGGAACGGACGTATACGCAACGCAGTCGCCGCAGGCGGGGCCGCTGTCAAATCTTGTTAGCACATTAGCAAACCAAAACGGTTTTGCAACACTCATGCAAAATCTGGGCGGCGGTGATCCTTTCAAGTCAATATGCGAAATATGGCAGTCGCCACTTGCACCGCATAAATGCCACGAGGCAACCGATAATCAGCAGGGCGATGTTTGGGGTTTTATCGTTCCGGGAACGCGAATAACTGATTTCACGATTAAACACCATTTAATGTCATTTATCATTGACCATTCGCACGATTATAATGATTGGCGCGACAATTTTACACAATACAATTTATTTCTGCCGTGGGTGGGAATGATCACACTCCCGAACGACATCATGTTAGAAGGCAACAACGTGACTGTACGATACGGCGCCGACGCAGTCAGCGGACAGTTGGCATATAGTGTAACCATTGCGGTTGACGGCGTCAATTTCAACGTGGGGTCTTATGGCGCAACATTAAAAACAACCGAAGGTCTTGCAAGTCAGCAAAGCGACCAAGCAAGATGGGCCGAAGGTGCTGCGAATGTTGTTACCGGGGCGATCGGCGGCGCGGTTGCGGGCGGCAAGTTGGGCGGCGCAGGCGGCGCGATTTTGGGCGCATTGGGCGCGGCGGCACTTGCCGAAGCACACACATTCGCGTCAATGACGGGTCCGGGAAAGGTTGAACGCGTGGGAAGTTTTCAGGGCGGCAATGCACCGCTTGCCTTTGACGCAGATTGTTACAAAGTCAGACTATTCACAAGAATTGCAACATTCACGCATGCGCCCGGGCATTTCGCCGCGATTGCAGGATATCCGACGCAGGCAGTTCAACCGATCGGCGACGGATTTATAAAAGCGCATAATGCGAGCGTCGCGATCAGCGGCACGGACAGAGAACGCGCCACAATAAACGGTCTTTTGAATGGGGGGTTATATTATGAGTGATATACACGAAATTGATAAATTAAATTGGCGCGAATGGAAAGAAAGTTTTAAAAATGCGACAGAATTGAAACCGAAAGACGTTAATGTCGTATCAACACGCGCAGAGTTTTACAATGAATATTTGTGGCGCGTGTTTCTTGGGTCCGTCAAAGTCGAAGTGCCCGAGCATTGGAATATAGATTATGTGCGGCGCGCGTTGTTTCTGGGCGGCGCTTTCTGCGTGACGAAATGGCAAGGCGTTGTAATTCCCGCCGCTTTCAATGTCGTCGAGCGTAATGTATGGAAATATCCGTTAAAAATACAAAGTCGCGACGAAGTCGATTTCGGTTTTAGAAAACCGAGGGCAGACGCTGCGATTATATATTTAAATGACTCATGGTCTGGCACAACATACGCACGCGGCATTTCCGACACAATTGAAGTTTTCGCGCAGAAACTTGCGAACGCAGACGGCGCGATCGATGTAAACTTGTTGAATAGCCGGGCGGCGTTTATATTTCAAGCAGATAATCAAAGCGAAGCGGCGACATTGAAATCATTATTCACTAAAATAATGAACGCGGAACCCGCGGTCTTTTGGCGCAAACAAAAGAAATCACTAAACCGCGACGACAACACATTGCCTATCACTACGCTGCCAGTAAAACAAAATTACGTCGGTGATCTTATACAGCAGGAAAAGCGCGCCATTGTCGACGAATTTCTCACAATGATAGGCGTTAACAATAGCAATACTGAAAAGAAAGAACGCATGCTCGTTGACGAAGTAAACGCGAATAATCACGAAATCGACGCGTCTGTCGGGTTATGGCAAGATAATGTAGACAGATGTATTAAAGCAGCAAAAAAGCTGTACCCGGGCGAACTTGACGAATTGAACATTGTTTTCGGGTATTCAAAACAAAATGCAGGGGGTGAGAATTATGACAAATCACAAGTCGGAAACACTACTCGATCTGATGGAGTTATGGCGAATAACGCAGCAGGCGGGGACACAGTCAATTGACTACTTAAAAGCAATTATTCAAAGCGGCCTCGGCGGGCATGCGTCTGCTATTGACAGCGACAGACTTGCGCTTCTTATTCTGCAGGAATGCGGAAACATGCGGCCGATATATAACAGCTATAGCGTATTTTATACGATGTCAATAAATTGGTTTGCAAGCCGTTATGAGCAAATTACACATTTAATAAATGCACTATTAGAAGATTATTTACCATACGAAGAATTCAACTGGCACGAGCATGAAGTTCTCGACGGTCTGAAAAAAACCGACGACACGCGAACAATTGATCGCGACGAAATGATCAACAACACCGGGTCTTATAATAACACCGGGCACAGTGACGACGCGACAGAAACGGGCATTTCTGCAGACAATGAAAGCACTTTTCAGCCGCGCGAGCACGTCGGCCGCACTGTCGACGATACACTCGACAATTCACACACCGACAGCACGAGCGACGATGTTGACACGTCAGACGTTCTCGACGGGAAAGTTAAAACAGACAACACGACAGACCGCGATTTTTATGGACATAAAACAAGTAATCAGCTATTAGCAAAGCAGGAACTTGAAATCGCACAAGAAAATATTTACGACTGCATTGTGAAATGGTTTACCGACGCATTATTTGTCGGCGTCTGGGAATAATTGCTTGCTAAAATATTAAATGCTGATATAATAAAGTTGTGCAGCGGGGTGCGCGATCGGCTGCGCGCATGCACGAACAATCTTCAAAGAAAGGGGGATTTATTCAATGGGTCTAATTCCCACAAATTTCGATTTTCCGAACGCTACAATGTACGACAGCGACTTGCGCGAAGTTCTCAAGATTACAAAAGAAACGTACGACGAATATAATACAATGTATACACGTTTTCTTGAAATCGACGCAGAATTCCGCGACATCGAAGCACGTTTCACAGTGTTCGAAGAACGACTTGCAACACTTGACGACGAAATCGACGAGAAAGTGCGGCAGGCGGTTGCGCGTGAGATGGTTGCATTTACTGCAGAATTCAATGCACTTGCGCTTGAAATCCGTACAGAATTCAACACGCTGTCAAGTAGTATTGATCAGCGTTTTGTGCAGTTAGCAAATCAGCTGAATGCACGAATTGACGCAAAAATCGCAAGCATTGACACGGAATTCGCACGACTGCGCGACAATATCATAAATCAGATGGCCGATATTGTACGCAGATACAACGCGCTTGAACTGGATATTCAGCGCACAATGCAGCGCGCACTTGATCAATACAACCGCTTCATGCGTGAAATTAAAGAAGCACTCGACGAAGCATTGCTCGAAATCGAAGAAGAAATCGCAAGCATTGAACGCAGATATGCGGCACTTGACGCAGAATTCCGGGTACGCTTCGCGGAACTTGAACGCGAACTTCGCGCAAAGATAGCGGAAGACAACGACCGCAATGTTGCGCGAATGCTGTATCTGATGGAAGAATTACGCGAAGAAAACAACCGAAAACTCGCAGAAATGAATGCGAGAATTGACGATCTGATCAAAGAATTCCCGCTGATATATAACCCGGTGAAAGGTTATAAAACAGATGTGGAAACGGCAGTTCTTGACGTTTACGACGCGGACAGAACGCATGCACTGACGGCGCGCGGTTACGACATGATCGGTTATTCTGCAGCAAGTTTCGACGCACTTGAATATACTGCGCTTGAACTTGACACACAGAGCCGCGACTTATTCTTCCCGGCAGGAATGTGTATAAATCCGTTCACGCAGCAGAAAGAATGCGTGTGCAAGGTCATCGACTATGTAGCACGCGAACTTGTAAACGACGCAATAACATGCACGGAATATGCGGCGCTTGATATGACTGCGACAGAATATGCAGCGAAAGATATCAGCGCGATCGATTTTAAATTCCACAGCAAGTCATTGCTCACAGCATAATGAAAGGGGTAGAAAATGGCAGCAACAAATACAACCTCAAATCTTGAACTGTCACAGTTCGTGGGAACTGATAAACCCGACTGGCTGACAGATTATAACAGTGATATGCTTAAAATTGATAGCGCATATGGCGCAGTCAATGCACTGGCAGAGCAGGCAGCAGCTAACGCGCAGGCGGCAGCGACAAGCGCCGCAGCAGCGTCAGAAGACGCGTCCGCAGCACTTTCAGGCATTAGCGGCGCGATCGAAGCGGCGCAGGCAGCGACGACAGCAGCAGAGCAGGCGACGACAGTTTCAAACAATGCACTGACGATCGCTAACGGTGCGGCAGCGACAGCGCAGGGCGCTGCAGGCGACGCAACGCAGGCGCTTTCTATAGCGCAGAACGCGAAAACAACCGCAGAAAATGCGCAGGCAGCTGCAGCGCAGGCAGCAACCGACGCGGCAGCGGCAGCAACAAGCGCAGCAGGCGCAGCAAGCGACGCGCAGGCGGCTGCAGCAATTGCCTCGGGCGTTGATAGCCGCGTCAGCGCGATCGAGGCGTGTGTGCCCGCGACGGCAAGTGCTAGTAATCAGTTCGCGACGGTTGAGGATATCCCGGCAGTAGGTTCAAAGAAGATAAGCGGCACAAGCAAAAGCGACTATTTTGATTATATCGGAACTTATGACTCGACGACAAATCTGTCAAATTTGCTTGACGCAATACACGCCGTACTTTCCGCAAATCTTGACAAGATAACAGAAAACACGAAAATATATCTTGGCTCCATGGCAAGCGCGGTGCAGTATGACGGTTTTGTTTTCCGCCTTGATCGATGGATAGCAGGAAGCAACGACGGCGTGATAAGCGATCTGTATTTCAAAGCAGAATTATACCGCATGGGCGGTATGATAACACTGTATAAAGCAAACATGTATTTTAATATGGCGACCGCGAATTCAGACGCAATTTATTTGACAAAAAATTGGTACACGTCATATAGCGGCAACCAGTATTCGGGCGGAAGTTTAGCAACAATAGTTCTCAAGAATTCACCGGGAACAACTGAAAATTTCTGTGCCGACGGTTTTGCGATCAACTGGGAATAATAGAAAGGGGGTAGACCATGCACACAAGAAGCACTATAAATTATGAACTGCCGCAGTTCGACAGCACTGATAAACCGACATGGCTCGGCGACATTAACGGCGCATTTCTTGCTATTGACAGCGCAATGCACGAAAATGCAACGAACGCCACCGAAGCAAAAAGCACAGCAACAAGCGCACTCGCTGCGCTGAATACTGCGCTTGAACTTGCACAGAATGCTGACACTAAAGCAACGCAGGCAGTTTCGACAGCTAACAATGCAAGCGCGACAGCAACCGAAGCGTTGACAACTGCGACAGCGGCAAGCACTTCGGCAAGCGCGACAGCTGCAGCGCTTGCGGCTGCGCGTATAAAATCTATATGGCATGTTGTTGATCAGACAGCAGCGCAGGCGCCGGGAACGGTTGAACTGTCAAATCTGATCGCAGACGGCACCGTGTTCGTGCTTTCATTCATCGAAAGCAATAACAGCGCAAAGAACGTGCTGTCGATCATTGTAAACGGCGCAGGAACCGGGAAAGCAATTGTCAATGACATTAACTTGTCGACGGGAGCAATTGAAAGATTTTATCGCGAAATCAGCTTCGCGCAGAACGACGACGACGTGACCATGACAATTGGCGCATGTAATAAAATCAGCAGCGACGGCAGCGCCGCAAGCGCAAGCGTTGACAATACTGCGTTGATACTTTCCGAAGTATTCACAATGCAGTTACCCACAGCGTAAATAATTTCTTCCCCATTATTTACGCTAATCGCCGACAATGTAAATTGTCGGCGATTTTTTGTGCATTCTGCACAAGTAAAATTATCACACTAAAAATTATGCAATTTGCACAACCGACGCGGCGGCGCTTTTCTTTTGTGCAATTTTCACAAATTATACTCGGCAGACAGTGCGTTATTTTATGCAATGTGCTTGTTATATGTGCGTATGTTGTTCTAGTGCATATAGCACTTGCACATTTTGTTCAATTTGTCAATTGTGCAATATTACCAAATATATATATGGTATGCTATGTAAATTTGTGCAAAGCTACCATACGCGAACAAATGTTCGTTGTGAAATGTGCACAAAAATCGGGGGGAATTTTTGGCATTCTTGTCACAGTAGGTAATACCTACTGG
>WARP01000664.1_pt1 | contig 13577 bp, 15 predicted proteins | sample 4769151 | NCBI WGS metagenome assembly WARP01 (sample SAMN08893023, study PRJNA449175) | gut metagenome | isolation source: rumen sample fed with dry roughage | host: cow | place: India: Nagpur | collected 2016 | reverse complement strand
ATACTGGATAGGCTCTTAGACAAGTTTTCCTGCGGATCACGCAAGACGATTAAAATTCATCGTGTTCGCCACTATTATCTGCTTGCGGTGCATCCTGAGTCGGCAGTTTATATTCATCACTGGCCCAGGCTCCCAGATCAATCATTTTGCAACGTTCTGAACAAAAAGGACGAAATTCATTGCCTTCCCAGGTGGATGGTTTGCCACAGCGTGGACACGGAAAAGTACGCGGCATGTTATTCTCCGAAGAAAAATAAGGATTCAATTAGGCAAATACAGTTGCTCTTGCTAGACTTGAGCGGATTTTTGTTAGTTTGATCTGATTATGCCAATTCGTCAATTTCAAGCACAGCGTATGCATGCGCCTCGTGATTTTCAAATGATTCGCCCAGATCCCGTTTGTGTGGAAATTGGTGCGGGTAAAGGTAAACATGCCTTGCTATTTTCAGCTCAAAATCCTGAAAAAAAATTGATTGCCATTGAGCGCACACGTGAAAAATATCTGGCCATGCAAAAACAGCATGCCTTGGAAGGACAAACGAATTTACAGGCGATTCATGCCGATGCCATGCCGTGGATAGTACATGCCTTATTGCCTGCTCAAGTGCAGCAGTTTTTTATTCTCTATCCCAATCCAGAACCGCATAATCCGGCACAACGCTGGTTAAACATGCCATTTTTTGAATTTTTACTGTCACGCTTACTGCCGGGTGGAACAGTCACTTTGGCCAGTAATATTCCTGAATATATTGCAGAAGCACAGCAACAGTTAATCGATGTCTGGAAATTACCTTTTGTTAAAGAAGTGATTCCAGCTACATCGGCACGTACCCATTTTGAAATTAAGTATCTGGAGCGTGGTGAATTGTGTCAGCAACTGATCATCAGCAAACCTGAAAGCTATACGACACGTTTTGATGATTTTATGCCTTTGCAAGGGCAGAATCCGGTTCAAGCTGTAGCATCAGAAGCTGATGTGAAAAACGCTGAATGAGTCGGTTATGAAAAAGCGTGTTGCAATTATTGGAGCAGGTCCTGCCGGCTTAATGGCCGCGGAACTGTTAAGCCAATATGATTACCAAATTCATGTCTATGAACAAAAGCCATCTGCCGCACGCAAGTTTTTGATGGCAGGTAAAACCGGGCTGAATATTTCCCATGCCGAGTCGATTGAGCAATTTATTCAGCGTTATGACCAGGCAGAATGGCTGGCGCCTTGGGTAAAAAAATGGGATGCCCACTGGATTCAGCAATGGATGAAGGGTTTGGGGATTGAATCCTATATCGGCTCCTCAGGACGGGTGTTTCCGGTTGAAATGAAGGCCGCACCTTTACTGCGTGCCTGGTTGAAACGTCTGGCTGAACAGGGGGTGATATTTCATTATCGCCATCAGGTGTTGAATTTAAAGGCTCAGCAATTGTGTATCCGGGATTTAACCACCCAGCAAGAAAGCGAACAGGGTTTTGATGCCATCATTATGGCTTGTGGCGCGGTATCTTGGTCTCAACTGGGCAGTGACGGTGCCTGGCAGCAATGGTTGCCCGCGCAGGACATTGAAGCCTTTCAGGCCAGTAATGCCGGGGTGGAGCGTACCTGGTCCAAGTTTATGCAGCCGGTATTTGGCCAGCCTTTAAAACGTGTGGAAGCTTGGGTGGATGATCAGGCTAAAAGCATGGGGGATATTGTGATTACCCATTATGGCCTGGAAAGCGGGCTGATCTATAAGCAAGGGCGTGCACTGCGTCAGCAGCTCAAACAGGGCCAGACCATGCAGCTGTATCTAGATTTAATCCCCGAGCAAAGCATGGAGCAATTGGCGAAAAAATTACAACCAAGTAAAAAGCAGTCACTAAGTAATGTCTGGCGTAAGGCGGGACTGGATGTAGCCAAGGCCAATTTAGTGCGTGAACTGGTTAAAAAAGACGTATGGAACGATCCGCTGGCTTTAGCCCAGCAGATCAAGCATTTGCCTGTTGTTTTAGCGGGATTCCGTCCGATCGAAGAAGCGATTAGCTGTGCGGGTGGGGTAAAACGCGATGTTCTATCGGAACAGTTGCAATTGAAGTCCAATCCGCATGTGTTTTGTTGTGGCGAAATGCTGGACTGGGATGCACCGACTGGAGGCTATTTGCTTACCGCCTGTTTTGCGACAGGTCGTGCTGCAGGCGAGGGTGTGCATGCCTATCTGGCTGCACAAAAATAACAGTGCATTATGCAGCCGGTTTTGAACTGTGATTTAAAGCATGCTAAGTTGCAGATTCAATCCTTATAAAAAATGCAGCAGTTATGTCAGAACAAAAGCGATATACAGGAAGTTGTTTGTGTGGCGGTTTTCGCTATGAAATTCGGGGCGAAATTGGCGACATCGTGCAATGTCATTGCCAACGTTGCCGTAAGGCCAATGGGACGGCCTTTGCCAGCAATGCTCCAATTCGAAAAGCCGATTTTCTCATTGTGCAAGGTGAACATTTACTGAAAAAATTTCAGTCCACCGAAACGACCCAGCGTTGTTTCTGTAGCAATTGTGGCTCGCCGATTATTAGCATTAAAACCGATACGCCCGATCTGTATCGTTTAAGAATCGGCACGCTGGATACACCGCTGCAGCAAAAGCCGACGCAACATATTTTTGTGGCATCCAAAGCGGAGTGGGATAGCATTTGTGATGGCCTGCCACAGCATGACGAGCGGCCTTAGTCATGCTGAAGCCTGAGATTAAAAGATAAAGGGATCAAATGATCAGTGCTGTCCCATAATTTGAATTTTATTTCAGTAATGAATCAACATGATGACCTGTTATTTTTAAGTATTTGATATTTATTTTTTACAGCCTTGTCTTTTCTTTATGAGTTTAAGTCGCTTTGTGTAGGCTAAACCCTACTTTTGACAGACCAAAAGTAGGCAAAAGTCTTTATTCCCCATACACGACATCCTGTCGTGATGGAGAATGTGTGGCATCCCTGCCACACTCGCGAATCTAACACCTGGACTTTAATTATGGGACAGTAGTGATCAAATGATCCCTTTTTTACGCACAAAATTTTAATAGCCAGATTCAGTTGTCCCGGATTTGGCTACTTCAGCTTTTTTTGTTTCGGCTTGTTTCATGTCAGGATATTGTGATTGCCAGTGTTCCAGTTGTTCCTGAGCATGTAAAAATTCACCCAAGCCTTTGGCTTGATCTGCTGAATTTTTAATGGGTTCTGCTTTTTTATCTTTGTGCTCATCATAAAGTTTGGCTTGAGCTTGCCAGTATTCCGCCATCAGCCCCTGAATATAGCGTCCCTGTTGCGTTTTTAAATTCAGTTGTTTGAGCATGTTCAGGGCAGACTGGATATTGTCACGTTTACGGTTGTAGGCAAATTCCTCTGTTAGCGAACCGTTCTCCTGCATTTTCACCAGTTCATCTTCCATTTCATCGCTCATTTGGGTAAAACGCGTGTCAAAGTCAGTCAGCATGGCGATATCATGCGGATCATCCGGGGTTTTTTCAAAGGCTTTCACCGGTTCAGTAATCAGCTCCTGCATCACTTTATCTTCAGATTGAACTTTATCATTTGGAGATGGAGTACCGTCACGGTCATTACAGGCCGTCATCAGTACACTTGAGCACAGTAAAACAGGAAGAGCAAAATGTTTGAATTGACGTTGCATCATGATGGTTCCTTTATTTTTGATCGAGTGTTTTAAAGTCATAGGCATAGGTCACATAGGGGAATGCGATTTCATCTTGAGGATGCTTGCCTGTATACTCTAAAACGATCTGTTCAAATTCAGCTTTTAACTGCTGCTGTTCGTGTGCTGACATGGCGGCAATAAAACTGGTAGAGAGCAGGCGTTTAGACACGACCTGTTCCACAGTGCCGACATGTTGCTGCTGAAACGTTGTGGTATTTTGTAATTGAAACAAGGCTTGCTGTTCAAAGACTTTTTTCCATTGACCGTTATGATAACGTGGCGTATTGCCCTCCAACGGCTCAATACGGTCTGCCAGTGCTTTGACCCAGTCGACCTGAACATCGCGCTGATTCCAGATTAGTGCCAGATGTCCGGCCGGTTTGAGCACTCGATGAATTTGTGTTAATGATTCAAGATTGGCAAACCAGTGAAAGGATTGTGCACAGACCACAGCATCTATACTATGGGCGGTTAAAGGCAGAGATTCACTCGACGCCTGTAGCGTTTTAATGTCGGGATAGGTGAGTTGCAATTGTGTCAGCATGGCCTGAATTGGCTCAATGGCAATGATGTGTGAGGTCAGCTGTTTTAAGTAAGGTAAGAATTTGCCAGTACCTGCACCCAGATCAACCACCTGCGACTGTTCACCCAGTTGGAGCTGATCACGTAGCCAATTGACGATGTCTTGTGGATAACTCGGACGAACTTGTTGATAAAGTTCAGCGGCAGAACTGAAGCCTTTTTGAGCAGCAGGATGAAGTGATTGTGTCATATTTTGCGCTTTTTAATCTTCATGGCATCTATAAAATAACATATTCGCTTTTCGTAAATAGGCAAGGTGTCTATTTGTAGCATTGATTCTGATAAAGGGCCGATTTGCTTCGGTGTGGAAATGGATAAACACATTATTTTTGAAGACGAACAAATTCGTGCAATCTTTCTGAAAGGCTCATCGGATGAACTGATTTTTTCTTTTGGCGATTTAATTACCCGCGCCAAAGGACTGTCGATTAATGCGGAAAAATCACTGCATAAGTATAACTTTAACGTGATTGGCATTATGCCGAAGCAGAAATCCTGGTTTCCTGAAAGTTCGATGCGCGAGATGTTTGCCCAAATTCAGGAACTGATTGCACCGTTTAAAACCCGGATTGGCTATGGTGGTTCCATGGGCGGGTATGCGGTTATCAAGTATTCCAATCTTCTGGATTTAAAGCGCGTAGTGGCGCTGGTGCCGCAGTATTCCATCAATCCTGAAGAAGTCGAAGACCCGCGCTATAACATGTTCTTTCATCCTGAACAGAATGCCTATATGCGCATTCAGCCTCAGGATGTTGCAGCGGAACGTGAATATATTGTGGTCTATGACCCTTACTGTCCAGAAGACCGTGCGCATTATTTAAAACTTGAACAGGTGCTGCCAAAAATTCAGACCCTGAACCTGCCTTTTACCGGACACGATGCCATTGCGGTACTGGCCAATTCAGAACTGCTGCATGACTTTTTATTGCATGAGTTTGATGCTAGCTATTTTTATCGCAAAATCCGTCAGGTGAAAAAGAACAGCAAGTTTTACTATCGTAAAGTCATTGAAAACCTGTTGCCCCGACACCGCAATGCCTTGGGTTCGATTTTGGTGAATAATGATTTGCAGCTGGACAGCCAGTTTTTTGATGCCAAGTTAAAGAATAATTTACTCAGGGAATTGCTGCGCAATAAACAGGTCAGTCAGCAAGATTTACTGAAATTGGGCATACAGGTCAATTTGCCGCAGGAAAATCGCAGTCAGTTACTGGACTGTTTTGGTCATGGTCTGGTATTTAATGTGATTAGCCAGAAGATTGAAAGCTATGCGGCCAGTGCCATCGCCCTGAATCATAAATTTCTGATGCCGATCTTTGCCAAGGGCAGTGGATTGGTACACATTTCAATGAATGACGAACGTTTTATCGTGGCCATGAATGACCGGCAAGTGATGAAACTGTTCAGGGAACAGGAAGCTTTAGCCGCTGGGATGCATCCCTTGGTCATTAAAAAATATAGTGATTTTTATCTGCTTAGTTATAAGCATTTAAACTTGAGCAATAACGAATATGGTAGTCATGAGTTTGTGGAAGATGCTCCTGAAACTGCGCAATTTGTGACCCAGCCTGACCCGTTATCTGCGCTATAGCCTATAGATTCAGGGTTTAGCATGCACCCCAATTTGTTTTAATTTTGATCACTTTCTTTATCTTTAAATCGGTCTAAGATAGAACGGTAAGGCAAGTTCTTATGACTCAAAATTAAACAATAAATAACGGGTGCTTCAGGATGAAACGTGATTTTATACCGGCTGTACTTTTAACCCTCATCTCTATATTCATACCTTGCTATGCTTTCGCAGACAGTCTAGATCCGACTTATATCATTATGGGCGGGGGAATGCTTGTGGTGTTTGCCCTGGCAATTTATGTATTTTATGAAATCTACAAGTCAATTCAGCTGCATATCAACAAACCCACTAAATAGTGGGTTTTGTATTTTTCATCTCTAAATTTGGTTGAAAAAGAATGTAAAACTGGCTTTTAATGTCTGGGCAATAATTTTTAGATATTCATCAAACTTAGCCAAGGGAAGCAGCATGAAAGCCGTATTTTTAGATTATGAATCGCTGGATAAAAATGATCTGGATTTCAGTCAGCTTGAAACTGTATTTGATGAGCTGAAACTTTTTCCAACGACGACCCAGGCACAGCTGCTCGAACGTGTACAAGAGGCAGAGGTCATTATCAGTAATAAAGTCGTGGTTGATGCTGCTACCCTGCAACAATGTCTACAGTTAAAACTGATTTTAATTTCCGCAACAGGCACCAATAATATTGATCTGGTTCAGGCACGTAAACAAGGCATTGTGGTATGCAACTGTCAGGGGTATGGCACTGCGGCAGTGGCACAGCATACTTTAAGCTTAATGCTGGCCTTAGCAACGTCATTACTCAAATACGACCGTGCCGTAAAGCAAGGCGAGTGGAATAAGGCTTCACAGTTCTGCCTGCTGGATTTCCCCATTATCGAGTTGTCTGGCAAAACGCTGGGTATTGTCGGTTATGGGGAATTGGGTCAGGCTGTAGCGAAACTGGCTGAAGCTTTTGGCATGACGGTTTTGGTCGGCTCATTGCCGAACCGTCCAACTGATGCGAGCCGTGTGCCTTTTGCAGAACTGTTGCCGCAAGTGGATTTCCTGAGTCTGCATTGTCCCTTAACTGACGATACCCGTGATTTAATTGATGCCCAAGCTTTCGATGCCATGAAACCAAGCGCATTTTTAATTAACTGTGCACGCGGTGGAATCGTCAATGAAGCCGCGTTGGCTGATGCCTTGCGTCAGGGCAAAATTGCCGGGGCAGCAACCGATGTGCTCACGGTTGAGCCGCCTAAACAAGGTAATGTGCTGTTAGCAGATGATATTCCCAACCTGATCATTACTCCGCATAGTGCATGGGGCAGTGTCGATGCACGGCAACGGATTGTGCAGCAAATGCAGCAGAATGTAGTGGCCTTTAAAGCAGGACAACCGATTCGACAGGTCAATTAATTTATCTTTTCAATCAGCCTCTCACACAGAGGCTGATTGCTTATAATCAACTTGATTTATAAATCGGCGTTGGTTTTCCTATACAGCTTGTACTTGAGCAGCCAGTCATATGTAGGTGCAAATTAATTACTGGTTGAAGACTCACTGAGTGGATGCGAAATAATCGGTGCAGGCTGATCATTTGGACTGCCAATAATATGATCTTTAGTTTCATTTATTTTCTGATTGACCGTGGCTGCTGCGTGTTGTGACTTTTCTTTGGCAATGGCTGATTTTTCAGTGGCAAAATCCTTGGTGTCTTCCCACGCATTTTCGACTTTGGGTTTGACTTTGGCCACCCCTTTTTGTGCCGCGGTATCCACCTTTTCCGCCGTGTTCTGAACCTTCTGCTGAGCCTTATAGCCGAGCACTTTAAAGATATTGGGGTTATCCCCATAAGGTGCAGGGTGGCTGTATGCTGGAGCTGCGGTACTGGTTTGAGCCAAAACAGAGGTGGATGCCAAAATGACACTTGTAATCAATACCGTTTTCATCATGTTCATTGTAAGGATAATTCCTGTTCGAGTAATGGCTGCAATCTAATTCAATTTTCTATTGGATTTTATTCTAAGAGTGAATTGAGGGGAAAATGTGAAATGTGGCCAAATTAATACAGATTCATTACATTTAAGCTCAATCTTCCGATTGTTTTATCCAAGAAAAAAAGCTCGTGAAAATGAGCTTTTTATACAGTTATTTAAAAAGATACCTTATTTTTCAATTTTCTGAGTGGGATCGGCTGAAGCTGCTTTTTCAGAATACGGATTCAGTTCCGCATGGGTTTGACCGTTAATATCCATATTGCTGGGATGTGAATGGTTGCTATTTTTACTTGGGATAGCATTTTCAGCGGCAAAGTTCTGAATATTTTCTTGGGAGTCTGGCTTTGCAGTTCGAGTTTTACTCATCCCTTTTTGACTGCCATGCATGTGGTCAGCAGTATTTTGATCATTGTATTTAACTTTTAGCTCTGAAGTTGCTGTGGTGTCCGGGTTAGCAAAAAGGGGAGTACAAGCTAAAAGTGCTGTGCTCATCATTATTGTTCTGATTGTTTTCATAGCCCGATTTATCCTTGCATGATAAAACTCGAGTGTTTACCGAGTTATAAGAGCACCATCATAACCAGTTTAATGCGGGAGTTTGGAATCAGAGATTAAATTCACACGTTTTCGCAACACCGAATAACAATCTGCCTCAATATGTGAAAATAATTTACAAACTAAATTATATATGTTTTTGATTTTTATTATTTTATAAGAGTCATGCTGCTTTAAGCCATACAGTTAGAAGTTTGGTTTCTCTATCTCTTTGACTGTATAAAGAAAGAATCACCAAGTCCCAATAGATTCAGTGATTCTGACGGAGGGCATTAGTTACATTGGGCCAAGGCATCTTTATGGAAATGATGGCGCAGGGCAAGGAAGTTTTTTTGTACTTCTGGGCTATGCAGGTCAAAATTATTGGCTGTGCTTGAACCGTCTTGAGCAAAGGTGGTTGCGCCACCTGAAATCAGGGTATTGCCTTTAAATGACCAGTGTTCTATGGATTTTCCTGCTTTGAGGTTGCCAGTAAATTCAATCACGCATTTATCAATAAATTTAGTCAGTTTGGCTTTGTTATCCACTGTGTCTGGATAGACTTTCAGATTTTGAACTTCTTGTAATACACCTGCTTCCAGTTGGGGGATTTTTGGCGCAGTTGTACACGCTGTAAGAGCAATACCCGCAAGACCAGTCAAAATAATCGTTTTAAATTTCATATGATTCTTTCTTGTTGAGTGTTGTTAGCTTGAGTATAGGGAATTGGATTTAGCTTGACTATAGTTGTCATTTTTTTATTAATCTAAACTGATGATATAAAATAAAATTATTCTTTTTTGAGAAAGGTTAATTTGAGGGCTTTATGTATAGAATTAATTCAGATGAAAACACTATTGAGCAAGTAACAAAAGCGACTTTTACTGATTTAGGAATTCAAGAGCGGAAACATCTGCAAGAGTGGTTGGCAAAAAGCCCTAACGTGTTAGGGGAAGATTTATTGATAATTCAAAAGGAATTTGCTGGGTTTGATGATACAAATGAGCGTTTGGATTTACTTGCATTAGACAAAAATAAGAATCTAGTAATAATTGAAAATAAACTAGATGATTCTGGTAGGGATGTAGTTTGGCAGGCACTAAAGTATGCTGGATATTGCTCTAATTTAGACACGAAAGAGGTTGTGAAGATATTTCAAGATTATTTAAATAAATCTGGTAATGGTAATGCAGAAGAACTTATATGTAACTTTTTAGATGCTGATATTAGCGAAATTCAGCTTAATAAAGCTGGGAGTCAGAGAATAATTTTAGTTGCTGCAAATTATAGAAAAGAAGTTACTAATACTATGTTGTGGTTAATGAGCCAATATGGTTTAGATTGTCAGTGCTTTAAAGTGACACCATATTATTATCAACAAGATAAATTTTTAACCGTTGAAAGAATATTGCCTCCAGTAGACAGCCAAGCATTTATGATTGGTTTAGCTAAGAAAGGTATTGAAGATAAAATCACTGAAAATGAAGTCACTCAAGCTCAGATTATTAGGAAAGAATATTGGCAATATTTATTGGAAGAGCTCAAAAAATCTGATTTTAGAAGGTTTGATAATATTAGTCCTACAACTGATCAATGGATAAATGCGGGATCAGGGGTTGCAGGAATGCCATATAGCTTAATTTTCGGTAAAAAGGCAATTAGAGTAGAAATGACTATTTCGCCTTCAGAACCAGAGGTTAATACTGTTATATTTGAATATTTATTCAGCAAAAAAGAAGAGATTGAATCTGTTTTTAGTCATAAACTTGAATGGCTAGAATTGGTTGGAAAGAAATCTTGTAGGATTCAATACTCACAGAATTTTGATGGTTATGATAAAAATAATTGGGGTGAAATTAGCAAATGGCATATAGATAATATTGTACGTTTTGAGAAGGCTCTATCTCCTCATTTAAAAGATGCTTATGACTTAATGAAGCAAAATGAAAAGTTATTAAATAAAGTATAAACAAAAAAACCCGCTCTAAAGCGGGTTTTTTATTTTAGCTACAACTTAGTGCTGAAGCACCGAAATATCCGCAACCGCAGTAAATAAACCACGAAGCTGGGCAAGCATACGTAAACGGTTTGCTTTCAAGTCAGCATCATCAGCCATCACCATTACGCCGTCAAAGAATGCATCGACAGGCGCACGAAGTGCAGCTAAAGCAGACAACGCAGCAGTGTAGTCTTTCGCAGCAAATAATGGCTCAACCACAGGTGTGATTTTCGCAAGTTCGGCGAATAATGCTTTTTCAGCATCTTCAACCAGGTTCACTTCAACCACAGCACCTTCAGGTGTTGCTTCTTTTGCAAGAATGTTGGCAACACGCTTGTTCGCAGCAGCAAGTGCAGCCGCTTCAGGCAACGCGCGGAAGTGATTTACTGCGTTTACACGCTTGTCAAAATCAAGAGGTGATTTTGGCGACAATGCTTGAACAGCTTGAATCACATCAACTGCAACGCCTTGGTCTTCGTATTTCGCACGGTAACGACCTTCCAGGAATGCAACTGCATCTGCCAAAGTCTTGTCGTGATCTTTCAATACATCGCCATATGCAGCTAATGCAAGTTTGATCAGGTCTTCAATCGACACATCAAGCTCGTTTTCAGTCACTAGACGAAGAATACCAATGGCAGAACGACGAAGTGCAAACGGGTCTTTAGAACCTGTAGGTGCTTGACCAATACCGAAAATACCGGTCAATGTATCTAAACGGTCGGCAAGAGCAATGGTTGTACCAGTCTTGGTTTTCGGTAAAACGTCACCGGCAAATTTAGGTAAGTATTGCTCGCCTAATGCTTCTGCAACTTCATTATTTTCGCCTTCAATACGTGCGTAGTAAGTACCCGCAATACCTTGAAGTTCAGGGAATTCACCCACAAGCTCAGAAGTTAAGTCACATTTTGCAAGCAGGGCAGCTTTTTCAGCATCGGAAGCGTTAGCGCCCGTGATTGGAGCCAATGCGACAGCCAGTTTTGCAATACGTGTCGATTTGTCCCAAAGTGTACCCAATTCAGCTTGGAACACCATGTTAGCCAGTTTCTCTTTACGCGATGCCAGCGGTTGCTTTTGATCTTGCAAGAAGAAGAATTCAGCATCCGATAAACGTGGACGAACAACTTTCTCGTTACCTTCAATGATTTGGGTCGGGTCTTTCGACTCAATGTTCGACACAGTAATGAAGTACGGTTGAAGTTTGTTGTCGCTATTTACCAAACAGAAGTACTTTTGGTTGTCCTGCATTGTCGTGATCAACGCTTCTTGAGGCACTGCAAGGAAGCGTTCTTCAAAGCTGGCACGAAGCGCAACAGGCCATTCAACCAATGCAGTCACTTCGTCACGAAGGTCAGCAGGCACAATGGCAATGGCATTGACTTCATCAGCTAGTGCTTTGACTTGCTGGTCGATGATCGCTTGACGCTCTTCAAAAGACGCCACAACATGCGCTGCTTTTAATTTAGGTAGATATTCATCTGCATTGGCTAAGCTAATGGCTTCAGGCGCATGGAAACGGTGACCATAAGTCACGTTGCCTGCTTTGTGATCCTGAATAGTTGCATCAATCACGTCGTTGTCTTTAAGTAACACTACCCATTTAACTGGACGTACGAATTCGGTACGGCTAGCCGCAGAACGCATGCGTTTAGCAATTGGCAGGTTGTCTAAAGCAGCTTGTAAAATTTGTGGTAAAAGTACGTCTAGGCTTTGACCTTTGACATCTTTTAAGTAGCACACTTTTTCAACTTTACCCGCCTGGAAAGTCGATACTTGATCAACAGTGATGCCTTGACCACGCATAAAGCCTTCTAGGGCTTTAGTCGGGTTACCTTCAGCATCAAATGCTGCTTGTTTTGCAGGGCCGTCAAAACGTTTTTGCGTATCGGCTTGCGCGCCGTCCACATTAACAATTTTCAATGCCAGACGGCGTGGTGCTGCATAAGCTTCAATTGAGTCGAAAGCCAGACCCGCATCTTTTAAGCCTTTTTCAGTTTCTGCCTGAAGGGCATCACGTAATTTTTTTAAGCTTTTCGGTGGAAGTTCTTCACAGCCAAGTTCAAATAAAACAGTATGTTTAGACATTATTTGTTCTCCGCTGCTTTTTCTGCTTGAGCTGCTTCTGCTTCAACTTGTGCTTTTAACTGCGCCAATACTTCGTCACGTAAATGTGGTTCTGCCATTGGGAAGCCCAGTTTCGCACGGGCTGCCACGTAACTTTGTGCAATGGCACGTGCCAATGTACGGACACGTAAAATATAACGTTGACGTTCAGTCACCGAAATCGCACCGCGAGCATCCAGTAAGTTAAAGCTGTGTGATGCTTTAATCACCTGTTCATAGGCTGGTAATGGCAGTTCAGCTTCTATCAGGCGAGTTGCTTCAGCCTCGTAGAAGTCGAACAGCTCGAACATTTTGTCGACTGGTGCATATTCAAAGTTATAGGTCGATTGTTCCACTTCATTTTGATGGAATACGTCACCGTAAGTCACTGTACCGAACTGACCTTTGGTCCAGACCAGATCGTAAACTGAATCTACACCTTGCAGGTACATGGCCAGACGTTCCAGACCGTAAGTGATTTCGCCTGTTACCGGGTAACATTCAACACCACCGACTTGCTGGAAGTAAGTGAACTGGGTCACTTCCATACCGTTTAGCCAGACTTCCCAGCCCAAGCCCCAAGCACCGAGGGTTGGTGATTCCCAGTTGTCTTCCACGAAACGGATGTCGTGAGTCAGGGTATCAATACCAATGGCTTTGAGGGAATCCAAATACAATTGTTGGATATTGTCCGGGTTTGGCTTAAGCACTACCTGGAACTGATAATAATGTTGTAAACGGTTCGGGTTTTCACCATAACGGCCATCTTTCGGACGACGTGAAGGTTGTACGTAAGCCGCGTTCCATGTTTCTGGGCCTAAAGCACGTAGGAAAGTTGCAGTGTGGAATGTCCCTGCACCCATTTCCATATCGTAAGGTTGTAACACTACACAACCTTGTTCAGCCCAGTAGTTTTGTAAGGCAAGAATTAAGCCTTGAAATGTATCAATATGCGATATGGCGCGACTCATGTAGCATCCATTAAAATTAGAGAAAAATTGGCTCTAAGTATAAGGATTTTGCAAAGGTGTGGCAAAGGTTTCAGGACAAGAAATCAGCTGTTTAAAAATGATTCACAGATTTATTGATAAATATAAGATATAA
>WARP01000477.1_pt1 | contig 13577 bp, 10 predicted proteins | sample 4769151 | NCBI WGS metagenome assembly WARP01 (sample SAMN08893023, study PRJNA449175) | gut metagenome | isolation source: rumen sample fed with dry roughage | host: cow | place: India: Nagpur | collected 2016 | reverse complement strand
ATCACAATTTTTTTCAGTTGTCCTTTTTGTAATATTCTAGTTATTTCTTTAAGAATAAAGTATAAGCCAACTAAGAAAAAACATAAAAGAAATATATTTATTATTGTACTAAACCATGTTATTTGACTCCAAAACTTAAGTAAACCAATATTTGATACTGTTCGTATGTTACTATTAAGGAGAATAAATATATTAGGAATTGAAATAAGTGAAATTAGCCATGCTATAACTGCAATAATATGTAAATTGATTGATTTTTTATTGTGATGTTTTATCCTTTTAAATCCTGAATAAGGAATGTTATTATTGGATAATTGATAAAAGATTTGTTGAAGTATTTGTTCCTCTATTTCATTTTTATCAATTCTATTTTCACATACTATTTGATTATCATCATTATTGTCTTTCGATTCACAGAAACTAGCAAGAGAAACTCTTAAAGCTTTTTTCTTTCTTTTTGTAAAATATGACTCTAAGATTGAACTCTTTCCTGATCCATATGAACCAGTAATAGCAATATTTTTTATTGAATTATCAGAAAGTTTTTCATCTAAAGCTTCAAAATATACAGATTCTTCTATATCAGATATAGGTGTGAGATTAAAATACTTTGAATTATCTTTATTGCATTCTGTAGAGACACTTTGTTTACGGTTAAAAAACATTCTTAAAAGTCCATTCTTATTCATTATTTCATATAATTAATTTATGATATTTCTTGAATTATTAATTTCGAAAGAAGCAATTCTTTAAGTTCCATTAGCTTTTGGTTTTCATTTATTTTATTAATAATTAGTTCAAAGAGGGGATAACAAATTCTATTATAATTATTAATTAATTCTTCCGCTGGATAAATCATTTCTATTAATTCAATTTGACCATTACTAATATTTGCTTGAGATTAATGAGAAATCTTTTTTAGCTACTTCTTCGAATGTTGCAGAATAACAAAACTCTGGTATTTCAACATATTTTTCCTTACCCTCCGCAATTAGTTTCTCTCTTTGTTTATCAAATTTATCACTTACAAACTTTAAGAAAATCAAACTCAATACAATATGTTTATACTCTGCGGGCTCAACACTTCCTCTTAGTTTGTTTGCAGCATCCCAAAGATTTGCTTCAATCGATTTCTCAACACCGTTTTTCTTTGCCATTTTTTAGTCTTATTCTTTTAATTCACAAAGATACAAGAAACTATTTTAATAGAGACGTTATTTCGGTAAATTTTTATAATTCAGTTAAAAAAAAGATTATAATAACGCTTAGAATAATATATGGTAGTCATTATGGATTTTTCTTTGATTTCGGCGAAATTATATCAAGAAAGAATCTAACGGAATCAAATAAGAAAGTTTTTTTTCTTGATTTAAAAGTATTCTTTTGGCGTTTCGTTCTCACTATGGTAGCTACCATAGGAGCATTATGGTAGCTACCACACGGGTGTTATGGTACCTACCACACGAGCGTTATGGTAGGTACCATAATGTAGTTTTGAAATTTATGGTGATTTTGACAGGAAATAACGAACTCATTCCCTTGCATTTGCAAAGATAAGTAAAATATTTGAATTGGGGGTAAAATTCAAGGTTTTTTTGAGTCTTTTTCTCTTATTTTATAACCTTGTAAACCTTTCCTGGAAGACATCTTACTAAGCCTTCGAGTTCGAGACTTAGGAGTATTCCGGCTAATATGGGAAGGCTTTTTGAGCAATCTATTGATATCTCATCTACGCTGGCTTCTTTTTTCTCGTAAATATAATCATAGATTTGTCTTTCTGGTTTTGGGAGTTTGGAGATTAATAGGCTTATCTTCGAGGAGCGAGTTTCTTTAAATAGTTCTAATTGTGTGCCTGGTTCCCAATTCATTATTGTTGGGATATCGCTAAAGCGATGAAGGATATTGGCTCTTTGGGTTTGGATTAAGTAATTGCACCCTTCGCTATAAGTATCTTTCAATCTGCCTGGGACTGCAAAGACTTCTCTATTATATTGATTAGCTAAGTCGGCAGTTAGCAAGGCTCCTCCTTTCTTAGCTGCTTCAACGCAAATCACTGCATCGCAAAGACCTGCAATTATTCTGTTTCGTTTTGGAAAATTCTGAGGAATAGGTCTTGTTTGAGTCATGTACTCAGTTATTAACCCTCCATTATTTAGCATAGATTGAGAAAGGTCGAAGTTTTGATTAGGGTAGATAATATCTAATCCATGTCCGAGGACTCCAAATGTAGGGATACCTTCTTCAAGGCTTTTTTGATGAGCAATTGAGTCTATACCATAGGCTAAGCCACTTACAACACCTACATTATAAGCTCTTAGCTCTGAAATAATCTCACCAGTAACTTCTCTGCCGTACTCTGTTGAGTTCCTTGTTCCCACAACTGCAACCATTCTGTCCATATTCAAATCCATATTGCCTTGATAGAAAAGACAGATAGGTAAATCGGGAATTTGAAGTAGCTTATAGGGGTAATCTTTATCCTTAAAGAAATAGAGCTTAATATTGTATTTCTCAATAAATTCAAGCTCTTTCTCGCATTTTGCGAACATTGTCTTATTGAGGATGTCATTTATTATCTTTTCTCTCTTTCCAAATACAGCTTCCAAAGCTTTTCTATTCTCAGAAAACAATGCCTCGGTGCTTGGGAATACCTCCATAATTGCCTTTGCAATAACTGGTCCTACTCCATTGATATTTGCAAACGCTAAATTATAAATATTTGACATCTATGAGGGTTTTGGATTATTACTTATTTAGGATTTCTAATACTTTATCCACTATACTTTGGGAATCAATCTTGCAAAACTTATGCAACTCAGCAATATTCCCATGTTCTACGAATATATCATCTATTCCCATTACATGGATATTATTCTTATAACCTTTTTCTGCTGCATACTCCAATACGCTTGAACCAAATCCACCTATCTTAATTCCATCTTCAATAGTAATAATATTTCTATACTTTTCAAAACCACTATCCAAAAGAGAATAATCCATAGGCTTAAGGAATCTCATATTAAAATATCCTACACCTATTCCTTGTTTCGATAATTCTTCTCTTGCCTTAATCACATTATTTCCAATTGTTCCAATAGATAGAATAAGAATATCTTCGCCATGAGAAACTACCTCTCCCTTACCAATTTCCAACTCTTCAAATGGTTTTTTCCAGTCAGAAATTACTCCTTTCCCTCTTGGGTAACGAATCATTATAGGGCTATCATTTCTCTTTTGAGCTGTATACATAATATTCCTAAGTTCAATCTCATTCAATGGAGCAAAAATCTGCATATTAGGAATCATCCTGAAATAGCTTAGGTCAAAAACTCCATGATGGGTTGCTCCGTCCTCCCCAACAATACCAGCCCTATCTAAGCAAAGTATTACAGGCAGCTTTTGCAAGGCTATATCGTGGATAACCTGGTCAAAAGCTCTTTGCATAAAAGATGAATAGATATTACAGAAAGGTATAAGTCCATTTGCAGCTAATCCAGCTGAAAGAGTAACAGCATGAGGTTCTGCAATCCCCACATCGAAGGTTCTTTCTGGATATGCTTTATAAAGTTTATTCATGGAGCACCCTGAAAGCATTGCAGGTGTAACTCCCACTATTCTTGAATTTTCATCAGCAAGCTCAACAAGGGTTTCTCCAAAAACATCCTGGAATTTTGCTGGACCTATATCATTACAAGATAGAGGAATCTCTCCAGTAAGAGGGTTAAACGTACCAGGTGCATGATAGGTCGTTGGGTTATTCTCAGCCGAGGATAATCCTTTTCCTTTCTTAGTAATTATATGAAGGATTTTTGGACCCTCAATCTTTTTTAAATCCTCAAGAGTCTTTAGTAGTGTTGGCAGGTCATTCCCATTCAATGGTCCAAAATACCTAATCTTAAGAGCTTCGAAGAAATTGCTTTTGCCAGAAAATAGAGTTTTAAGCATAAATAAACTCTTTCTAAAAGCTGATTTAGGTTTTCTATAAGTAGAGCTATTACCTCCTAAAACATTCCAAATCTTATTTTTTATTCTATTATAAGTTGCAGAGGTGGTAATCCTTGTAAGGTATTCGTGTAGTGCCCCTACATTCTTATCTATTGATATTCCATTATCGTTCAATACTACCAAAATATTATAGTCGGTAGCTCCAGCATGGTTTAAAGCCTCAAATACCATTCCTCCAGTCATTGAGCCATCGCCTATTACTGCTATATGATGGTTCTTCTTTCCGTCCTTAAGCTTGTCGGCAATTGCCATTCCAAGCGCTGCTGATATAGAGGTAGAGGAGTGACCTGTTCCGAAACAATCGTACTTACTTTCCGAAAGTTTTGGGAAACCACTTATTCCTTTAAATTTTCTAATTGTTGAGAAGCTATCTTTTCTTCCGGTGATAACCTTATGAGCATAGGCTTGATGACCTACATCCCAAACCAAAGAGTCCAAAGGCACATTATAAACATAGTGAAGTGCAACCGCAAGCTCTACTGTTCCCAGACTTGATGCCAAATGACCTGGGTTTTCGCTTAAAACGTTTATTATATATTCTCTAATCTCCTTACATAGCTTAGGCAAGTCTTGTTTCGATACCTTTTTAATATCTTCTGGACTATTTATATTCTTTAATATATTTCCTTGATTATAATTCTGCATTACTTCTTATTAAAAACAAACCACAAATATACAACAAAAAAGCAATGAAGCGAAATTGAAATAAAAAAGTTTATTCTTCTGCTTCGATTTCCTCTTTTGTCTTACTTGCTTTATATATTCTATAAGATGTAAATAATGTTGCCATAAGGATTAAGAAAAATGTTCCACTACCTATTGGTGCTGATACATTATCGGTCTGACCGACTGTAGTATTATTGGAATGCTCTGTTGGAGGTTTTGGAGGTGGGCAATAGGAGTTTATACTTATAAGCAAAAAGGCAATAATTACTAATTTCTTCATATTAACGTTATTTTTCTATTGAATTGATTCTTATTAGTTATTACTCTAATAATATAAATTCCTTTCTCAGGAATGATTATCCAATTTGATTTTGTTTTCTTATTTATTACCTGCCCCTTTGTATTAATTAATTCCAAAGAAAGTATCTCTTCATTAATGCCTCCATCTAAAAATACTTCTACCTTATCTCCATCTTTTTCTATTCTGATATTAGTTTTTTGACTTATTTCTTCGTTTGGAATTGAAGAGCTTTGCTTTTTGATTATTAGTTGATAGTTCTCATACTCTCCCAAAGACAAATTGGTAGAGAAAATAGAATCAATAATAAAATCATTCAAAATTGTATTAGTTGTTTTATCGTAAAGAAGGATTTTATTATACTCTTGAATCTCTTTTATATTTAATTTTATTGAGTGTACACCTGATACTTTAACTGTGAATTTCAAATCCAGCTTTAAGCTATCCTCGAAATCCTCTATTGCGTTTATTGAGTAATTCTCATTATTAAAGATAGTAGCTATTTCAGATATATTTCCATAGCCTTCTAATTTCCTATTATCATATTCCACATCAAAACCATAACTTGTCCCTTGGATAAATAATACCTTAGTTTTGTCTTCTCCTAAATCAGAAATCAATTTAATTTCTATAAAATTACTTGGATTAATAGTTGCTTTAGAACCATTGCCCTCCTTTGTTATGCTTAGATTATTGGTTTGGTTTGCCACTTGAACAAAGAAACCTGAATAAGGTGGTATTTTATAATTTGTAGGTTCGGTTACATCCAAGGTTGTATAATTGAGAGTTTGAGGGTCTAATAAACTTGGATTAGAAACATTAGTACGATTGAAATTATCTATACTTAGGGTAAAAGGATAGGGATTTGCACAAAGGTGCCAACCTCTTTCGGAATTAGGTAAGCTTAAACTTGCATTATCTAATAATGTATAAGAGGCACTATCATTTATCCTCCCTTCAAATTCTAATTTCTTATTTTGGTTATAACTTACTAAATACCCTCTTTGAGTTTTGAAAAAGTCTCCACTACCCTCTGGAATTGATTTATAATTTACCCAACGCCCAAGGTTAGAAGTATCGGTATAGTCTTCCTGCCAATAATAAAGGTCATCGTTATTTCCCGTATTGAAATACACTTGACCAATTGTGTCTTGAGAAATATTTAATGGATTAATCGGTAAAGAAAATAAATTCCATCCATCAAGATTATTTGTATAACCATTGAAGTCTGCTTCAATTACTGCATTATTATATTCTAAGCTACCTTGAATTTTAAGTTCAGCCTTATTATCACCCAAACCATCTCTTAGATAAATAGTATTTGCCTTTGCATTTACTCCATTTGGAATAATTAGTTCTTGATTGGTTGGTATAATTACATTATCTATTGTATCAGGCACACCTTTAGTCCAATTAGTATCATTCCAATTCCCCGACAAAGTCCTCAGTGTATTCTTCCCTGTTTTGAAAAGCTGAGTATTTGAATAATTAGTATCTCCATTTTCAACAACCATTAAATATGTTTCATAATAAGTATCTTCCAAAAGATTATCCAATACATATTGATAGTTACCATTTCCCAAATCTACTAAACCACTATTCAAAGTATAAACTCCAACCAAAGAATCCCAAGACCCCAAAGCATTATCCATAACATGACTCCCCGCCCCAGCCAAATCAGCATAACTCGGAGAAGTACCAGAATAAACCAAATCCCATTCATTAGTAAGAAATGCAGAAACCTTATTAGCAGCTGCACCTACGCTCGTATTATAATTAATATCAGAACCTTTGTTTATATGTGATTTTCGTTTGATAATAGTTGCATTAGTTTTAATCGAACTATTTGTCGACTCCCAATAAGTTGCTGGAGCAGTATTTGTATCTCCAAAAATATCAATTGGGATATTGTTTTTTAATAGAATAAAAGCATCATTACCTGTAATATTTATGAGAGACATTGATGTTCCCTCATATAAAGGTTCATATATGTAGTTTATATTATTATTAATCAAGCTATTTTTAAATTGAGTCATAGAAATAATGATACTTTCATTATTATCAATTGAATCCTCAGCATAGAATAATTTATTAAAGCTATAATTATATGAAGATGAAGTCGCAATTTTAAGCCTTACAATATAGTCTTTTAAACATTTTGTTTCTCCTGTACCATTATAAATCTCTAACCCTTTATTATCGCTTGTACATAAATATTCAGAGATAAATAAGTCTTCAGCAACAATAGTATTATTATTAGACTTTTGTTTTAAAATTAATTTAGGTTGACTTATAGAGGAATTATATTTTACCGTTGCTGAATTAGGCGTAACCTTAGAAATAGCACTTTGATTAATTTCTTTTTTTGTTGTAAATGATAGTGTATCACTTAATCCCTCTATAAAATAATAATACTTAGTATTAGATAAAAGATTATTGATAGTAATTAATGTATCATTAGTTTCAATTGGAGATGATGATAAATGATTATTAATAATTGAAGGATATGTAATTAGAATATCGTCTATCATTGTAGTTTTAGTACCTGAAGAAGAATTAATTTGAAATCTAATCTTTGTATTTTTTATTCCATTATTAAAAACTCTATTATAATAAGTTTCTCCAGAAGAAGGTGTTTGTATAGAATCAATCTTATCATATTCTCCATTTTCATTCATCATTAAAACATATAACCAAGTGGTAGTCGCAGCTGTGTATTTTATATTTTTAAAACTCAATCTAAAGCTGTTATTTGATTTTGATAAATCTAAAAAAGATGTTGTAAAAGATGTACTTGGATTGCCACTTGTCGCGACTAAATAACATGTATCATTATACGTTGATAGTTTATAGTAACATGAAGCAATATTCTGTGCTTGACAACCACTATAATCCGTATAAGAATTTGGAAGAACTGCAGAAACATTATATCCTCCAAGAGGATACCCAATTGTTGCCTTGGGCAATTTGGAGAAATCTTCTTTGAATACTATTGTGTCTTCTGAGGATTTTGTGAAGATATGTACTCTTTTTAATTGGTTTTGGGTGTTTGGGATTATTATTTGTGTAGAATTATGACTTGTGTTTTCTACATAAGAAACTTGAGAAAAAACTATATTGTTTAATCCTAAAAAAAGGAGGAATAATATACTATAATAAAGATTCTTCATGATAGTTTTTCTTTTATATGTTGAACCAAAGGCTTATATTCAATAATACATTTTAATTACTAATAGAAAAATATTATTGTTATTAGCCAAGTGCAAATATACAAATTATTATTATCCTACAAGTTTTTTTTTCAAATAAATTGCTTGTTAATTGAAAAATGCGTATTATTGCACGCGAATTTATAATTATCAACCAATAAAAATTTATATGAAAAGAATTATCCTTTCTATGTTTGGAGCCTTTTTGGCTCTCGGAGCAACTGCTCAAACCTTTGTTTCCACAACCCCAGCAAATAAGAATGTGGTTCTGGAAGAATACACAGGTATTAATTGTGGATATTGTCCTGATGGACATAAAAGAGCAAATCAATTTGCTGACGCTAACCCTGGAAGGGTAGTACTAATTAATATTCACCAAGGTTCTTTTGCAAATGGAACACCAAATTACAAAACCCAATGGGGTGATGCATTGGCTGGTCAAACAGGATTAACTGGCTACCCTTCTGGAACAATAAACAGGAGAGTATTTAGCGGAACTACTACAGCCTTAAACAGAGGAGATTGGGCATCAAAAGGAGCTATTGTTTTAGCGGAGCCTTCTTTTGTAAACGTTGATGCTCAAGCAAGCATAGATGTTGTTACAAGAGAATTAACTGTTGTTGTTGAGGCTTATTATACAGGAGATGCTGAAACAGCTTTCAATATGTTAAATGTAGCATTACTTCAAAATAATGTAATAGGACCACAAGCTGGCTCATCTGCTAACCCAACTCAAGTTACATCTGATGGAAAATATATCCATAGCCATATGTTACGTCATTTAGTAACTGGTCAATGGGGTGATACTATAAAGGATGATGGCACAACTAATATTCCTCAAGGCTTTTTCTTTACAAAAACCTATACTTACACTATTCCTCAAGATTTGAATAGCGTTCCTTTAGAAATGGGAGATTTTGAAATTGCTGTTTTTATAACTAAAGACAAACAATTAGTTTATACTGGAACAAAGGTTGAACCTCAATACACAGGTTTAACACCTATCAATGCAGCAATTAATTCTTCAAGTGCAGATCCTGAGTTTGGATGTAATAATTTAGCTAATCCTAAACTTGTAGTTAAAAACATAGGCAATGATACTATTACAAGTATGACTATTGGTTACCGTTCAGGAACAGCAACAATGCAAACTTATAATTGGACTGGAGTATTACCAACTTTTAAAAGTACAAGTGAAATAGTTCTTCCTCAAGTTGATGTAGTTATTGGCACTCCAACCAATGTTGATATGGAAATCCAATCAATTAATGGAGTAAGCCAAACAGGAATCACAAAAACATTTGATGTAACTAAACCAGTTCTACCTGATGCTGAAGGCAATATTAAATTAGAATTGAATATTGACAGATATGGCACCGAAACGACATGGGACGTTAAAGATTTATCAGGGACCATTATTAAAAGTGGAGGTCCTTACACTAATGCAACTTCAAATGGCGTTAGATTAATTACAGCACAATTTAACCTTCCAGAAGTAGGATGTTATGTATTTGAAATTAAAGATGCAGATGGAGATGGTATAAACGCGGGATACGGTGCAGGTAATTATAAATTCATTGATAACGATGGAAATATAATAGCAAGCTCTAACGGCAAATTCAAAACCAGTGAAAAGAAAGATATCAATCTTGTATCATGGGTAAGTGAAGTTAGCTTAGATTTAGTTTCTTCTGGTATTGTTTCTTCTAATATCTATCCTAATCCTGCTAAGGATAATACTAATTTAGTAATTTCTATGTCAGAAAACTCAAGTGCTGTTATTACAGTTACTGATATTCTTGGAAGAGAAGTTATTAATCTTGGAAATAGAAGCCTTGGTGTTGGTGAAAATAATATTGAAATCAATACTTCTTCTCTTAGCAATGGTACTTATTTAGTAAGAATAGCGTCTGAAAATGGTATTAGTACTAAGAAGTTTAATATTAGCAAATAATATTCTATTGATTTTATAGATTATTTAATATCAAATTAAAGGCTTAGCGTTATTCGTTAAGCCTTTTTTGTTTCTTGATTCTATTTTCCCCTCTCTTTAATCCATTTTTCAAAAAACATGTATCTTTGCAATTCGATTTGTAAAACAGACATATATATATGAATAGATACTTAGATGAGGAGGATGAATTAATTGCCTCTGACGGATATACAAAAATTGAAAGATATAACCCTCAAACCCTTTCCAAACTTGCTTATCACTACAAGGAAATACTTGGACTTATTGGAGAAGATGCTTCAAGAGAAGGATTGATTGAAACCCCAATGAGGGTTGCAAAAGCTGTGCAATTCTTCACTCATGGCTATGATATTGACCCTGCCGATATATTACGCTCAGCAATGTTTGAGGAAGATTATAAGCAAATGGTAATTGTAAAGGAAATTGAGATATATTCCTTATGCGAACACCATATGGTGCCAATGGTCGGCAAGGCACATGTTGCTTATATCCCTAATGGAAAGATTGTTGGATTAAGCAAGATACCAAGGGTTGTGGATTGTTTTGCAAGAAGACTTCAGGTTCAGGAAAGACTTACAAAACAAATTAAAGATTGTATACAAGATACTCTTAACCCTCTTGGAGTAGCAGTAGTTATTGAAGCACAACATCTTTGCATGTCGATGCGAGGAGTACAGAAACAAAACTCAGTAACAACTACCTCCGACTTTACAGGAGCATTTCTAAGAAAAGAAACAAGAGAAGAATTTTTACACCTTATTAGTGTAAAGCTATCCTAATCTTTTAATTTACTATAAATCTCTGGTAGCTTTTTAAAAACAGCGAAGCTTTTCATAAAGGTCTTGGCATTAATTGCAGGTGAGCCTAAAACAGTTTCTCCATCTTTTAAGTTGGTCATTATACCCGATTGTGCTCCAATCTTAACCATATTTCCAATATTCAAATGACCTGCAAAACCAACCTGCCCACCAATAAAGCAATATTTACCTATCTTTGTACTTCCTGCAACTCCTGTTTGAGCAGCCATAACAGTAGACTCTCCTATCACAACATTATGAGCAATCTGACATAGATTATCTATTTTTGCACCTTTCTTAATAATAGTAGAACCCATAGTAGCTCTATCAATACAAACATTGGCACCAAGCTCTACATTATCCTCTATAATAACATTACCGATTTGAGGAATCTTATCAAAGCTTCCATCTTCCTTTGGAGCAAAACCAAAACCATCAGAACCAATAACCACATTAGAATGAATAATACAATTATCTCCAATAATAGAATCATGATAAATCCTTACTCCAGGGTGAATAATTGTATTAGAACCTATCTTAACATTTTCTCCAATATAAACCTGAGGGTGAATTTTAGAATTATCCCCAATTACAGCATTATTATTAATCACAGCAAACTCGCCAATATAAACCTCATCCCCAATTTTAGAGTTCTCTGAAACAAAGGCCTGGGGACTAATCCCTGTTTTATTAAATCTATACTGATTATAAAATTCAAGTATCTTAGCAAAGGATTGGTAAGCATTTTCTACCTTAATAAGGGTTGAGGAAATTTCTCCTTGAGGAGAGAAATCCTTATTTACAATTATTATTGAAGCCTTAGTGCTATAAATATAATTTTCATATTTTGAATTAGAAAGGAAGCCCATTTCTCCAGGATTTCCTTCTTCTATCTTACAAAGATTATTAACCTTAATATTCTCATCCCCTACAACTTCTCCTCCTAAAACCTGAGCTATTTGCAATGCTGTAAATTCCATATTCATTAAATTAAATTCCCTGCAAAGTTATAAAAAAACCAGGTTAAAGGAGATTTTTAGGTCAATTATTTTGGTTATTGATAAAAAAGATGTAATTTTGCATACTGATTTCATGGTCTCTTGGCCGAGCGGTTAGGCACCGGTCTGCAAAACCGTCTACTCCAGTTCGAATCTGGAAGAGACCTCAAAGAAAGAAAATCACGCTTATTCTATTTAATAGGGTAAGCGTTTTTTTGTATCAATAAAAATCCTAATTTTGCAATATGAAAAAGACTTTGGACTATATTCTATTTTATTGCATACTTATCCCTCTATCTCTTTTACCATTATGGATACTATACCCTATTTCGAGATTAATGTATTTTGTAATATATAGATTAATTGGCTACAGGAAAGAAGTAGTTATTAATAACCTAAGAAATTCCTTCCCAGAATATAGCCAAAAGGAGATAAATACTATTAGTAAAGAATTTTACAAACACTTAGCAGATATATTTATTGAGGCTCTTAAAATGCTAACCATTAGCAAAAGGAATCTATTAAGAAGATATAGATGTGTAAATCCAGAGATTCTTGACAAGTATTACAAGAATAATCAATCGGTGATTTTAGTTTCTGCTCATTATAATAACTGGGAATATATGGTTGCAAGCTTAGGGCTTCATTTCTCTCATCATGGGATTGGGGTTGGCAAGAGAATGAGTGATAAATATTTTGAAAAGCTAATGCATAAAAGAAGAACAAGATATTCTACTGAGGTTTGTTATGCCGATAATACTAAGGAAACCTTTAAGAAATATATCGACAGCAATACTCCTTGCGTTTATATGTTGCTTTCTGATCAAAGCCCTAACGATAAGAATAAATGCTTTTGGACAAGGTTTTTAAATCAAGATACTGCAGTGATTTATGGGGCAGAACACTTAGCAAAGAAATATAATTTCCCAGTGTTTTATTATAGTGTAAAGAAAGAAAAGAGGGGTTATTATAGTTTTGAAATCTCTCCAATAACCGATAAACCACAAGAAACAGAATATGGATATATAACCCAAAGCCATGTTTCGCACTTAGAACAAGCAATAAAACAAGAGCCTCAATATTGGTTATGGTCTCATAAAAGATGGAAGTTAAAAAGAGAATAAATCCCCCCTTTACCGTCATTTCATTACAAAAACCTTAAGATTCTACCGTCATTTCATTACAAAATTTAAAGATTTTTACCGTCATTCTATTACAAAGATGTATATTTGCACTTTAAAACCAATATTATGATACAACGTAAAGCATTAGAATATCTAAATGACTGGAAGAATAAATCTAATCGGAAACCACTTGTTTTAAGGGGAGCAAGACAGGTTGGGAAGTCTACATTAGTTGAAGAGTTTTCCAAGGAATTTCCTGTGTATTTAAAATTAAATCTCGAAAAGCCTAATGACAGAGAGCTATTTAATCAATATGAAGATATAGATTCTCTTTTAAGGGCTATATATATGCATAATAGAAAAGAGATAGAAGACCTCCCTACTCTTTTATTTATAGATGAAATTCAATTCTCAACAAAAGCTATAGCCTTATTAAGATATTTTTACGAGGAGGCTAATCATATCTATATTATTGCTGCGGGTTCTCTCTTAGAATCATTATTAAATA
>WARP01003303.1_pt1 | contig 13580 bp, 11 predicted proteins | sample 4769151 | NCBI WGS metagenome assembly WARP01 (sample SAMN08893023, study PRJNA449175) | gut metagenome | isolation source: rumen sample fed with dry roughage | host: cow | place: India: Nagpur | collected 2016 | reverse complement strand
AAAACTTCTTGGTACTATAATATTGTTGTACTATAATATTGTTTTCATCAATTTGTGAAAACATTTGAAAGCTTCCAGAATATAAAATATCCTTACTAAGAAAGGACTCTTCTGTATTTAAAGAAATCTTACCACTTCGCTTAGGAACCATAACCCTAATTTTAGCTCCCATTTTTTCCGCATTGCTTGGAATATTTAAAAAAGAAGAAAGTCCTAAGCCCAAGATACATGATTCATGGTTTTGTATTCTTAATTTATAATCTCCTAAAACAATAGATGTATCTATATTATTTATCTTATGATATTCCGTCTCCACTCCCTTCATTATTACAAGGGATTGATTCTCTCCAAAACTTATTAATGCATTTTCTTGAATAATAGGTGTGGCAATATGAATCTTTTTATTATTTCTTATTTCAGAAAAAGGAATAGTATCAAGATTAAATGTTTTTCCTTTAATAGGTTCGATAATTAGTGGAGGATAGGATGATGATAAAACCTTTGTCCCAATAAAGGTAAAACCATTAAATACTGAAAGAACAATTATCAAAGCCATCGTTGTAACTGCAATACCAATAAGGGAAATCAATGAAATTATATTGATAACCTTAAGTTTCTTTTTCGAGAAGAAATATCGCCAAGCAACAAAGAAGGGGAGATTCATATTTCTTTCTTTGATTACTCTTTCAATAGCTTTTCGATATTTTCAATATAGTCTAAACTATCGTCAATATAGAAACTTAAATTTGGAATAACTCTTAGCTGGTTTCTTACCTTGTTTGCAAGTTTCATTCTAATATAATCTTTCTTTTCAGTAAGTAATTTGAATATTTCATCAACAGTCTTCCCTCTTAGAGGAAATATGCTAACATTTATTCGAGCAATAGATAAATCTGCAGAAATCTTAACCTTGGTTACTGTTATCATTGCTCCTTCAAATAGATTATTTGACTCTAATTGTATTATTTCACTAATATCTTTCTGTATTAATCGAGATACTTTTTGTAATCTTGTTCCGTCCATAACCTGCAAATTTACAATAAAAAATTAAGTTTTACTTCGAGAATTAGAAAATCAATGTAAATAAAACATAAATCCAGTGAGCAGATATACCTGCAGCTAATCCTCCAATTGTGTGTGAAATAATTGCTTTTGAAGTTAGTTTTCTAAATCCTAATGAATCCAACATCGCTGTATGAGTACTTAGATACCCACTCCAACACATTCCCATAGCGGTAAATACTGCGATAGCATTCCCATCAATTAAGCCCGCTGCCTGGAATTTTGGAACTAAACCTAAGGCTGCTCCAACAGCTCCAAGAGAGGTTATTGGGAAAGCAATAAGCTCCGGATTAGTAAATCCAAATAACCATTCAAATACGAAATTTATCTTGCCAGCTAAGTATGGAAGTAATGCAATCCCTTCATAAGCTTCTCCTGTATAGCCGTTTTCTGAAGGTCCAAAGGTTAGTATCATAACAAAGGTAGAAATAATCAATACACCAGGGATAATTGCAAGCCCAAGATCAACCCCTGTCTTTCCTCCGTCTAAAACAGAGTTCAATACTCTTAAAAACACATTTCCTTCCGATTTAAACGAAATCTTTTGTTCATCTCCTTTATCTGTATTTTCTTCTTTAAAGCTTGGTTCTGTCTTTAAAATAAATCTTTGCATAATTCGGGTAGAAATTATACTGCCAATTACTGCTCCAGCAAGACCAATTAGGGCAGGAATAATATATCCTCTACCAGCCATAAATACTATTACTACAAGCCCCATTCCAAATGCGGTACCAAAATTAGTTAATGAGATTAACTGGTATTTTTTAAAGTATTTATTGAAGTTTGTGTCCTTGGCAAGGCTGATTATCGCTGGATTATCGGAAAGGAAGGTGATAATTCCTCCAAGGGCTGCAACACCTGGAAGGTTGAATAAAGGCTTCATCAAAGGCTTTAGTATTACTTCTAAAAGCCTAACTACCCCAAATTCAATTAATAGTTTCCCAAGAGCTCCTGATAATACAGTGATACCCATAATATAGAGTACCGTATCGATTAGTAAGCTATATGAGGTCTTCATAATAGTGTTTAGCATATTGGGAGTGCCCATTTTGCTACCTAAAAGACCAAATATTCCAAAGAATAATACTAAAAATACAAAGGCCTCTACCCTTCTTTTAGTAAGGAATTTCAATGATTTCCAATTCATAATATAATAGTTTGTTTATTTTAAATATCTAATACTTTCATCTGCCAACGAACTCCAATATTGAAATTTTGATTATTCGTCTCCTTATTATTTAAACTCCAAAATGCATGAAGTCTTATATCCTTACTTCCTTTTATTGGGTAATATTCTGCTCCAAAGCCATAATACCTATAATCTGTCCCTGGTTTTACAATAATATCATAGGGATTTAATATGTCAGGGGATTGACTCTTGTTTTGATCATAACCTGATTTAACAAAGAATGAAGCATTCTTGAAATTGTATTTTAAGTTCCCTATTAGGGTGAAATTATTAAAGTGATTATTAGCTTTGTCAGATGTTCGGTTAATATAATCTAATTCAAAACTCAGGTTCTTGTAATTAAATTGATTTCCAAGAGCTATATAGTTTACAAATTTTCCCTTATCATATTCTATCATATTTGCCGAGTAAATTGTCTTAAACCAATCCATATCTCCATACCAAATCAAATTATAAGCATAGGTTGAGGAAAGATTAGCCTTGGCAAAAGGAGAGTTGGTAATCTGGAAACCAAGGCTGTGTTTCTTGGTTGTGTAGTTTGCAGAAATTCCTAATTGATAACAGATAATATTCTCCCAGAAATCGCTCCAATAATAAATATCTATTGGGGCATAATCATACTCGTATGTACCTATTGCAACTACCTGTTTACCTGCTGAAAAACTCCATCTCTCTGTTGCATTATAATTGATATATGCCCAGTCAGTCTGATTGAAATATCCTCTATATGTATCTGTTGCATTTAGATATAATCTATGGCGGAACTTATATGAAAACTTATCGTTTATCTTTCCGTTTAGAATTAGCTTTAAGTATTTGCCGTTAATGCCTGTATTGTCTTTGGTTGAATCGATATTATCTCTAACATAATCGAAGTCGAAACGGGTATCGAATTTGAATTCTAAATCCTTGTTTTGAGAGAAAATACTTGTTGGAAAAGACAAGATAATTAATAATAATACTAAGGTTAATCGCCTCATTTAGTTTTTCTTGTTTGTTTTACATGCCTTTATAAAGGAATGCAAAGTTATAAAATAATTTCACATCCTGAATATAAAGAGTATAAATAAATAAAAATAAGACTTAGTCTAACGCATCGTTTGACTTACTCTAACGCATCGTAAGACTAAGTCTTATTTCCTCTTAGACTTAGTCTTATTGTTTTTTAAATTTCCTATGTAAAGGTTTCAAACTTAGTTTTTTTGAATTTTAGATATCAAATTATTTCAATCTTAAGTTCTTATCTAAATATTTTAATGTATCTTTGTAGGTTCAAATAATAATAGTTTGATGTATATGACTTTAAAAGAGCAGGTTGATATTTCACGTCTTCCACGACATATTGCAATAATTATGGATGGCAATGGTCGTTGGGCTAAATTGCAAAATAAGGAAAGGGTATATGGTCATCAACAAGGGGTTCAGTCGGTTAGAGATGTATCGGAGGCAAGTGCAGAATTGGGTATAGAGTATTTAACTCTTTATGCTTTTTCTCAAGAGAATTGGAATAGGCCCAAGGAAGAGGTTGATGCTTTAATGGCTTTACTAATAGATGCTATAGATAAAGAAACTCCAACCCTTATGAAAAACAATATTAAATTGGAGACAATTGGAGATATTGAACAGATGGATAAGAGGAATCAGGAAGCATTAAAAAATGTAAAACTAAAGACTAAAGATAATACGAGGATGACCCTAATACTGGCTCTTAGCTATAGTTCTCATTGGGAGATTACCACATGCGTTAAGGAAATAGCAAAGAGGGTAAAGGGTGGGGAATTAGAAATAGAGGATATTGATTCGGAATTAATAAGTAAACATCTCAATACCTGTAATTATCCAGACCCAGACCTTTTAATAAGAACTTCTGGCGAACTTAGGCTAAGCAATTATCTTCTTTGGCAATTAGCATATTCGGAGCTATATTTCACCCCAACGCTTTGGCCTGATTTCAATAAGGAATCCTTCTATAGTGCAATAATAGATTATCAATCTCGAGAGAGAAGATTTGGGAAAACAAGTGAACAAATATCGAATAATTAATCATTGAAATAAAATTAAATACTAATAATAGCGTTAAACAACAACTCACATTATAAAAAGGCTAATGAAACCAATTAAATTAAGTATATTCATTTTCTTTCTAATAGCAATATCAACCCAAGGTTTTGCTCAGCAGGATAGCATTAAGAACAAAATAGAATTAAACTATTATTATCCGGTTGAATATGAGATTGGAGGAATTAGAATTAGTGGAGCAGATCACTTAGACCACCCATCTATTATATTACTTTCGGGTTTAAGCGTAGGAGAGAGAATCTATATCCCAAGCGAAAGAATCACAAGTGCAATAGACAAACTATGGAAACAGGGTATTTTTGATGATATTCAGTTTAATATAGATAAGATAGAGGGTAAGACAATAATGCTTAATCTTCATTTAGCAACCAAGCCAAGATTATCTAATTTCAAGTTTGAGGGGATAAAGAGAAGTGAGGCAGATAAGATTAGAGAGACTATAAAGATAATGTCGGGAGATGTAGTAACGGAGAATTTAAAAACTAATACATATAATAAGATAAGAGATTATTTTAAGGATAAGGGACATTATAATACTGAAATAGACATAATAGAGGCAAGAGATACAACCACAACAAGGAATGAAGTAAGCCTGTTATTCAAGATTAAAAAGGGAGAAAAGATAAAGGTAAAAGAGATAAAAATCAATAATGGCACATCTATTGATGGTAAGTTCTTAGGATTATGGAAGAGAAAATCAGAGAATATTATCAAGAGTCAGATGAAGGAAATAGTGGAACATAAGTGGTGGAAGATATGGAAGAGTTCAAGATTTATTGAAGAAGACTTCCAAAAAGACAAATTAGCCATAATTGAAAAGTATAATGAGGAGGGCTTTCGAGATGCTAAAATCGTTTCAGACACTACCTATATAGTTGAGGGAGATAAGAAGGGGAAGAAGTATATGGTTGTGGAATTAGATATTCACGAAGGGAATAAATTCTTTTTTAGAGATATTACCTGGGTAGGGAATACCAAATATAGTTCTGAGGATTTAAGTAAAAGACTTAGGATTGAAAAAGGCTCCCCATATAATAAGGCTCTATTAGATAAGAATCTTAACTACGACCCAACAGGGACGGATATAAATGCACTTTACCAAGATGATGGTTATTTGTTCTTTAGAGTTATTCCAGTAGAAATTAATATTGAGAATGATTCCATAGATATTGAGATGAGAGTCTATGAAGGCAAGCAAGCAAGAATAGGAAAGGTAAGTGTTACAGGGAATACAAGGACTAATGACCATGTAATTATGAGGGAATTAAAAACAATGCCTGGACAGCTTTATTCCCGAGATGCAGTCTATCGTTCAATGAGGGAATTACAACAATTAAAATACTTTGACCAAGAAAAGATAATGCCAGATATTAAGCCTGACCAAGAAAACGGCACAGTAGATATTAATTATCAAGTTACAGAAGTTAGCTCAGACCAGTTTGAGCTCTCAGGAGGTTGGGGAGGAGGAATGGTTATCGGAACCATAGGAGTTTCGTTTAATAATTTCTCGGCAAGGAATTTCTTTAAGAAAAATGCTTGGAGACCACTTCCATCTGGTGATGGACAGCAATTTGCAATAAGAGCACAAACCAATGGTACTCATTATTATTCCTTAAGTGCATCCTTTATGGAACCGTGGTTAGGAGGGAAGAAACCAAACGCATTAAGTACATCTATATACTATTCATATCAGGATGATGGATATTGGACAAATTCTGGAGAGCCTAATTATTACCTAAGTATTCTTGGAGCATCAGTTTCTCTTGGTAAGAGACTAAAATGGCCTGATGATTATTTTACCTTCTCGCAAGGAGTATCTTATCAGCAATATAGTGTAAAGAATTATACTAGTTTTATATTTACAAATGGTAAATCCAATAATATAAACTATAATTTCAATATTGGAAGAAATTCCATAGACCAACCAATATACCCAAGAGTAGGGTCAGAAGTTTCAATTGCTACTCAATGGACTCTCCCATATTCATTTTTTAATGGTAAGGATTATACAGATTTGAGTATGCCTACACAAGAAAGATATAAGTGGTTAGAATATTATAAGGTTAATCTTAAAGCTGGGTGGTATTTTAATATTGTAGATAATTTAGTACTTAGCACAAGGGCAAGATTTGGTTTCCTTGGACAATATAATAAAAAGGTAGGTGCATCGCCTTTCGAAAGATTCTATGTCGGAGGAGATGGTCTCTCAGGATGGGCATTGGACGGAAGAGAAGTTGTAGCTCTTAGAGGTTATACTACCTCATCCCTTTCCCCAACCAATGGAGCAACAGTTTTCGATAAGTTTACTATGGATATTCGTTACCCTATATCTCTAAATCCTATGGCTTCAATCTATGTTCTTGGATTTATAGAAGGAGGTAATTCATGGGCAAACTTTGAGGGTTTTTCTCCTTTCAAGATGTATCGTTCGGCAGGAGTAGGACTTAGATTGTTTATGCCTATGTTTGGAATGATAGGAATTGACTGGGGGTATGGCTTTGATAAGATTCCTGGAAGTCCTAATGCTGGAGGTTCACAAATACATTTCTCAATTAACCAATCGATAGATTAATTAAAAAAATAAATAGACATGAAAAAGACAATTCTTTTAATAGCATTTTTATTGGGAACATCAACAATCTTTGCACAACGTTTTGCATGTGTAGACTCCCAATACATACTTAATAATATGCCTGAATACAAACAAGCACAACAAGAGCTTGAAGATCTATCTGTACAATGGCAAAAAGAAGTTGAATCCAAATTTCTTATAGTAGATAAATTATATAAAGCATATCAGGCTGAGAGTGTATTATTGCCAGATGAGCTAAAAACAAAGAAAGAGAATGAGATTATTACAGCAGAAAAAGAAGCTAAAGAATTGCAAAAACAACGATTTGGCAATGAAGGTGATTTAACAAAGAAACGTTCAGAGCTTGTAAAACCAATCCAAGACAGGATATATAATGCAATTGAAAAGATATCTCAGGAGAAGAATTACTCTATGATAATCGATAAAGCCTCTGGACCTGTAATCCTTTATGTAGATGCTAAGACAGATATAAGTGATTTAATATTAGCAGAGCTTGGTTATAAAGTAAAGGGACAAAGATAAGATTATCTAATAATTATGTATCTTTGCACACTATTAAAAAGAAATTAAAACAAAACAAAAAAATATAAATGAAAAGAACAATTCAAGTATTAATCCTTGTAATAGCAATAGGATTTACAAGTAGCACATTTGCACAAAAGGCTGTAAAACTCGGTCATTTCAATTCATCTGAACTTATTCAAAGAATGCCTGAAGGAGATTCAGCTCAAGCAGAATTGAAGAAATATATGGAAGAATTACAATTAGAAGCAGATGCTATGCAAAAAGAATTCCAACGTTTAGTTACAGAATATCAGGCAAAGGAATCTCAATTATCAGACCTTTTGAAATCAAGCAAACAAAAAGAGATTCAATCTGTAGAAGAACGTTTTAGAGAATTTCAACAAAATGCAGATTTAGATCTTCAAAAAAAGAGAGAAACTCTAATGACAAAAATAACTGATAAGATTAAATTAGCTGTTGCAGATGTAGCAAAAGAAGGAAAATATACTTATATCTTTGAAAGTACAGGGATTTTATGGTATGCAGATGAGAGTGAAGATATAACTCCTTTATTGATAAAAAAACTAAATATCAAGTAATTGATATAAAAGGTTGAGGTTTCAAAGGAAGAAAAATAAAAAATAATTTGTCAGTATAAAAAAAATATCTACCTTTGCACTCTCAATTGCGGATGTGGCGTAATTGGTAGCCGCGCTAGACTTAGGATCTAGTGTCGTGAGACGTGGGGGTTCGAGTCCCTTCATCCGCACAAATTCCTGGATTATTAGATAATAATAGTTCAGGAATTTTTTTTGTATCAGTTTCAAGATATATAAAAAATACCTAATTTTGAAACCTGAAAATAAACATTTTTAATATATAAATGTTAGGTGGGTATGAAAAGAATTGGAATAGATATAGATTTACTTAGGAATAAAGTTATAAACTCAGCAATAATATCCATTGCAATTTTAATTTTCCCAGTAATATTGACTTCAACCATAAGGCTTTTTAATCATGGATGGCAGAGCTATTTTACTGTTTATCTTATTGAACTATTTTGTATTTTATTCCTATTCTTTACAAGGAATATAACTACTTTGAAGTTTAAGGCTCATGCAGTAGTAATTGTTTCAATAACCTTCGGATTAATAGGCACCTCAATCTTTAGCCTTTCTGGAGGAAATATTCAAAGTATAATAGGACTACTTATTATTACAATAGTATATGGAAGAAGAATTGGTCTTTATTATGCAATTATTGCAATATTAGGTTACTCACTTATTGGAGTTTTAACTCTTAATGGGGTAATTATAAGAGAGATGGATTTCAATCTATTCAATTATAGTTTTTATCCATGGTTGAATGCTGTAGCATTATATTCTGTGATTGCATTTTTGATAGTTTACTCTATAGGGCTATTCTATAAGTATATAATTGGTTCTTTGAAAGAGGTAATAGATATTAAAGAAGAACTAATAATAACTAATAATGAACTAATTGAAAATAAGATAAACCTTGAGGACAAGAATAGAGTTTTAAACGATTTAAATAAGGAATATCTTAATAGCCAAATAAAGTTTAAAACTATATTCGATATTGTTCAAGTAGGAATATCTATTACAGATGATAAAGGTAATATTATAGATTGCAATAAATCTTCTAATATTATACTTAGAAATACCAGAGAGCAACATCTCCAATTGAATTTATTTAGTCAAGAATGGAACGTTTTGCGAGGCAACAATACTCCAATGCCAAGAGATGAATTTCCTGGAATATTGGCTATGAAGAATAATCAACCTGTTTCAAATGTTGTAATGGGAATATTAGATGAGAATAATAATATTATATGGATTAATGTTGATGCTATCCCATTAGATATTGAAGGATATGGAGTGGTAATCACATTTACAGATATTACAGAAATCCAGCAAACACAAGAAAAACTAATAAAATATTCTTCGGAACTAAATCTTTTGAATTTAGATAAAGACAAATTTATTAAGATATTGGCACATGACTTAAAATCACCATTTACTACATTGATGGGATTCTCATCTTTATTATTGAAGAATATTTATAATTATGACATCGAGACTATAAAAGAACATTTAGAAGTAATTAATGATGCTTCAAGCCAAACATACGAAATGTTAGAAGAAATATTAATATGGTTGAAATCTCAAAGTGGACAGATTATTTATAATCCTAAAGAAATAATGTTCTCTGAGATTTGTGATGAAGTTCTAAATTCTATAAATATCCTTGCCAAGGATAAGAATATCTCCCTTGAATTTAATTGTCATAGTGATGATAAAAATGTGTATGTAGATAAGAATATGACTAAGACCATACTTAGAAATCTAATTTCAAATGCAATCAAATTTTCTAAGCCTAATGGAGAAATAAAAATAATTAAAGAGATATTGGACAATGAAACAATAATAACTGTTTCAGACCAAGGCATAGGAATAAGTCAGGAGGATATAAATCTAATTTGGAATCCACTTCAGACAATAAATTCCGTAGGAACCTCAGGAGAAAAAGGAACAGGGTTAGGACTTTCAATATGCAAAGAATTTGTAGAAAAACAAGGAGGAAGAATATGGGTAGAAAGCAAAATATCCGAAGGAAGTAATTTCAAATTCACATTGCCATTAGCAATGAAAGAAGAATAAAACTTACCCTAACTTTTTAAGTTCTTCGAATAATCCTTCGGCGATTTTATCGCGGTTAAAGTTTTCTGATGCGTACTTTAATCCGTTTTCTCCTAATTGTTTTGAGAGTTCTGGGTTATTGTATAGGGTTAGGATTTGTTTTACTAAATCTTCTTTATTTTCTGGTTCAAATGCTAAACCGCAGTTTCCTTCATCTATAAATAATTCCTTTGCTTCTCCTTCCAATCCTAAGATAATAGGTTTCTTTAGTGCAAGGTTTTCAAATATTTTAGAAGGGATAGCTCCTTTAAATAAATCTAATTTCTTTAATGGAACTATGGTTGCATTCATATCCATAATTATCTCTTGCATTTTAGTTTTAGGAACTGCATCATAGAACTCAAGATTATTTAGTTTTATTTCTTCTTTTAGGGCTAATAACCTTTCTTTCTCAGGACCGGAGCCAAGCATTACAAACTTAATCTTTGGTTTATCTTCTAAGATTTTGGCTGCATTAAGGATAATATCCAAGCCTTGAGCATGACCTATAATTCCACCATAGAATAGAATAAAATCTTCATCAGAATATCCATTAGCTTTTCTCCAAGCATTTGACTCTGATTGTGCTTTATTTACATCATAAAACTTAATATCAACTCCATTCTTTAACCAATAAACATTCTTATTTGGAAATCTTGACTTTATATTTCTAACAATTCCTTGAGTTTGTCCTGTAATAAGGGCTGACTTACGATAGCAAAACTCTTCTAATGATGTTGCAAGTGAAAGGAGGGTCTTATTATTTATTATCTCTAATTTCTCTGCACTTTCTGGCCAAAGGTCTGAAACATTAAATATCATCTTTGCTCCTTTTGCTCTTGAAAGTAAATAAGCAGTAATTCCTAAAAACAAAGGTGGAGATTCAACAAGCAATACATCTTGTTTCTTTATTTTAAACAGTCCAAACCAAAGAGAAGAAAACACAAAAGAAAAATAATTTAGTAAACGAGGGATAATAGACTTTGAATTACTTACATAAATCCAAGAGCGATGAATCTTAAGTCCATTCATATCTTCCTTGCAATAACATTTTCCCTTATACTCTTTATGAACAACCATCTGAGGATAATTAGGCATAGCAGTAAGAACAGATATATCAATTCCCTTTGACCTTAATCTTAAAGCCAATTCATATAAACGATTTTGTGGTGCTCCAACCTCTGGGGGAAAATATTGGGTTAGTATAAGTAGTTTCATGATTTATATGTATCTATAAGTTTTCTTTCTTCAACCTGCCAATTATAAATATCTTTCGAAGCCTTCCTTCCTCTTTCTCCCATCTCTATTGCCAAATCTTTATCGTTTAAAAGAGTATTAATAGCATCTTCAATTTCTTTAGCGTTCAAAGGATCAACAATTATCCCACAACCAACCTTTTCAATTACTTCCTTACAAAAAACAATATCCTTAGAGGCAATTATTGGAAGTCCATAAGACATATATTCTAAGAATTTAATAGGGATTGAGTTTCTGTGATTAGGAGCATCATGAAGTATTACAAACCCAATATTACTATTAGAATAAATTAATTTACCAATCTTAATATGAGGAATAAAACCAAAATAATCTACACATTCCCATTCCTTTAAGTTCATTATCTCTTTTTTATAGTCCTCAGAGTCAAAAGGACCTGCAAGCAATAGTTTTGCTCCAGCATTATATGTGGTAACAACCATTTCCCTAACTCCTCTAATTGGGATAAGTCCTCCAACATAGCAAAGAGTATTTTCTGCTTCTTTATTGTTCTCGGTTAATATTTCTTTAGGAAGAATAGGGTAGTTCATAATGGTTTGAGCAAATTTAACTCCATAACCAATAAACTTATCTCTAATATTATCAGTGGCTGTAAAAACTCCTGATATCCTCTTAGTGGTAAATTTCTCTAATCTTCTTGTGATAAAATAAAGTATAGCTCTAAGGTAGTTTGGTATATATTCTCTTTGTTTCATAAGAGCAGGGAAATCCTCATGAGAATCGAAGTAAACCCTATTGGTTTTGTTTTTCAGAAAAGGGGCAAAGACAAGAAAGTCTGGGTCGTGAAAATGATATATATCTGCTTTTAAGTTTTTAGCTGTTTTATAAGCTCTATAAGTCGAAAGGAAGAGTTTCTTTACTCTGTTTCTCTCATATCCTATATCAATAATATTTACAGAAGAGTTTTTATCCAAAGTAATTGTTTCGTTCATAAAATCATCCGAGACAATAAGGCTTACCTCAAAACCTTCTCTTGCTAATGATACACATTCTTTATGGAATATCCTTGAATCAAATCTCTTATGAACTGTGGTAATATGTACAACCCTTATATTTTTACTCATTTTTCAAATTCCCTTTCAAAAATTGAATAGAACTTCCTACGGTTTGCATCCTTAGTTCCTTCTCTTTCCATTAAATCAATATTATATTTTACCAAACTATCATAATCCAAACTCAATGCTCTCTCAATATAATTTGAATCATAATCCGAAACAATTATCCCATTCTTTCCATCCTCAACCCATTCCCTATTAGCAATTAAATCGCTCATAATAGGAATACAACCTGCTGCCATTGCCTCCATTAGTGAAATTGGAGTATTATCTGTTTCAGGAATTGAAACCCATATCTTAGAAATAGAATAATAATAGTTATTTGTTTCTTTCTCTACCCAACCAATAAACTCAACCTTATCCTCAATTCCCAATTCTTTTGCAATTCTTCTAAGGTTTTCCTCATCTCCAGTTGCACCAATAACCAATTTCCAATCCTCTCTACCATTTTTTACAAACCTTGCAAAGGCTTCAACAATCTTAGGAATACGATATAAAGACTTATGAAGGCGATTAGAATAAACAATATTTTGTTTTTCCATTGGTGTGCAGCCAAGCTCAAACCCAGAATTTGCAATAAGCACATTCAAATCCCTCCCTGCCAAAGCATTCATTTTCTCAGCAGCAAACCTTGCTCCAGTATTAAAGTATTTCCCTCTCTTAAGAACAAACTTTGCTAATTGTTTATAGAAGAAACCCTTCTCAGGTATAGTCAAAACATCACTTCCCAAAGCGATAACCAAGGTAGGAATCTTTTCTTTGTTTGCAAGAATAGTGCTAAAACCGCTTGTAGAAACTTGAATAATAATTATAAAATCAGGTTTATAGTCTTTAATCGTTTTTCTAATATTCTTTGGAAGTAAAAATATATTTAAAGGGTTGGAAAAAGAGAAGTCAAGCCTCTTGTGTTCAATATTCTTAAACCCTTCGTACTCCTTATCCGTAATAAGAAATACATCAGAGAAATAATCCTTAATTAAATCAATAGTATTAAAAGTGTGAATACCACTACTCCCAACAACCAATAATTTTCTTTCGCTCATAAACCACAACAAAATTTATAGCTACAAATTTACAAATATATTATGATATCTAAGCCATAGACTTAGAATATATTGTTTTGA
>WARP01001377.1_pt1 | contig 13589 bp, 11 predicted proteins | sample 4769151 | NCBI WGS metagenome assembly WARP01 (sample SAMN08893023, study PRJNA449175) | gut metagenome | isolation source: rumen sample fed with dry roughage | host: cow | place: India: Nagpur | collected 2016 | reverse complement strand
TTCTCTTAGCTCATAACGCCGTCAGGCGTTACATATCTGTAGAATTCAGAATAGAATTTCGTAAAAAGCCAGCTGGGAAGGGTGGGCAAAAGAATTTTCATTACCTTTGCATTTCAAAATTCGACAATGAAGATATTATCGATAGTCGGTGCAAGACCCCAGTTTGTGAAGGCGGCTGTGGTGAGTGCGGAAATGGATCGCACCGCTGACGTGTGCGAGATTCTCGTCCACACTGGCCAGCATTTTGATGATAATATGTCCCGCCTCTTCTTCGAGGAGATGGGCATCCGGCAGCCGCAATACAATTTAGGGGTTCACAGTTTGCCCCATGAGGAGATGGTGGCTCAGATGCAGGCGGGCATTGAGCGGATAATTCGGGACGAGCGCCCCGATATCGTGCTGGTGTATGGCGACACGGACTCTACATTGGCTGGAGCTCTGGCAGCTCACGCCTGCGGAATCAAGCTATGCCATGTAGAGGCAGGATTGCGCTCGTTTAATCCAGCTATGCGCGAAGAGTACAATCGCGTGCAAACGGACAGTCTCAGCGATGTATTGTTTGCACCTACCCATACGGCAATCGCCAACCTCAAGCGCGAGGGAATAGCTCCGGAGCGCATTGTCGCGACTGGGGATGTGATGAAGGATGCAGCCCTGTACTTTGCTCCAAAGGCTCGGCGGCCGGCAGTGGATCTTCCCGACTCATTTGTGCTCTGTACCCTCCATCGCGCTGAGAATACCGATAATCCTGCGGTGTTGAAAGAGTTGTTGCTGGCGCTGGAGATGGTCTGCCAATTTGTGCCCGTGGTGCTGCCACTGCATCCTCGCACACGCCGGAAAATGGAGGAAATACATTATCCGCTTGTAAAATCACCGATTCTGTTTATCGAACCGGTGGGCTATTTGGAGATGCTGTATTTGCTGAAGCATTGCCGATTGGTAATGACCGACAGCGGCGGCGTGCAAAAGGAGGCCTATTTCGCTCACAAATACTGCATGACGCTTCGAGAGGAAACAGAATGGATAGAACTCTGTGCTCGGGGTTACAACCATCTGCTCGGCCACAACCATTTGGATATCGTTACCACGGTACAAAACTTCCTTTCCATGCCGCCGTTGTTTACCGATGATCTCTACGGTGACGGCCATGCAGCACGAACCATTGTGATGAGTCTGTAAGGAATTGCCTGGAATATTTTTATTTTTTAATTTTTAGTTTTTAGTTGGACAGTAGTTCTTCGTCCACGCCCAATACCCGTGCGATGGTGAAGGCTTCCATGGGAACTTCGTCTGCGTCGGTTTCGATCAGGGAATAGTCAATATGGTCGCCGATATTGTTTACAGTGACCACTTCGTTGTCTTTGAGTTGCAGACCTTTTACGCGTAAGCGTTTGCAATTGGCGTTGATGCCACTGTAATGGGTTGTTACTAAGGAGGTGATCCCCAGTTGGGCGGCGAGTTTTAGGTAGTTTCCAACCATCCGCTTTCCCTCTTCGGGATTTGTAGTGCGAGCCAATTCGTCCACCAAAGCCAGCACTTTCTGACCATTGCGACCGGCTTTGATGATTTTGTCAATGGTGAGAATCTCCACGGCAAAGGAAGAGAGTCCGCTGATGTCGGACTGTCGGTCGCCGATGCTGCAGAATATTTCATCCACCAGGGTCATTTCAGCGGCCGATGCCGGGATGTAGAAGCCGAATTGCAAAAGGTATTGAGCCAAGGATACGCTTTTCAGCAGCACCGATTTGCCGGCCATGTTGGCGCCGGTGATGAGGACTGTCTCACGCCTGAACTGGATGTCGACGGGTTGGAAGTGGCGTCCTCGTTCTTGCAACGCGGCGGCCACTTCGGGGTTGGTGAGTTGGTGTAGATAGGTATGGTCGGAGAGGGTGGGGCGGCAGGCGTTCCATTCGATGGCCAAGCGAGCCTTGGCCAGCAACAGATCCAGATGGGCAAGCTGATCCAGATTATGAGCTATGGCCTCTCGGTGGGGTTTCAGTTCCTGCGACAGGCGGGTGCGCACACGGTCTTCCACTTTCTGTGCTTGGAACCGATATTCTTCCGCTTCGGCGACGCTTTGTGCGTGTTCGATGCGCTCCCGCCATTGAGCCAACTCATGGTCGTAAATCGAATAAACGTAGAAATGGGGAATGCCGGTGTGTTCTGGATCCAGCATGGCGATGACGCTGTCGAGGTTCTCCAGCGGGCAGAAGTCATAGCCTGTGGCAGCCAGAGCCTCTCCGATTTTGCGCGACAGTATGGCGGTCTTCTTGATTTCAAACAGCTGAATGTCATCCATTACTACATCACCTTCTAATGCGGAAAGGGTAGGGCGTATGTCGTTGATTTGGTGCAGATTGTTGCGGATATTCAGCACCTTGCTTCGCCAACTGTCGTTGCGTAGCAGTTCAATAGCCTTATCCATTAGGTCGAATTCCGAACGCAACGTCTCCTCCGAGGTGCAAAAAGGCAGATTCAACAAATGATGTCTGCCCAAATTGGAAACCAACTGGAGATGTTCGTACACAAAGTGCAGGGCGGAGTTCTGTTCGAAAGAATTCTTGAAAAGCATAGTCGTCGTTGTCGGAATTTGGTTGGCAAAGATACGATTTTATTTCGTATTCGTTTGAGTGGAAACCAATCCCAGCTCTGACTTTTTGTCAGTCGTATGTTTTTGGCAATGTTATTGCTCTGTATTGCCGCCGCCAGTTTTTCAGACGGCGGTTTTTTATAGAAAAGGAGAAAATATTATGAACCCGAACAATTTGACAATTAAAACGCAGGAAGTCATCTCCAATGCTCAGATGATAGCCATGCGAAACCAAAACCAGCAGATTGAAAGTCTGCATTTCCTGAAGTCCATGCTCGATATGGACGATAACGTTGTACCCTTTCTGCTGAAAAAGCAGGATTGTAACCCTAAAGCACTTGTCGCTGTGGTCGATAGAGAGATTGCCCGTTTGCCGAAGGTGAGCGGAGGCGACTTTTTCCTCGGAGGAACTGCCCAGACCGCCTTGCAGAAAGCCATCATCTTCTGTCAGGACTCAGGCGACGAGTATGTATCTTTGGAGCATCTGCTCTATGGTGTCTTCATGGCGGGTGGTCGTGCGGCTCAGCTGTTGAAAGACGCCGGTGCCACCGAAAAAGGAATGAAGAGTTCCATAGAAGAGTTACACAAGGGCGCTAAGGTGACCTCGGCTTCGAATGAGGAGACCTACAATGCGCTGAATAAATATGCTAAGAATCTGAACGACATGGCTCGCCAGGGTAAGCTGGATCCGGTCATTGGACGGGATGATGAGATACGTCGGGTGCTGCAAATTCTGTCGCGCCGTACCAAGAACAACCCAATTCTCATAGGCGAGGCCGGCGTGGGAAAGACCGCTATAGCAGAAGGACTGGCTCAGCGTCTGGTGAGTGGCGACATTCCCGAAAACCTGAAGACCAAGAAGCTCTTTTCCCTGGATATGGGAGCCCTGATTGCCGGTGCCAAATATAAAGGCGAATTTGAAGAGCGTCTCAAGGCGGTGATCAATGAGGTGGTGGAGTCCAATGGCGAGATCATCCTTTTCATCGATGAAATCCATACCCTGGTGGGTGCGGGTGCGTCGGGCGAGGGCGCCATGGATGCCGCCAATATCCTGAAACCGGCGTTGGCTCGTGGCGAGTTGCGTTCCATCGGAGCTACCACCCTGGATGAGTACCAGAAGTATTTCGAGAAGGATAAGGCTCTTGAACGTCGTTTCCAACCCGTGAAAATCGAGGAACCCGACAAGTATAGTGCCATCTCCATTTTGCGTGGACTGAAAGAACGTTATGAGAATCATCATAAAGTGAAAATATTGGATGAGGCTATTATTGCGGCCGTGGAACTCTCACAGCGTTACATTGGCGACCGTTTCCTACCCGACAAAGCCATTGACCTGATTGATGAGGCTGCCGCTAAGTTGAAACTAGAAATCAACTCGGTGCCGGAAGAGTTGGATGAGGTGCAACACAAAATCAGCCAGTTGGAAATTGAACGAGAGGCCGTCAAGCGCGAGAACGCCACCAAGAAGGTGGAGGAACTGAGCCGCAAACTTGCCGAGCTTCAGGAGAAACGGGATGAAATTTCTTCCAAATGGCGCAGTGAAAAGGAAATAATGGACAAGATCCAACATTGCAAAGACGAAATTGAAGCCTACAAACTGGAAGCTCTCAATGAGGAGCGCCAAGGCAATTACGGACGTGTTGCTGAGTTGCGTTATGGATTGATTAAGAATGATGAGGATCAGATTGTGAAACTCCAGAAGGAGTTGGAAGCCCAGCAGGGTGATAGTGCCCTGATTGATGAGAAGGTGGGCGCCGACGACATCGCCGAGGTGGTGGCTCGTTGGACAGGTATCCCAGTTACGAAGATGATGCAGAGCGAGAAGTCCAAACTCTTGCATCTGGAAGAGGAACTGCACAAGCGTGTGGTGGGTCAAGATGAGGCCATTGGCGCGGTGTCGGATGCTATCCGCCGGAGCCGTGCTGGCTTGCAGGATGCCAAACGTCCCATCGGCTCGTTTATCTTTATGGGTACCACGGGTGTGGGTAAAACGGAACTGGCTAAAGCTTTGGCCGAATATCTGTTCAACACAGAGGATGCTATGATCCGGTTCGATATGAGTGAGTTCCAGGAATCCTATTCCGTCTCACGGCTTATAGGATCGCCTCCGGGCTACGTGGGGTACGATGAGGGTGGCCAGCTTACCGAAAAGGTGCGCCGCAAACCCTATTCCGTCATCCTTTTTGATGAAATTGAAAAGGCTCATCCCGATGTGTTCAACGTGCTGCTTCAGGTGCTGGATGATGGTCGGCTGACCGATAACAAGGGTCGTGTGGCCGACTTCAAGAATACGATCATCATCATGACCTCTAATCTGGGATCCAATATCATTCAGGAAAATTATGCGGATAGGGCAAACTATTCCGACACGGAGGTGTTTGAACGCACCAAGGCGGAAGTCACCGACCTGCTGAAGAAAACCCTGAAGCCGGAGTTCCTCAACCGTATTGATGAGATTGTGATGTTCCAGCCGCTCTCCAAACGGGAAATCAAGGCCATTATCGACCTGCAGTTGGCACAGCTTAGCGACCTGCTGGGTCAGCGCAACATCAAGATCGAGTTCAGCAAGTATGCTATGTCTCTTTTGGCCGACCTTGGCTATGATCCTATATATGGTGCACGTCCGCTGAAACGGGTGATACAGAAACTCATTCTCAACGAATTGTCCAAAATCATTCTGGCGGATGACGTCGAGCGCGACTGCACCATCATGGTGGACTCTGTGGAAGACGGCAAATTTGTGTTCTATAAGAAGTAAATCGTGATCCGTGCGTAGACCTGGAATCTTTCCAGGATTCCATTATTCTGTGAATCTTAAAACCCTCTTGTGGGGCGCGCGGAGCTTGGGATGACCGAGCCCCGCGCTCTCGTATTGCCGGAACCCGGAACGCTGGCGGGTCTTGACGATGGGGCTGCGCTCTTTTGAACAGGTTTTCCGCCAGCGGAGGGTCTTGAACCCGCTTTGGGAGAGGTGGCAGCCGGACGTGTTCCGGATGGAGCAGCTGGTTGTGTGTTGGGAGCTCCCGAGCCGGAAGAGGCTTTGTAGTGGGTGGTGGAGTGAACTCTATTGATCTTGGACGAGATGTTGTGCCCACCGGTGGTCACCATATCGTTGTATGTGATGATGATGGAGGGAGTCTTGAGATAGCGTCCGCCGGATTTGCCCAAACTCTGTACATAGAAGTCCTTTACGACAGCAAGGTTCACGCCGAGCAAGGTTAGGTTGTTCTTGCCGATGAGACGCATCAGATCGTTGACCTTGCGTGCCTGCATGGCTCGGTTATAGGCAGTCTGATTGTTGATGGTTGTGCCGCGAGGATAGGAGAGATAGCGTGCCAGTTTTCCGTAGGAATCCTCGGAAAGCCCCTTTAACATTCCGCGTACACTGCGGAACTCTTCTACAATATGACTTTTCTGCTGACGGTTGACATCCAGGTAGATGCGTTTCTGATCCTCTTCCGTGTAGGTGAAATTGTATTCGGCCTCGTTACGGCGCATCTGCCGGTGAACCTCTTTCTCGCCGTAATTGTTGAAATGGATTCTGGCTAACGAATCGGATATTTGGTCAATCTGACTGTCATTCAAATTCTTGAGTATGTCGAGCATATTCCGACAGGTGCCGGCTAACAGATAGGGTTTGTTGGAGGGAAAGGAGGGGTGGAGGAGTTTTCCTTTATAACGAATGCCATTGTCCATGAAAAGCTGGTATAGTGCCGTATATTGCACTACGCGGGCTATGTCGGTGTTGCCGCAGGTGGCGAAATAGTTGCCCGCTCTCCGTTCGTAGGTGGCTCCTACACTCTCGCTACGCTCCTGCGAGTTGAAGTAGGAGACAGGCAGCGCGCCTGTCCGGTTGAGGGTGTAAATCGTGTATTTGGGCAGGTCGATGGCGTACATCGTGTTGGCGGTGTTCCAGTTGTAAACCAACTGATTTAATCCCAACTTCTTGAAAAGGGGCTGGTCGAAAGGAAAGTAGCCGGGACTGGGGTAATGGTAATAGACTTCTTGTATGGTGCCACTCTCCGACCAGTCTTTGAGCAATATGTCCGTTATCGTGAGCAGATGTCCCAATTCGGTATTTTCCAGTTCTTTGCTGCCGTAGGTGGGACACCAGTCCCGCCCGTCGGCCATTTTGCCCGCCATGAAGTCGTTGATGTCTAGACTCTGGGAGAGCTCTTTCGAGCTGATGCTGGCGATGAGTAGGATGGTCTCCACCCGCAGAGGGGGCAAGGTCTGCAGACTACATTCGCGCTCGCGCCCGATGACGACTAAGGTGGAGGAGTCGCGCAAGGCGCCTAAGATGAGATCAGCATCCAATGCAAACTGCCGGATGGTTTTCACCTGCTTGCTGATGTCGCTGTTGCGACGGATACACCAGGCTACGAGCCCCGGCTCCTTGCTGAAATAGACTCCGCGCCGCTTTTGCCGGAACATATCGCGGACAGTGATTGTTTTGGAGGTGTCCTTCCCGACAAGGAAAGGTTCTCCCGCTTGGATGAACCAGTCGTCAAATTCGGCCAATGTAATCTGATAATCCAATTTGTTGTCCGTGAAATATTGGCGTTTGAGATCCTGCAATAGGTTGATGTAGTTGGGCTTGTAATCGGATAAGTATTGTTTTGCCGAGATGCGGGCTATTAGGGAGTCCACATTCTCGGTGGTGGCGTTGCCCAGGACTACCATCAAGTCGGTGATGCGACCATCGTACCCAATTTTGAAATGTTTTCGGGCGGTTTGATGGGTGAATTTGGCCAGGATTTTTTCTAAAGAGTCCGGTTCGAAGAAGGGTGCCGGTTCGGAGATTAGGATGATGCGGCTGCTGTCGGCAAAAGTGGCGGTGCCAAGGGTTTGATAGTGCATCCGGAAATGCTTGCGGAAGAGGTTATAGACGGAATCCTGTTTTTGATAGGCCAGCGTATTCTCAAGGATAATGTGCTGGTCGGGGATGAATTCCACCCGCATTACGTTTGCAGCCTGTTGTTTGATCGTTTCCACCACTTTGGTATGGCGGCCGAAGGTGAACAGGCATATCAACGCCAGAAGCATCACCCCAACACAAATAATACAGATACGTAGGCTTTTACGCATAAGGTTAGGGTTGTTGTACGATTTGGTTCAACATTTCCCATAGCAGGCGTGTGGGGAGTCCCATCACATTGTAGAAAGAACCTGTTATGGATTTGATGCCAACGCAGCCAATCCATTCTTGTACGCCGTATGCCCCGGCTTTGTCCAGCGGTTGATACTTAGTTTCATAGTATTGTAGTTCGCTTTCCGATAGGGCTGCAAAGGTAACATCGGTTGCTCGGTAATCGGTGAGCATCCGGGAGGGGGTGGCAACAGTGAGGCCGCTGAGCACGGTGTGGGTGTGTCCTGATAGACGCCGGAGCATGTCCATTGCGGCTGCGTCGTCTTTCGGTTTCCCAACGATATCCCCGTCAATGACCACTATGGTATCGCAGGCGATGAAGATAGTATGGGCAGGAAATAGGGAGAAGTCAATAGTGGATAGTTTCAACCGTGAAAGGTATTGCACCACCTCGGCAGGCGGTAAGGATGGGTCGTAAGCCTCCTCTACTTCCGCGGAGAATAGCTCGAAATCAATGCCCATGTCGGTAAGCAGTTCATGCCGGCGCGGGGATTTGGAAGCCAGATAGACTTTGTAGTTTTTCAGTTCATCTAGTAACATGACGATGGTTTTAAGCGGTGCAAAGGTACAAAATTAGGGGAAATAACGAAATGGAAATCCTTCTAAACAAAAATATTCTTTGCATTGCAGATATGAATAAATTTTATACCTTTGCACCCGCTTTCAAAAGCGATAAAAGTTCTACAACTAACCTTATTTTTTAAATTTCAATAATATGAAAGTAAATGAAATCATGGCCAACCTGGAGGCCAAACATCCTGGTGAGAATGAGTATTTGCAGGCCGTTCGCGAAGTCCTGGAAACCATTGAAGAAGAATACAACAAGCACCCCGAATTCGAGGCTGCCAAGATCGTGGAGCGCATCGTTGAGCCCGATCGTATCTTCACATTCCGCGTGACCTGGGTTAACGACAAGGGTGAGGTTTGCACCAACCTCGGCTACCGCGTCCAATTCAACGCTGCTCTCGGCGCATACAAGGGCGGTCTCCGTTTCCACAAGGCTGTTAACGTCTCCATGCTGAAGTTCTTAGGTTTTGAGCAGATCTTCAAAAACTCTCTGACCAATCTGCCTCTCGGCGGTGGCAAGGGTGGTTCTGATTTCGATCCCGTTGGCAAGAGCGACGCTGAAATCATGCGTTTCTGCCAGGCCTTCATGTATGAATTGTGGCGCAACATCGGTCCTGATCAGGACAGCCCTGCAGGCGACGTGGGTGTTGGCGGTCGTGAGATCGGCTACCTCTATGGTGCTTACAAGAAACTCGCTCGCGAGCACTCCACCGGTGCCCTCACCGGCAAGAGCTATGGCTGGGGCGGTTCCCTCATCCGTCCGGAAGCTACCGGCTTCGGCGCTATCTACTATGTGGAGCGCATGGTGAAACAACAGAATGACACGATGGAAGGCAAACGTATCGCCCTCTCCGGCTTCGGCAACGTGGCTTGGGGTGCCGCTACGAAGGCTCTCGAACTCGGCTCTAAGGTTGTGGCCATCTCCGGTCCCGACGGCGTGTGCGAACTCCCGGAAGGCATCACCAAGGAAATGATCGACTATATGCTCGAAATGCGTGCTTCCAACCGCAACAAAGTTCAAGACATGGCTGACAAATTCCCTGGTAAAGCCAAATTCACGGCCGGTAAGAAGGCTTGGAGCGTGAAGTGCGACATCGCTATGCCTTGCGCTTTCCAGAATGAGCTCAGCGAAGATGACGCTAAGGAACTTCTCGCCAACGGTGTGAAATACGTGGCTGAGGTTTCCAACATGGGTTGCCAACCCGGCGCTATCGCCGCTTTCCAGGCTGCCAAGGTTCCGTTCGGACCTGGTAAGGCTGTCAACGCCGGTGGTGTTGCTACCTCCGGTCTTGAGATCTGCCAGAACGCCGGCCACATCAACTGGACGGCTCCTGAGGTGGATGCCAAACTGCACAAGATCATGAACGACATTTATGACATGTGCGTGGCTCACGGCAAACAGGCTGATGGTACTATCAACTATGTGAAGGGTGCCAACATCGCCGGTTTCATGCGTGTTGCCAATGCTATGTTAGCTCAAGGCATCATCTAATCGACAGATTAGCCCAAAAAACGAAGAGGACGACCGAAAGGTTGTCCTCTTTTTTGTTACGGCGGGGGAGGGGGATTAGAAGTTAAGAAACTAAGAAGTTAAAAATTAAAAATTAAGAATTAAGAATGTGGGATAGTAGTTCGCCTACAACGAAGCAGCTGCCGCCGATGAAGATAAGGTCGTCGGGTGCGGCATCACTGTTGGCTTTCCGGAAGGCCTCATATACATCGGGAATGGTGGTGCACGACAATCCGAGCGCTGTCAGGCGGGTGGTTAAATCCCTTGCCGCTATGGCTCGGTCGGTGGGCGCCTGGCAGATGTAATATTGGGCTTTTTGGGGCAATAGTGGTAGGATGTGGTTAAGGTCCTTGTCGGCGGCCATGCCGAAGACCATGCGCAACTGCCGGCAGGGCATGTCGGCCAATTGCTTCATGGTGAGGGTCAACCCGCCGAGATTGTGTCCCACATCGCAGATAGTGAGCGGCTCGCGGCGCAGCACCTGCCAGCGACCGCAGATGCCGGTGTTGGAAGCCACCCGCTCAATGGCCGGCACGGTGATGTCCTTGTCGTAAGGCATGATTTGCTGGAGCAGCTCCGCCACTTGCAGGAAGGTGACGAGATTTTTACGCTGGTACTCGCCTTCAAGGGGCGTATGCACGTGCTCGTATAGAGTGTTGCCTTCCACATCGAGGATTTTGCAGTCGGACAGGTTGCCTTCCACGGTGAAATTATTTTCCGCGAGGAAGAGCGGGGCGTTCTTCTGGTTGGCAATGTCGGTGAAGACGGGATAGCTCTCCGGATGGAACTCGCCCACGACCACGGGGGTGTCCTGTTTGATGATGCCGGCCTTTTCGAAGGCGATTTTGGCGATGGTGTCACCCAACAGGTTGGTGTGTTCCAGCGTGATGTTGGTGATGACGGAGAGGATGGGGGAGAGCACGTTGGTGGCGTCGAGCCGTCCGCCGAGGCCCACTTCCACCACGGCGATGTCCACGTGTTGCTCGGCGAAATACCAAAACGCAAGTGCGGTGGTCATCTCAAAGAAGGAGGGCTCTAGTTTGTTAAAAGAGGGTTTGTATTTCTGGAAAAATTCGAGCACCTTTTCTTCGGAGATCATCATCCCGTTTATACGGATGCGTTCGCGGAAGTCCACCAAATGTGGGGATGTAAACAAGCCGGTTTTTAACCCTTGTTCCTGACAGTAGGATGCAATGAGGTGGGCAACGGAGCCTTTGCCGTTGGTGCCGGCGATGTGGACGGCTTTGAGTCTCTTTTCGGGATTGCCCACGATTTGCAGCAGGGCTTCGATGTTTTCGAGCCCCTCTTTATATGCCGCCGACCCGATCTTGTGGTACATGGGGTAGGCGTGGAATATTTCTTCAAGGAGGGATTTGTACATATTAACGCTAAGAAAGCGAAGGACGCAAAGGTTTTGATGGTTACTTGAATATGATAACCCTCAGTTCCTCTTTCCCGGGTTTATATCTAGCCTGTTTAGCGCGGGCTACACACTGGCGTTGTATCTCACGGTTGGTAATCGTGGTCTTGAATTTGGAGGTGTTGATTACGCGGGCTTCGGTAACGGATCCGTCGGCCATGACGTGCACTTCCACGCACACCTGACCCTCTTCATCCACCGTAGTGCTGATGGGGGTGACCATACCTCTGCTGCCCGTGCCGTAGCCGATGCCGCCGCCAGAACCGGATCCTTCACCCGGTCCGAGGCCAGAGCCCGTGCCTGTGCCGATGCCGCTTCCTTGGCCACCGCCGCTGCCGGAACCGCCTTTACCGCCTTTGAAGAGGGCACTTTGGTCAACTTTGGGTTGTGCCGGCTGGGTTGTGGTACTGGTGTTGGATGACTTTGCAGCGGAAGGAGCCTCTTGGGCATTCTGGGTGGCGTAATTGGGCGCGGAAGGCTTTTTGGAGTGTGAGGGCGAAGGCTTTTCTGCCCCTCCACCACCGCCTCCACCTGTGGGAGCAGATAATTCCACGTAGAAGGTCTTCTTTGGAGGTGGGGGAGGAATCTGCGACTTTAGCCCAAATGCCAGCAACAGCACGATGATGAGAGCCATCGTGCCTATTGTGGTTGCCCAGGATATGGCATTGTCCGATCTTTTCTCTTTCGGCTCGTTCATCATTTTCCTTCTGTAGCTAAAACCATTTTATAACGATTCCCCTCGGGATATTCTTCATTCAGTTCGTTAAGTATATCCATCAGCGCCACAACGTTTTCGACGGGCACGCTTTTGTCGGCGCGAAGTACGATGGACTTGTCGTCAGAATAGTCTTTTGAGGCAGCCTCCCGGAGAGCCGGTAACAGCTCCTCATACGGGATCGGCTGGGCGTTGGAGCCTTCGGGGTTTACAAAGTAGAGAAGATCCTCATTGATGTAAACCTCGATGTTCTTGGATACGAGCTGCTTGTCGGTTGTGCTCTTCGGCAGTACCAGGTTGATGGCATTGGGGGAGACCATCGTGGAGGTCAGCATAAAGAAAATCAACAACAAGAACACCAAGTCCGACATGGAAGTGGCGCTAAACGTCGTATCGATTTTGTTTTGCATTTTTATAGCCATGGCACAGCAGTTTTAGACGTTTTCGTGGAGCAGATCCATGAACTCGGTGGTGCGCACCTCCAGCATGTAGACGACGTTGGAGATTTTGGAGACAATCATGTTGTGAAACACTAAAGCGATCACACCGACAATAAGACCGGCTACCGTGGTAATCATGGCGGTGTAGATACCGGACGACAGAGTGCCGATGTTAAAGTTGTTGGGGTCGGCGGCCATGTTGTGGAATGCGGAGACCATGCCTACCACCGTGCCCAAGAAACCGAGCATCGGGGCGATGGCGGCAATGGTAGCCAGGGCAGAGACGCCCTTTTCCAGTCGGCCTACCTCAATGTTGCCTTCATTCTCCACAGCGGTGCGAACATCGTCAAGCGGTCGCCCAATGCGAGAGAGACCCTTCTCAATTAGTCGTGCGGAAGGATTGTTGTTGCTTTTGCAGAGCGCCATGGCGGAATCCAACTTGCCGTCATGGATGAAATCGCGGATGTTGTTCATGAAGTTGTATTCTTCTTTTGAGGCGCGACTCAAAACCAACATCTTCTTAACAAAAAGGTAAATGGCAAAACCCAGCATCAGAAATAGCGGGATCATGATCCATAAGCTGTTGAGGGCGAATACGAGTTTGAAGTAGGAAGTTTCCTGTACTTGGGGGGCTTGGTTGGCTACCACCTGCACGGCTTCTGCGTTGGCGGCCTGCAATAACAATAAATGGTTCATAGTGGAAAAAATTTGAGCAAAAATAATATCAATGAGCCGAATAGAACCTCATGGAAACCGATTTTTTCTAACATGTTCTTGTTCATATTCAGATACGTATAACGACTAATGCGCCCTAAAATTATACTAATTTTGCAACATCATAGAAAAATTATCCTTTTCAAATTAATTCTTTGTGATGAAAGTTACCAGTCACGTTGTTTCGCCGAGCGCGCGTAGGAAGGGTGCGGGCGTTACACGCCAGTCTAAAGCCGCATCAGCCCCTCATAGCAAACGAAAATCCGGAAAAAAATCCTCCGGCGGATCTTCCTTTTTCAGTTTCTTTGCCAGCCCCCGCATGATCCAGGTGTATGGCGTTCTTCTGATGTGTTTTTCCCTCCTGTTGCTGGTATCTATAGTCTCTTTTTATTTTCATGCGCACAACAATATCCATTTTGTGCTTTCTCACCGACAGGATGTCTCGGAGAACATTGCCCGCACGGTGGGAGCCTATCTTGCCTAT